>Ga0268263_1001218_pt1 | contig 24711 bp, 27 predicted proteins | sample Biomet5_FD_190358 | JGI IMG/M metagenome (GOLD analysis project Ga0268263, IMG submission 190358) | Microbial communities from bioreactor (seeded with sewage sludge) at LBNL, California, USA - Biofuel metagenome 5 (SPAdes) (version 4) | ecosystem: Engineered > Bioreactor > Anaerobic >... | reverse complement strand
GAAGCCGATCCCGCCACCGAGCACTATCAGGCCGATGCCGCCGCCGATGGCCGCCGCGCGCACGTGGGATGGGTTGGCCTGATACCACTGCAGGTCGACAACCCGCTGGTACAAGCTGCCCCGAACCTCGGTGAGCATTCCGGCGTAGCTCTCATCCCGCAGGTCCTGGGTGGTCACCCGGTTCCCACCGCCGAACAGCCGCTCCAGGAGCTCTTCCTCGTAATTGGCCAGCTGGTCCCCAGAGTTGTAGCGGCGGACGAAGGTCCATTCCTTCGGCGCGGTCTGGGTGATCTGCAACTGATCGCGCACTGCCAGATCGACGATGGTCGCGGTGACATCCCGATCGTCGGCGACGCTGTCCAGCAGCGTCCCCGCCTCTCCGGGACGGACGTCCGCGGGCGGGGTGAAAGCGACCGCTACCGGCGCGCCGCCGTCATCAGCACCCACCACTGCCTGCTGGCCCGGCGCTGGCACGACACCGGGGGTCAGCCCGACGAAGACCTCGTCACGGCGTCGGGTCCGCTTGATCAGCAGACCAAGGCCGAGAACGCTCAGCAGTGCGGTGGCCCCCCCGGTGAACGGGGTGAGGGGGAACATGTTCTGGACGGTGTAGCGCTTGGTGTAGCGCGGCTCGACATTGGTGAAGGTGCCGGCCGGGAAGCCGGCAACCACCTGCATCCCGTTGCCGGGGTCGAGCCCGTCGGCGGAGAAGGTCGCCGCCGTCCCGGTACGTGCGCTCTGGCATGGCGTGTCGTACAGGCTGCCGGAGAAGCAGGCGGTCTGCGTCACGTTCGCCGGGCCGACCAGGGTCACTTCGGCGCGGTCGATCGGGATCTTCCAGCCGTCGCCCACCGCATTCCAGTTCACCTCGTCCAGGCCGGACTGCGCCTGGTTGGCTGCGATCAGCCCGCTGACTGTGTAGTCCACCTGGTAGGTCTGCACGCCGGTGAAGGTCCGGCCTTCACTGCCCACCCGGATCACCAGATTGCCGTCGGACTCGTCGGTGGCCAGCGTGGTGTCTGCTCCACTCGGGCTGGTGACTTGGCCCACCGTGACGTCGATCATTCGCCAGTGATCCAGGTCGTCCTCGATCGCCTGGCGCAGCGGGAAGACCAGGAAGGGGCCGTGCCCTTCGGTGTCACCGAAGTCCACCGTCAAGGTGAGCTGCACCGCCGCCGTCCCGGACGAGTCGAAGGTGGCCACCACCTTGTAGTCGGTCACCCGGTCGTCGGAATCATCGGCATGAGCGGTCACCGGCACCGCGGCCAGCCACCCGAAGGACAACACCAGGACCAGCAGTGAGCGCCACACTCGATTCATGGCTTGAGCCTAACAACGCCCACCAGACCCACCGACGGGCGCGCCGCTATCCTGACCGCGAAGGGAGGTCGGCCGATGAGCGGATACCAGGTGAGCGCCGAGTTGCTCGCCGTCGTCGTGGCCATGCGGGACGGCTCCCCCACCGTGCTCACCCTGGGCGAACCTCCCCGACTGCCGGCCGGCCCACTGCTGCCCAGCCACCGTTCGCTGCAGGCAGCCACCCGTGCCTGGGTGGAGGAGCAGACCGGACTGCGCCTGGGCTTCCTCGAGCAGCTGTACACCTTCGCCGACCTGGATCGCGACGAGCGGGGCGGACGTCCGATCTCGGTCTCCTACCTCGGGCTGACCACGGCCGGCCAGTCCGGCATCGGCGGCTGGACGAATTGGTACCAGCTGTTCGGCTGGGAGGACCGCCGCGGCCTCCCCTCTGATCACCTGGACCCGATGGTTCCGGTCTTGCTGGCGTGGGCCGAGAGTGAGCCCGAACTGCGGCGGCAGCGGCGACAGCGGATCGACATCAGCTTCGGCCTCAGCCCACATCCCTGGCGTCCAGAGCTGATCTTGAACCGCTACGAACTGCTCTATGAGGCAGGACTGGTGCCGGAGTCGCCGATCGCTGATCCGTCCAGGCTGGCTCCCGGGGAACGGATGGCCGGCGACCACCGGCGTGTGTTGGCCACCGGAATCGCCCGGCTGCGCGCCAAGATCGGCTACCGTCCGGTGGTCTTCGAGCTGATGCGCTCGGACTTCACCTTGCGCCAGTTGCAGGACTGCGTCGAGGCGCTATCGGGCCACGCTGTGCACACCCAGAACTTCCGGCGGATGATCGAGCAGCAGGCTCTTGTCGAAGAGACCGGCGGCCAGCTCACCGACACTGGCGGACGCCCCGCCCGGCTCTACCGATTCCGTCGCCAGGTGCTGGCCGAGCGCCAAGTGGCCGGAACCAAGCTGCCGATCAGTCGGGGCCGCTGACTTTCCAGGTACTGGAATAAAACGGACGGAGCCTTTTGCTCAGTTGTAGCATAAGGCTGCCGGACGGAAGGATCCCATGACCAGCAAGGCTGTCGACCTCTACCCACGAGTCAGTCACGTCGTGCCCCGCGCCGAGTGGGCGACCATGGCCGACGACGTAGAGGCGATCTTGCGGCTGAAAGCCGAACGCAATGCCGTGATCCTCGCGCACAACTACATGCGCCCGGAGATCTTCCATGGCGTCGCCGACATCGTCGGCGACTCTTTGGCGCTGGCTCGCGAGGCCACCGAAGTGGACGCGGACGTGATCGTCCTTGCCGGAGTGCACTTCATGGCCGAGACGGCCAAGCTGCTGAACCCGTCCAAGACGGTACTGATCCCCGATCTGCGCTCGGGCTGCTCGCTGGCCGAGTCGATCACGCCGGCCGATGTCCGGGCGCTGCGCGCCGCGCACCCCGGAGTTCCGGTGGTCACCTACGTGAACACGTCGGCTGCGGTGAAGGCCGAGTCCGACATCTGTTGCACCTCGGGCAATGCGGTGAGGGTGATCGAGAGCCTGGGAGTGCCGCAGGTGATCATGATCCCCGACCGGTTCCTGGCCGCCAATGTGGCTCGGCAGACCGGCGTCGAGGTGATCACTCACCCGGGAGCCTGCGAGGTCCACGAGCGGTTCACCCCCCTCGACATCGCCCAGATCCGCACCGACTACCCCGGCGTCACCGTCTTGGCCCACCCGGAGTGCCCGCCAGAGGTCGTGGACGCAGCCGACTACGCCGGCTCGACCGCACAGATGGTCGAGTTCGTCGATGCCAAGGCGCCGAAGCAGGTGGCGCTGATCACCGAATGCTCGATGAGCGACAACGTCGCCCAGCTCTACCCCGAGGTCGACTTCGTCCGACCCTGCAATCTGTGCCCACACATGAAGCGCAACACGCTCGGCTCGATCCGGCATGCGCTGGAGACGATGACCAATGAGGTGACCGTCCCCGAAGACGTCGCCGATGCCGCCCGCCGCTCGGTGGAGCGGATGCTCGCGATCGGAGCAGCGAAGTGACCCGCAGCATCGAGGCCGGCTGCCCGGTCATCATCGGAGCCGGACTGGCCGGCCTCAGTGCGGCGATCGAGTTGAGCCCGCAGCCGTGCATCGTGCTCAGCGCCGGCGCGGTCTCCACCGGCACTTCCACCGGCTGGGCGCAAGGCGGTATGGCCGCCGCGGTCGGCCCGGACGACGATCCCGAACTGCACGCCTCCGACACACTGGCCGCCGGAGCCGGGCTGTGTGAGCCGAGCGTGGTCTCGGCCATCACCTCAGCAGCACCGGACGCGGTCGCCTGGCTGACCGGGCTGGGTGCCGGCTTCGACCGGGACTCCGGCGGCGCCTTGCGGCTGGGCCTGGAGGGTGCGCACAGCCGGCGCCGAATCGTCCACGCCGACGGCGACCGGACCGGAGCGGTACTGCTGGAGACCGTCGTGGAGAAGGCCCGTCGGCTGCCGTCGGTGGCCCTGTGGGATCACTCCCCCGCGCTGGCCGTGCTGACCAGGGACGGCGCGGTCTACGGCGTGCTGGTGGACGGCCCGGACGGCCCCTTCGAGGTGCACACCGACACCGTGCTGCTCGCCACCGGCGGAATCGGCGGCCTGTTCAGCCACACCACCAATCCACTCTCTTCTCGCGGCCAAGGCCTGGCTCTCGCTCATCGGGCAGGTGCGGTGCTGCGCGACATCGAAATGGTGCAGTTCCACCCGACCGCCTTGGATGTCGGCATCGACCCGATGCCGCTGGTCAGCGAGGCCGTCCGCGGCGAGGGCGCCATCCTGGTCAACGAGAACGGCGAGTGGGTGCTGCGCAATCCGCTGTCGGCTCGCGATGTGGTGTCGCGGGCCGAATGGGCCCAGTTGCAGGCCGGTCATCGTGTCTTCCTGGACGCCACCAAGAACCCCGGCGAGCGATTCGCCTCGCTGTTCGGCTCGATCTACGCCACTGCCGCTGAGGCCGGGCTGGATCCGACCCGCGATCTGCTGCCGATCCGTCCGGCCGCCCACTACCACATGGGTGGGGTGCTGGTGGATCTGGCCGGGCACAGTACCGTCCCTGGCCTGTACGCGGCCGGCGAGGTCGCCTCGACCGGCCTGCATGGCGCCAACCGGTTGGCCAGCAACTCCTTGCTGGAGGCCGTCGTCTGCGGTCGCTGGGTGGCCCAGGGTTGGAAGACCACCATGTCGGGCACCGGACGTCCGCCCGCAGTGCCGGCTCGACGGATCGAGGACGGCTGGCAGCCGGACCCGGTCGTCGATCAGGTGCGCACCATCACCAGCCGGTCGGCCGGCGTGCTGCGCGAGGCTTCCAGCCTCGCCACAGCCTTGGACGAGCTGCAGCCGCTACGCGATCACGATGCCGGCCTGGTGGCGACTCTGCTGGTCGGGGCCGCGCTGCGGCGCGAGGAATCCCGCGGCGGGCACACCCGGACCGACTTCCCGCAGACTGCGGACGCCGCCGAACACCTACTCAGCCTGCCCGGGGACCGGGTGGACACCGAGCTCATTCCGGTCGGAGGCCAACGATGAGGGCGCTGCCCCGGCTGGTCATCGAACCGCTGGTGCGGGCCGCACTTGCCGAGGATCTGGGCCGGGCCGGCGATCTGACCACCGATGCGATCATCGGTGCCGATCAGCAGTCACGGGTGGCGCTGGTCTCCCGCGAGCCCGGCGTGATCGCCGGCGGCGAGTGCGCGCGCCTGGCCTGGGAGCTGGTCGACCCGCGGATCGAGGTGCACGACCTACTGCCCGACGGCACTCGGGTGGCGCCGGGGACGGTCATCGCCACCATCACCGGTCCGACGCGCGGACTGCTCACCGGCGAGCGCGTTGCGCTGAACTTCCTCGGCCACCTCTCCGGGGTGGCCACCGGCACCGCGACGATCGCCGACGCGATCGCCCACACTCGCGCCTTGGTCGTCGACACCCGCAAGACGATCCCGGGCCTGCGCGCCCTGCAGAAGCACGCCGTGCTGGCCGGCGGCGGCGCCAACCACCGCTTCGGCCTGGACGACGCGGTGCTGATCAAGGACAACCACATCGCCGCGGCCGGTAGCGTCCGCGCAGCTGTGCTGGCCGCCAAGGCCGGCGTCGGGCATCTGGTGAAGATCGAAGTCGAGGTCGATTCGCTCTCCCAGCTGAGCGAGCTGCTCGAGGTGGGCGCGGACGCTGTCCTGCTGGACAACATGGGGCCCGCACTGCTGCGTGAGGCGGTGGCCATGGTCGACGGCCGACTGATCACCGAGGCGTCCGGACGGATCACACCGGCCACCGCCGTCCCGATCGCCGAGGCCGGAGTCGACCTGATCTCAGTCGGCTGGCTGACCCATTCGGCACACGTCCTCGACATCGGGCTGGACTACCTCGGCTGAACCATCGGGTATACCGCAACCACAGCCGCAGGGCCAGACCCCACAAACGTAATGGACTCTGCAGGGACGTTTTCGCACCTGTTACGTGAGTTGGTTACGGTGGCCCGCATGAGTAGTGACCAGGTGCTGGCCGGCCAGTCTCCGGCGGACGAGAGCCCAACCACCGAGATTCACCGGCTCGGACCCACGACCAAGCCCACCCATCCACTTGCACTGGCACCGGTGGCCGCACCGCCGGCGACCGTGGACGGGTTCGTGAAGGAGTTCCTGCGTGAACTGAACACCGGTCAGGGCGTGGCGCTGTCTCGCTCGACGGTGAACGACCAGTACTTGGCGCTCGCCAGAACCGTCCGGCACTACCTGATGGCTCGCTGGCTGGAGACCTCCCGGCATCAGCGCGAGACCAAGGAGAAGGCGGTCGGCTACCTGTCGGCCGAATACCTGCTCGGCCGCCAGCTCGGTAACGCGCTACTGGCCACCGATCTGGGCGAGATCGCCGAGAAGGCGATGACCGCCTGCGGACTGGATCTGGTCACACTGCGCGCCCAAGAGGTCGAACCGGGCCTGGGCAACGGCGGCTTGGGCCGGCTGGCCGCCTGCTTCGTCGATTCCCTGGCCACGATGAGCATTCCCTGCATTGGTTACGGCATTCGCTACGAGTACGGGATCTTCAAGCAGACCTTCGTGGACGGCCGCCAGGTCGAGCAGCCCGACACCTGGCTGTCCCTGGGCGAGCCGTGGGGCTTCCCGCACCCGGAGGCTGCCGTGCAGGTCGACTTCGGCGGCCACACCGAGACCTACGCCGACGGCGACGTCGAGCGGACCCGGTGGGTGCCGTCCTGGAATGTGCTGGGTCTGCCCTACAACTACATGGTTCCGGGCTACCAGAACGGACGGGTGAACACGCTGCGGCTGTGGAGCGCCCAGGCCACCAAGGCCTTCGATCTGGCGATCTTCAACGCCGGCGACTACGCCGAAGCCGTGCGGGCCCAGACCTTCGCCGAGAACATCACCAAGGTGCTCTACCCGGAGGATTCGACGCCCCAGGGCAAGGAGCTGCGGCTGCAGCAGCAGTACTTCTTCGTGGCCTGTTCGATCCGCGACTTCATCAACCAGGTTCTCGATCCGGACTTCGACCTGCACGACTTGCCGAGCCGGGTCACCTTCCAGCTGAACGACACTCACCCGGTGATTGCCGTGCCGGAACTCATGCGGATCCTGCTCGACGAGCAGAAGTGGGAGTGGGACGAGGCGTGGGAGGTCACCAAGAAGTGCTTCGCCTACACCTGTCACACGCTGCTGCCTGAAGCTCTGGAGGTGTGGCCGGTCGACCTGCTCGGACGGCTGCTGCCCCGCCATCTGGAGATCATCTACCAGATCAACGACGCCTTCCTGTCCGAGGTGCGCGAGCGCTTCCCCAACGACGAGCAGCGGGCCCGCTCGATGTCGATCGTCACCGACTACCCCGACCGCTCGGTGCGGATGGCCTACCTGGCAACCGTGGCCGGCATGAAGGTGAATGGCGTTGCCGCGCTGCACTCCCAGCTACTGGCCAAAAAGGTGCTGCCCGCGTTCAGCGAGTACTGGCCCGAGAAGTTCACCAATGTCACCAATGGCGTCACCCCGCGTCGCTTCCTGCGGCTGGCCAACCCGTGGCTTTCCCAGCTGATCAACGATGCCCTGGGCGTGGGCTGGGTGACCGATCTGGACCGGCTGGCCGAGCTCGAGCCGTACGCCCAGGACGAGGAGTTCCGGCGCGCTTTCCGCGAAGCCAAGCAGACCAACAAGAAAAGGCTCCACGCCCTGCTCCGGGCCCGGGACGGCATCGAGTTGTCCGGCGACCATCTGCTCGACGTCATGGTCAAGCGGCTGCATGAGTACAAGCGGCAAACCCTGAAGATCCTGCACGTGGTGAGCTTGTACGAGCAGATCATCCACGAGACCGTCGATCCGGAGACGATCACGCCGCGGATCGTTGTGTTCGGAGCCAAGGCGGCTCCGGGCTACCAGTTGGCCAAGGAGATCATCTATCTGATCAACAAGGTCGGCGAGAAGATCAACACCGATCCGCGGATCGCCGGACGGCTGCAGGTCGCCTTCCCGGCCAACTACAACGTCACCTTGGCTGAGAAGCTGATTCCGGCTGCCGATCTGTCGGAGCAGATTTCGCTGGCCGGCATGGAGGCCTCCGGCACCGGCAACATGAAGTTCGCCCTGAACGGTGCGCTGACCATCGGCACCGACGACGGCGCGAACGTCGAGATTCGCCACTTGGTTGGTGACGAGAACTTCTTCAGCTTCGGGATGACCGAGCCGCAGGTGTCCGCGCTCGGAGCGTCCGGATACCAGCCGGGGTCCTACTACGAGTCGAACCCGCAGCTGAAGGCGGCGATCGATCTGATCGCGTCCGGGGAGTTCTCCGGCGGGGATCGCAATGCCTTCGAGCCAGTGGTCTCCAACCTGCTGTACCACGACCGATTCATGGCGCTAGCCGATTTCGCCTCCTATGTGGAAGCGCAGGCCGCTGTCGAGGCCGCCTACGCCGACCAGGAGGAGTGGTCGAAGAAGGCGATCCTGAATGTGGCACGGACCGGCTTCTTCTCCTCCGACCGCTCGATGCGTGACTACCTGAGTCGGATCTGGCGGGCCTGAGCGACTCGGCCTCGGACGAGCTCAGCGATCAGAACGGAACGACGACGAATCGTCCGACCGCCACGAAGATAGCCAGGACCATCAGCACCAGCGACGGAATCATGGCGCGGAACTCGCGGCGGCGCAGGTGCACGATGATCGCGCCGAGCATGGTCACCGCCAGGCAGGCCGCCGCGATCGGTGACAGCACCGGTGCGATGCCGACCAACGGCGGCAGGATCAGGCCGATCGCTCCGGCCAGTTCGGCGGCGGCGATCAGTTTGATGGCTGTCGGGCTGAAGTCTTCGACCCAGGCCATTCCGGAGCCGGCCAGGCGCTGTTTCGGCTGCGACAGCTTGAACAGGCCCGCACCCAGGAAGGCCGCGGCCAAGAATCCGGTCGCCACCCACATCACGATCTCCATGCGAACCTCCACGTTCGAGTAGGTGGTGGGGGCGCCCAGACCGGACGCCCCCACGGGTCAAGCTCAGACGAGCTTTGCATCCAGCGTGATGGTGGTTCCGGCCAGGGCGACCGAAACCGGGCAGCCGGCCTTCGCACCCTCGGCGAAGGTGGCGAACTCCTCGGCAGTCAGGTTCGGCACCGAGGCCTGAACGGTCAGTGCGATGCCGGTGATGCCCTGACCCGGGACGAAAGTGACCGCAGCCTTGGTGTCGATGGAGGCCGGCGGCGTCCCATTGCCGGCAAGAGCATTGGACAGCGCCATCGAGTAGCAGGCGGAATGCGCGGCGGCGATCAGCTCTTCGGGAGTGGTCTTGGTACCACCCTCACCGGCCCGGGACTTCCAGTCGACCTCGACGCTGCCCAGGCTCGAGCTGAGGAACTCGACCTCGCCTTGGCCCTCGAAGAGGGAGCCTTCCCAATGTGCCTGCGCGGAACTGACCGTCATGTTGATGCCTTTCGTCGGATCGAGCTGTTCGTCATTCATCTACCCCAACCCGCCCGCGCCTCCCCAGATTCCGGCCGTACCGAGGATTCGGTAGCCTCGGGACGCATGAGCCTCGTCCAGCCCCCGGCAGTGATAGAGGTCGGGACGACTCGTCCGCGGCTGCAGGTGGCCCTGTGGAGCCTGCTCAGCCTCGATCTGGTGCTTGTGATCGGACGACTCGCACTGCCCTGGGTGTCCGACACCGATCTGAGGATTCACAACTGGTTCGTGACGATCCGGACGCCGCTGGGCGCCCAACTGGTCACCGACTTCACCAATCTGGGCCAGACCGTCCCGATGCTGATCATCGGCCTGGTAGCCACCACCATGCTCTTTCTGGTCGATCGGCGGGCGTCGGTGTGGACGGTGATGCTGATCGTCCCGATCTGCTCCGTGGGCACCACAGAATCGCTGAAGGCGATCTTTCGGCTGGCCCGTCCTGACATCGCCGGTGCGGTGGCACCGTACGAGGACAGCTTCAGCTTTCCGTCCGGCCACACCCTGAACAGCACGGCCATCATCGGGGCGCTGGCCTATCTGACCTGTTGGCTGGCCGGCCGCGCCTGGGTGCGCGTCGTCGCGGTGATCTCTGCGTCGGCCTGGATCGTGGCGATGGGGCTGAGCCGGGTCTACCTCGGCCACCACTGGCCCAGCGATGTAGCCCTGGGCTGGAGCCTGGGCCTGACCTGGCTGGTGGCGACGATCCTGGTGCACCAGAAGTGGCCGACTCGCCGCGCCTTCATGGCTGCGAACGAGCCTGCCTGAGGCGTCGCCCGCTAGCGGCATCGGCTCGATTTGGTGTTCTACGCCTTGTGTTGGGTAGAGTATGGCCTCGTCCTCAGGGACTTGGGGCTATGGCGCAGTTGGTAGCGCGCTTCCATGGCATGGAAGAGGCCACGGGTTCGAATCCCGTTAGCTCCACCACGACGAAAGCCGCTCTGACTAGGGAACGAAGTACCTGGCAGGGCGGCTTTGCTTTTGCCGCGCAACATGCGCGCAAAGTCTGACCGCCGTGCCCGTACCGTCGAAGGCTGAGGCAGAACTGTCAGCGGCCCGCAAGGTCACAGAAGCAAGATGACCGCCCCAGCGTTGACACCCTCGGCCTAGAAGGGCCTCTACCCGGTGGAGGCATGGCAATGGAACCAATGAACCGGGTCGACCCCCTGATGGCGCTCGTCCAGATCACCAACTACACCCAAATCGGGCCTGGCGAGGTTCGCTGCGATATGAAGTGCACCGCGACCGACCCGAGCCACCTCATCGGTATCCTCCACGGAGGCGAGACTACGGCCGTGGGGGTCGGTTGGCGAACCGGAGGACGATGGGCTGCGGCCTATCTCGGAGGTTGAGCACCACCAGTGTCGGAAACGGCCAACTTGAGTACTTTGCGGATGTACGCCCCCTCACTACTTGGCCAGGCGGAATGGTGACGGGCACGACAAACGGCATCTGGCTCGTCTCGTCGCGGTTGACATACCCGAGTATCTCGATCGGATCACCGGTCGTGTTGCGGACCTCGAATGCGTCATGGCTCTGCCAGTCAACGACGAGTGGCTCCGGTGTGACCTGATTGACGAGCCCGGCGAAGCTGGCCGCCATCGACTCGGTGGCGCTGACCGCACGTTCAGCGCGGGACACCGCCGCCTCTGCTTCGGTGCGGGCTGCCCTCGACCTATTGGCTTGCCACCACGCCCAAGCGGCCGCCCCTCCGGAGAGGAGAGCGAAGGCCAGCGAAGCTGCCGCAAGCCAAGCGCTTGCGTCCATCACGAATCTGCCCACCTACTGCTCGGACCAAGACACATCAGTCACGACGCCCTTGAGCTTCGCTTTCGAACTTGAGGTTGAGACCATCTCAGTCTTGTCGAAGCTGGCAGTGCCGTCGCCGTCGATCGTGAACGTGTTGGTCAGTGGATCATCTCCACCCTTGACCTCATAGGTCACCTCGACCGTGCCAGTCCTGGGCAGTCCATGGCTGCCCGAAAAACCCGGGTTGATTCGGAACTCAACGTTGCAGCCTGCCGATCCGAAACACTTCTTCGAGAGGATCTTGATCCCGACACTGAAGTCAGAGGGCTGAAGCAACTGCCCCAATGTCTCGTCGGCCGGGGTTGTTGCCATATCCCGCGCTGGGGACGGACTTGGCGCTGAATTGATGGCGACTGGCGAAGCCGCAGGCACTGTGGTCGTCACGGTCACGACGGGGCCAGCGCTGCAGCCCGCCAGAAGCAGAACGGCCATAAGCACAGCCAGGGTGGGCTTATGGCAAACCAGCGTAGAACTGGGCCCGCCGTCGCGCAGGTGGATGTCGAAGATCCTCCGATACCCCTGAACCATCGAAGTCAGCCCAGATCTCTAGCGCCCATTGTGAAGCCTTGCTCGGCGTATCCAACTGCGTCGAACCACGCGTTGCCCGCTTCCATGACGGCCTTGTACTGGTCCTTCTCCCCCTCGCCGTCGATCAACACCTGACCGGCAAGGATGGACAACTCCATCAGCAGGCTTGCAGACTCCACCGCACCCGAGCAGCCAGGAACCTCCGAGCCCTGCGCCCCCTCTACCGCGGAGATCATGCCCTTGACCCTCCGAGCATGATCGGGCTCACCTCGAGATGCCTTCACCAGGTCCCACGCGCTGATGACGAGCGGGAGTCGGCCAGCCTGGTAGTCGCACAGAGCCAGCATCGACGGTTCCGGACTGCCCGACTCCGTCGGCGTGGTTGCTGCAGTGGCGGTAATCGTGACAGTAGATGTCGGGAGGCTGCCCGCGAGAGTGCAGCCCGCGGCAGTTGGTGCGAGCACTATGCAGGCAGCCAACCCGGCGAGTTGCTTGAATGTGTGGACTGGCAACCTACGCATTGACGGCTCCTTCAGGTCGGGCTCCTCAGATCGTCCCGCCGCCGCGCGCTCGCTGTGGCCCATTCGAGAGACAGTCTCTCCGCATCGCCCAAACTGTCCGCTATCCGTCCGCTGTGGAGGGCGGCCACGCGAGTAGCGTCCAGATTGCTCGGCAGCGACGCCGAGCGGCCCCGCGAGAGGGGGTGACTGACAACGGTGCCCAAGTACTACTACTCGACCAACCCCAGTGATCCTGACGTCTACCACTGGCACGACGACTGTCCACGCGGCAAGCAGATCCCCAGCTGGAACAAAGCCCTCGGGAAGCCTGCCAACCACCGCGAATGCAAGGACTGCGCCAAGCTCGGCTAGCGGGCCCAGCCGCTGAGCGCAGCAGAACCTAGCGGCGACACTGCAACCAGGCGGGACGCGCGTCAGCCCCGCAGCTGGCTCGTGCGCATGCTCGGGCCGCGGCTTGGTGGGACTGCCGGCTTGGACCGTCAGCTCTTCCAGAGCGAAAGCCGCTCTGACTACGGAATGCACCGAGAGCCAGGGCGGCTTTCTGGTGCGCGAGGCACCGGAGTCCCGGCGGGATGAGCTGCCCGGCGAAGAAACCCCTGAGAGATCAGCGGACGCAACATAGGCGCGTTTCCCAAATGATACGAACAGAGCATGGCTGAACCCCGTACTCGTCTCGCACACTCCACCCGGACACTCTTGTTGCCGCTGATCGGACTCGTCGTGCTCTCCGGCTGCGCAGCCACACCGCCAACCCCGACGGCCCCGGCTTCCACTGTGACAGCGACTGCGACTGCCACAGTGACTGTGACACCGAGCGCGGAGCCGTCCGACGACCTGCCGGGAACCCCAATCAGTGACGCAGCCGCGATGTCGGCTCGAGCACACACGGCCGAGGACGACGCTGGCCGGTGGCGCCTAGCATCCGACCTGCTCGCTGAGTCGGACTCCTCCGGCCGCGCGATTGTGAAGAGGTTCGATGCTGTGATCCGCAGCGCCAAGTACAGCGAGAGCGCGTCCGAACCCCACATCACCCTGACTCTCGACAAGGTGCGCTGGAACCCGGCCTACACAGACGGCGGCGAAGCGGACGTCATCCTCAACCCGAAGGTCGCCTGGGAGAAGTTGACCAGCGGCGACCTACTCGTCCTCCTCAATCCCGGCGACGGCTTCCATCAGGTGCCAGCGGCGCAGCTTCCGGCGCTACTCAAGGCGGAGCTCGCCCGCGCGAAGGAGTACAACAACGGATGGCTGACCCCCTTCAGCGTCTACTTCATCGGCGATCACCCTGTCGCTCTGGTGGAGTGGTACGTGCCCTAGCTGCCAGCGCGCGGATGCTCGAGGCGATGACGCTCTGCCCGAGCAGCCATCTGGGTGCGCGGGCAGCTGACCTTAGGCCGGCCACTCGGAGTGGCATCCGCCAGTTCACTAGGGATCTCAGCGACCATGAGTGCTGGTGATCATTCCGCCCGGTCACCAGGACGGCCGAACGGAGTACACCGATGCGCGACCAGCCAGGCAGCCGCGTCCGACTCTTGTGGATGGCCGGGGTGATCGCCCTCGGCACGGCGGGGCTGGCCGGCTGCCTACCGGACGTGTCGTCCACTGCGCCGCAAGCCCCGGCCACCTCCGCGCCGTCGGTGGGTGCGCAGCCGTGGACCCCCAACCCAACCCAGTCGGCAGCAGCTCGGGTGGCGCTGACCCATCTCCAGGTTCGCGAGCCGCAGCGCAGCAACGCCGACTACCGGCGGGCGGCTTTCGGCTCCGCATGGACCGACACCGACCAGAACGGCTGCAATCAGCGCGACGACGTCCTGCTCCGCGATGTCGTCACCTCGGCGCCGTTCCGGGTGGGGACGCAGCGGGGCTGTGACCACGATGTGCTGGCCGGTACCTGGATCGATCCGTACTCGGGAAAGACAGTCACCCTCACCGACGCGAAGTCTCCGGAGCAGGCACCGCTGGTGCAAATCGACCACATCGTCGCCCTCAGCGTCGCGTGGCGCGACGGCGCCCGCGATTGGAGCGACGACCAGCGGCTGCGGTTCGCCAACGACCTGCGCAATCTGGTCGCCACTAGCGGTGCAACGAATCAGACCAAGAGTGGGTCAGATGCCGCATCCTGGCAGCCGTTGCCGGCTGCGCAATGCGGCTACGCCGTCCGCTACATCGGCGTGAAGGACGCCTACGCACTGACTGTGCGACCAGCAGAGAAGGCGGCTCTGGCCGGGATGCTCGACCGCTGCACCTGACTCGCGCATGCCAAGGCGTCCACGAGCCAGGAAGACGTGGCAGATCTACCACCGGCGGATCCATGTGTATACACATGTGGCCTCACTCTTGCTACCTTCGGGCCATCACCACACCCAGAAAGGCACAACCGTGTCCGTCACCGATGAGTACCTCGCCAACAACGCCGCCTACGCGGCCAGCTTCAACGGCCCGCTGCCACTACCGCCGTCACGCCAGATCGCGGTTCTGGCCTGCATGGACGCCCGCCTGAACGTCTACGCGATCCTCGGCATCGGCGAGGGCGAGTCGCATGTGATCCGCAACGCCGGCGGCGTGGTCACCGACGACGAGATCCGCTCCCTGGCGATCAGCCAGCGACTGCTCGGCACGAAAGAGATCATCCTGATCCACCACACCGACTGCGGCATGCTCACCTTCACCGACGACGAGTTCAAGCGCGGAATTCAGGACGAGACCGGCATCAAGCCCGAGTGGGCCCCCGAGTCGTTCACCGACCTCGACGAGGACGTGCGGCAGTCGATCGCCCGGATCAAGGCCAGCCCGTTCATCGTGCACAAGGACGCGATCCGCGGCTTCGTTTTCGACGTGGCCACCGGCAAGCTCAACGAAGTGAACTGAGCCTCAGGAAGAGGTCGGGACGGCCCGCGTCCCGACCTCGCGGCCTCACCGACCAGCGCAGTCGGCCGACGATATACGCCCGCTCAGGCGGCCGGTGCCGCAGCGCGAGCGCGAACCGCAGCCCAGCGCCACAGGAGCACGCCACCGATGATCATCGGCAGCGACAGCCACTGCCCCATCGTCATGCCGAGCGAGAGCACACCGAGAAAACTGTCCGGCTCGCGGGTGAACTCGACCAGGAAGCGGAAGCAGCCGTAACCGATCAGGAAGGCCGCGCTCACCTTGCCCCGAGCCGGCCCGTGACGTCCGTACAGCCACAAGATGGTGAACAGGACGACACCCTCCAGCGCGAACTCGTAGAGCTGGGACGGGTGCCGCGGCACCTGGTCGACCTGCGGGAAGATCATCGCCCACGGCAGCGCCGGATCGGCCGGACGGCCCCACAGCTCGCCGTTGATGAAGTTGCCGATCCGCCCGAAGGCCAGCCCCATCGGGACCGCGGGCACCAGCAGGTCGGTCACTTCGAAGAACGGACGATGCCGCGCGCGGCTGTACAGCCACAGAGCAAACATCACCCCTAAGGCGCCTCCATGGAAGCTCATCCCGCCGTCCCAGACGGCGACGATGTCCAACGGGTGCGTGGCGTAGAACACCGGTTGGTAGAACAGGCAGTAGCCCAGCCGTCCACCCAGCAGCACGCCGGCGATCGCGTAGAGCAGCAGGTCCGAGACGTCCGCCTCGCTCCACGGCGATGGCTCAGAGATCGTCGCGTAGGGCGGTTGCTTCAGTCGCGCCCGCAGCAGGAAGAACCCGACCACGAAGGCCAGCGCGTACATCAGCCCGTACCAATGGACGGCAACCGGACCGATCGAGAAGGCCACCGGATCGAAGCCGGGGAAGGTCAGCACTAAAGCGAGCACGAGCCATTATGTGCCCCGACGGTGCCGCAAGGCCCACACCGCCGGCGCACAGACGGGTTAGTTCTTCGTACGCCGCGTGCTCAGGCCGAAGGGCAGGTAGAGCGGGCAGAAGCTGATCGATGCGGTGAGCACCAGGACCACAGCGAGCACCAGCAGGACGATCCCGCCGACGCTGCCCATCCCGGCGAACCATGCCCAGACGACCAACGCCAGGGCGAGCAGAATCCGGATCAGACGGTCCGGGTTACCCACATTCTTCTTCATGAAGACTCCTCACTTGACTCTCGCCAGCATACCCCCTGGGGTATCCGAAAGCGAGGGACTTCTCCCTCCTTGATAACTGACTGACATTCAGTCATTATTGAGTGGTGAGTCCACGAACCGCTGATCCGAAGGCACGGCGAGCCCAGCTGACCGCGGCCGCCGCCGAAGTGCTGGCCACCAAGGGCGTCCGCGACACCTCGATCTCCGACATCGTCAAGGCGGCCGGCGTCGCTCAGGGGACCTTCTATCTCTACTTCGCCAGCAAGGACGAAGTGATCCTCGCCGTGGCCGAGACGGTTGCGGAGCGGATCGTCGAGGCGATCACCACCCAGCTGAGCGAGCCCGGACGTCCGGCCATCGAACGCTTCCGAGGACTCTCCACGGTGCTCGGCGGGATGGCCGCCGATCCCTCGCTGACCGACCTCACCGACTTCATCCACCGGCCGGAGAACCAACCGCTGCACGACCGACTGGAGGACTACCTCACACCGGCCCTGCTCACCTGGATGGAGCAGCTGGTGCGCGACGGCATCGCCGAGGGCAGTTTCCATGTCGACGACCCGGCCCTGGCGGCCTGGTTCGTCCTGGGCGGACTGAAGGGCCTCGAACTGGCCGGCACCCCTGCAGCACAGATGCCGGCAGCCCTGGAGGCGGCCACCGCACTGGCGCTGCGCACGCTCGGAGCCACGCAATGAGCACCGACGTGATCATCGCCACGCAGGCGCTGAGCAAGCACTACGGCAAAGTGCGCGCGGTGGACGGTCTCAATCTCGAGGTCCGCCGCGGCGAGATCTACGGCTTCCTCGGACGCAACGGTGCCGGCAAGACGACCACCATCAGGATGATGCTCGGCCTGATCAGGCCCAGTGCAGGCACCGTCCAGGCCTTCGGCGAGCCGATCGGCTCCGATCAGGAATGGCTGCGCCGAGTCGGCTTCCTGGTCGAATCGGCAACGGCATACCCCAACCTCACCGTCCGCGAGAACCTCGACCTCCAGCGACGGCTCACCGGTGCGCCCCGCACGGCCACCGACGCGGTGATCGAGCGCCTCAGCCTGGGCGAGTATGCCGACCGCAGAGCCGGACGATTGTCGCTGGGCAACAAGCAACGATTGTCCCTGGCCCGAGCCCTGCTGCACTCCCCCGAACTGATCATCCTCGACGAACCCGCCAACGCTCTCGACCCTGCCGGGATCGTCGAGATTCGCCAGCTACTCAGGGAACTCGCCGGTGCCGGCGTCACCGTGTTCATGTCCTCGCACATCCTGGCCGAAGTGGCTCAGCTGGCCGACCGGATCGGCATCGTCCACAACGGACGCCTCGTCGAGGAGGCCTCTCGCGAGGTGCTGGCCGGCCGCGCCCGCGAGTACGTCCAGGACAACTTCACTGACGCCGAGCGCGAGCAGGCCCTGCTCACCGCCGACCTCGAGCGCTACTTCCTCGCCCGCACCGGCGGCACCGATCGAGAGGATCACTGATGCTGCGACAGGTCCTGATCACCGAGTTCGCCAAGCTGCGACGCTCCGCCGTGCCCTGGGTGACGCTGGCAGTCATGTTGCTGGCTCCCTGGGGAATCGCGTTGTTCATGTGGATCGTCCTCGATCCGCGACGAGCCGCCTCCCTCGGACTGCTCGGCACCAAGGCGAACCTGGCCGGGCTGGAGGCCACCTGGCCGGCCTACGCGGGCTATCTGAGCATGATCGTGGGTGCGGCCGGAATGCTGCTGCTGGCCTTCATCGTCGCCTATCTGTTCGGACGCGAGTACGTCGACCAGACCGCGAAGAACCTGCTTGCCCTGCCGATCCGGCGAGAGTGGTTCGCTCTGGCGAAGCTCACCGTGGCTGCGGCATGGTGGCTGGCGATTGCGCTCGCCGCCTTCGCAGAAGGCCTGCTGATCGGGGCGCTGCTCGGCCTTCCCGACTTCTCACCCGCCGTGGTCACAGACGCGCTCGGCAACGCCCTCTTGCTGGCTGGGGTCAGCTATCTGCTCTGCCCAGTGGTGGCCTGGCTGACGGTGGCGACCAGAAACCTGCTCGCCTCGATCGGCTTCGCGCTCGGCATGCTGCTGTTGGGCGATCTGCTCGGCCACACCGGGTGGGGCGTCTGGTTCCCCTGGTCGATCATCCCGTCGCTGTCGGGCATGTCTGGGACGGCAGCGGTCAGTATCCAGCCGGTGAGCATCGTCATGCTGGTCGCCGTGTTCTTGGCCGGGATCGCAGCCACCGCAGCCCAGCTCCGGCTGGCCGACAACCCCTAGCCGGATCAGCCCGAACGTCTTGTCGCACTCACGAGTTCGAGCCGCTAACATCTGATCATCTACTCAGATGAGAGGCTATTGTGGGCACCGTGATGAGCTTGGACCACTGCCTGGAGGCATCCGTCCACCCGGAGAAAGTGCGGTTGGTCAGCGAGAACGCCCCTGATGCGGCCGAGCTTGCCCGGGTCAGCGCGATCTTCAAGTTGCTGGGCGACCCGACTCGGGCCCGGATCCTCTACGCGCTGCTGGAGGCCGGCGAGCTGTGCGTCTGTGATCTGGCCGCCGCCACCGGCACCGTGGAAGCCACCGTCTCGCAGTCCCTGCGGATGCTGCGCGCCTCCAGCGTGGTCAGCGGACGCCGCGAGGGACGCAATGTGTTCTACCGGCTCTCCGATGCCCACGTCCGGCTCCTGCTGGATGTGACTCGCGAACACATCACCCACGGGACCGCGTCTGCGCAGGTCGCGCAGGTCGCGCAGGTCGCGCAGGTCGCACACCGATGAGCCACGGGCACGACCATGTCAGCGCAGCCGGACGGCACCGCTGGCGACTGGCCGTCTCATTCGCCCTGGTCGCAGCGTACTTCGCGGTCGAACTGGTTGCCGGCCTGCTCTCCGGCTCGCTGGCGCTGATCTCCGACGCGGGCCACATGGCTGCCGATGTCACGACGCTGGGCGCCGCCCTGGTAGCGACCCGGCTGGCCACCCGCACAGACACCACCGGGCGGCGCACTTTCGGCTCCTACCGGGCCGAGGTGTTCGCTTCCGGCCTGGCGGTGTTGCTGATGATCGCAGTCGGAACCTACATCGCCATCGAAGCGATCGGTCGCATCGGCAGCGCTCCTGAGCTGGCCACCGGCCCGATGCTGGTCGTTGGTGTGCTGGGCCTGCTGGTCAACCTGATCAGCATGGCGCTGCTGCGCGCCGGCGCCACCGAGAGCCTGAACCTCAAGGGCGCCTACCTCGAGGTGATCGCCGACACCCTCGGCTCGCTGGGCGTGATCGCGGCCGCCATCCTGGTCGCCGCGACCGGACAGACCTGGTGGGACACCGTGATCGCCCTCGCCATCGCAGCCTTCGTGGTGGTCAGGGCGGTGATGCTGGGCCGAGAGGTGATCGCAGTGCTGGGCCAGCACGTCCCCGACGGCATCGACCCGGCCGAGGTCGCCGCCGCACTGCTCACCGTTGAAGGCACATCCACGGTCCACGACCTGCACATCTGGCGGCTCACCTCCGGGATGGACGTCGCCACCGCACACCTGGTGATCGCTCCCGGCGTCCCGGCCGGCCCGGTGCTCGAGGCGGCCACCACCACCCTGCGCACCGAGTTCTCTCTTGCCCACGCCACTATCCAATTGGAGGCCGAAGGAGGCAGCCCGTGCCAGTGCGGCGACTGGTGAGCCTCGGTCGTGGCCGGTCGGGCGGAGCCTCGCGGTAAAGCTGTCCGGCCCAGCCGGCAACGGCTAGGCTTGCCTCGACTGGACGGTGCTGGCACCCAGCCGTCCACCGGGGGGAGTACGGACACCAGCCGCAGGGGGCCTGGCTGGGACGTGGAGTCGTTGTGAGCGATGGCGCACGCCCTGAGAACGCTGGTTCTCAGCGCGAGGTCGACGCGCTCTCCGGCCTGCCCGAGGACAGCCGCGTCCATCTTGAGGACATCGAATGGCCCGAGCTGGACTGGTCCGACTCCGACGACGTCCCGCCACCTCCCGCTCCTCCGGTGCTGCGGCTCGTGGTCTCCGAACCGAGGCCCACGCCCGACCGGCTCATCGGTGATGGCGGCCAGCCGCCGGCACTCGACGAGCCGCCCGACTGGCGGTCGACTGTTCCGTTCTGGCTGCGGATGCCCGAGCCAGCCATCGACGAGGTGCCCGCCGAGGAGGCGACCTCCGCGCAGGTGCCTGCCGACGATGCGGCAGACCGGGCGCTGGAGGCTGAAGATCCGCCGGCGACCGAGGCCCCTGCTACAGGGCTCCTTGAGGCGAACGTACCGTCAGCCGAGCCGGCCCGGCCCTCGACCGAAGCGGACGACGCCGCTGACGCCGGCACCGACGCTGGTAGCGACTCCGCCGACAACCTGGACGACCTGCCTCCCGAGGAGGAGCTGACCCCGTTGCCTGGCACCACAGGGGAGGCGGTATTCTTCCCGCCTTCGCCCAGCCGTGGCTTCGCACCGGAGAGTGCCTCCGCTGCGAGCCCGGACTCCGCGCCCAGTGCCGACCAGCCCGCACTCACCCGTACAGCGACAGCGTCCACCCGCGCCGGCGCAGGTCCCGGGACGGTCGGACGCCCGGCTGCAGGCCGCTCGGGCGAAGCACCCTTCTCCGGGCCCAGCGCCCCGTATGCCCAGTACGACACCCCCGAGACCGACTGGGAGCGACGCCGCCAAGACAATGCCTGGGCGGACCGAGGCGATGAGTCCATCCCGGCCGAGCCACGGACTCCGCCGATCCGCGCTGCTCGCCCGTCACAGCCTGCTCTCGCGCGCCGACGCTGGCTGATCCGCGGTGCGGTGATCGGCGCGGCGATCAGCGCCCTGGTCATCTCGCTGGTAGCGGTGTTGGCCATCCAGGGCCGGTTCAACAGTGTCGACGGGACGATTACCGGGGCGCCGGTCGGCAATCCGGAGCAGACCGTTGCCGGCTACCTGAACGCGCTGGCCCACAGCGACTCGCAGCAGGCCCTCGGATTCGCCAAGCTCCGTCCAGCCGATCAGCGGATGCTCACCGATGAAGCGCTGGCCGCCTCGAACAAGGTCGCTCCGCTGCGCCAGATCGCCGTGCACACCACTGAACTGACCGACTACCGCGCACAGGTCGAGGCCACCTATCAGGTCGGCGGGCGAAAGGTGACCCAGTCCTTCACGGTGTATGCGGTGGGCACCGAGTGGAAGCTGTACGACGTCGCTCGGAAGGTGGATCTCACCCAACTCAAGACCGCCGACCTGCCCCTCACCTTGAACGGGATCAACGCCCCAACCGAGAGCATCGAGCTGTTCCCGGGCCGCTACCAAGTGGCCACCACCGATGCGCGCTACCGCTTGACCGGCGAGTCGTTCGTGGTGGTATCACCGAACGAAGCCCCCGAATTGGGCCAGATCCGGCTCGAACTGACCAGCACCGGAATCGCCGACATCGCTGCCGCCGCAAACGGCCGGCTCACGCGTTGCCTGGCCGCGCGGGAACTGCACCCGGCTGGTTGCGGCTTCGGCGCGGTCCCACCCAAGGGAAGGACGGTCCGGCTGGACACCATTCGCTGGAAGGTCAGCAAGGGCCTCGCCAGCCTGAAGAGGATGCGGCCATCTCTGGATCCCGCCAACCCGCGGCTGGCGACGGCAGACATCCTGATCACGGTGAGGGTCACGGCCAAGGACACCAAGGGCGGAAGCTTGGGGGTCGGCGATACCGTCACGACCGTCCTGGCCGAACTCACCGCCAGTGGAATCGTGGTGACCCTGAACTGAGTCAGCGCGGAGCTACGCCTGCCGGAGTCGGCGCGTCAATGCGCGGCTTGGTTGAAGCTGAGCAGCCGCCAGTATTCGGATCCCGGCTTGAGCACCGCCCAATGGCAATTGCCGAATCCAGCGAACAACCGGGAGTGGACGTACTCCAGGCCCATGAGGCGCAGCATCGCCACCCGCAGCGCGAGACCATGCCCGACGACCGCCAGGATCTCACTATCTGCGCACCCGTCCGCCCACTCGTTGATCGCGGCGGCCACCCGAGTGCCGGTCTCCGTAGCCGTCTCACCGGTCGGTGAACGGCGGAAGTCTCGTCCAGCCGCCAGGTCTTCTCGGAAGGTGGGCTCCAGCGCGGCGACTTCGTCGGTGACCATGCCGGCCCAGCTACCCACGTTGATCTCCTGCAGCCGCGGATCGGTGCTGAACGGCAGCTCACACGCCGTGGCCAACGCGGTTGCGGTAGTGACGGCCCTGGTCAGGTCGGAGCACACGATCTTGGTGATGCCGAACCCGGCCAGCGCCTGCGCAGCCGCGGCGGCCTGGGCCACACCACGCTCATTCAGCGGAACGTCCGCCTGGCCCTGAAAGCGTCCCGAGTGATTCCAGTCGGTGATGCCGTGCCGCAGCAGGACGACCTTGGCCGCGGTCACGAGCCGATCGCCGGCTCGAGCTCACCCAGGTCGATCGCCGGGCAGTCCTTCCACAGCCGCTCGAGGGCGTACAGCGCGCGCTCCTCGCTGTGCTGGACGTGCACGACGGTGTCGAGGAAGTCCAGCAGCACCCAGCGATTCTCCCGATCCCCCTCACGGCGGACGGTCTTCACGCCGGCGGCCAGCAGAGCCTCCTCGACCCCGTCCACCACAGCACCGACCTGGCGCTCATTGGTGGCGGCGACGATCAAGAAGATGTCGGTGATGGCGAGCCGCTCCGAGACGTCGAAGGCGACCGGGTCGAGGGCCAGCTTGGCCACGGCGGCGCGGGCCGCGATCTGAGCGATCTCGACGGCTTTCGGACTTGCAGTCACTGCTCTCCTTGTGGCGCGCGGTACAGCCCGCGCTTGGCGATGTACTGGACGATGCCGTCCGGCACCAGGTACCAGATGGGCAGGCCTGCGGCCACCCGCTCCCGGCAGGCGGTGGAGCTGATGCTCAACGCCGGCACTTCCAGCAGGGTAACCCGATCTGCCGGCAGATGCGCAATGTCACTCTCGGCCAGTTCGACGCCCGGTCGGGAGACGCCGACGAACTGAGCCAGGTCGAAGAGTTCGTCCACACCCTTCCAGGTGAGGATCCTGCTCAGCGCGTCCGCTCCGGTGATGAAGAACAGATCCACCTCCGGCCCGCGCAGCGCGCGGATGTCCCGCAGAGTGTCGACGGTGTAGGTCGCCCCCGGCCGCTCGATGTCGACCCGGCTCACCGAGAATCGCGGATTCGACGCGGTCGCGATCGTGGTCATCAGGTAGCGATCCTCCGGCTGGGAGACCACCCGTCCGGCCTTCTGCCAGGGGCGGCCGGTGGGAACGAAGACCACCTCGTCCAGCGCGAACCGGGCCTGCACCTCGCTGGCGGCAACCAGGTGGCCGTGATGGATCGGGTCGAAGGTGCCACCCATCACACCCAGGCGCAGCCGGCGTCCGCTGCCCTCGTCAAAGGCGATCGGTGTCTCGCTCACGACGATCCTTCCCGCAACCGACCACGCATCAGGCGCGATCACTGGCCTGGATTCTATCCAGGCGGCTCAGCCGCGGACCTGACCGGCGCCGTCGACGATGTACTTGGTCGAGGTCATCTCAGCCAAGGCCATCGGACCGCGGGCGTGCAGCTTCTGGGTGGAGATCCCGATCTCCGCGCCGAAGCCGAACTCACCGCCATCAACGAAGCGCGAGGACGCGTTCACCAGGACCGCGGCCGCGTCCACCTCAGCCACGAAGCGATCGGCGGCGCGGCGGTCGTCGGTGATGATCGTCTCGGAGTGCCCGGTGCTGTGCACGCGGATGTGCTCCACCGCCGCATCCAGATCGGGGACGATCGCGCAGGCGAGGTCGAGCGAGAGGTACTCGGCGTCGAACTCGTCGGGCTGGGCCGGGACGATCTGGTCGGAGTAGGGCAGCACGTCCGCCGTGCCGTGGACGGTCACGCCGGCCTCAGCCAGCGCGGCCAGCGCCCGGGGCAGGAAACTCGGCGCAATGTCGGCGTGGACCAACAGGGTCTCCAGCGAGTTGCAGACGCTGGGCCGCTGCACTTTGGCGTTCAGCATGATCGCGACCGCCATCTCCTGGTCGGCGGCGGCGTCCACGTAGAGGTGGCAGTTGCCAGTGCCGGTCTCGATCACCGGCACTTTGGACCCATCGACGACGGCGGCGATCAGGCCGGCTCCGCCACGCGGGATCAGCACGTCGACGAGGCCGCGAGCATTCATCATCTCGGTGGTGATGCTGCGATCACCTTCGACGAGCTGCACCGCCTCGGCCGGCAGCCCGGCCGCAGTCAGTCCGGCATGGAGCGCGGCCACGACTGCCCGATTCGAGTTGAGCGTGGACGACGAGCCGCGCAGCAGCGCCGCATTACCGGCTTTCAGGCAGATGCCGGCCGCATCGGCGGTGACATTCGGACGGGCCTCATAGATGATGCCGACCACGCCCAGCGGCACCCGCACCTGGCGGACCCGGACGCCGTTGGCATTCGTCCAGCCGCGGACGACATCGCCGATCGGGTCGGCCAAACCGGCCAGTGCCCGCAGTCCGTCGGCCATCGCGGTCAGCCGCGACTCGGTCAGGGCCAACCGGTCGATCAGCGACTCGCTGGTTCCGG
>Ga0268263_1001217_pt1 | contig 24713 bp, 30 predicted proteins | sample Biomet5_FD_190358 | JGI IMG/M metagenome (GOLD analysis project Ga0268263, IMG submission 190358) | Microbial communities from bioreactor (seeded with sewage sludge) at LBNL, California, USA - Biofuel metagenome 5 (SPAdes) (version 4) | ecosystem: Engineered > Bioreactor > Anaerobic >... | reverse complement strand
GTTCCATACGGGATAAACATTGATCTATTTTGAAATTACAGGAGGGGAAGGCATGAGACGACGCCGTGAACCCCCGCAGGATACCGCACCATACGAGCCTGAGAAGAGTCGATATGGCGGCCCAGAGGATGACCAGCCTGATTACGGACAGGACCCGGAGAACGAGGAACTGGAAGACACCCATCGGTTTCATATTGCGATGGGGGTTTTTAACCTGATCAGTATTTTGGCGGGTCTGGCGGTTATTCTGGTGCTGGTAGCGATTCTGGTGAGCCTCGTTACCTGGCTCCAGAGCGATATTACCCAATCGATGACCCTGCTGACGTCGAATATCAAGTAAACGGAGGGACGACCATGCACACTTCCTGGGCGCAGCTTTCGCAGGAGATTTCAGCGTGCACGGGATGCCCGCTGTGCGAGGGATGCAGCCAGAAAGTGCCCGGCCAGGGCGATCCGAATGCACCGCTGATGCTGATTGGCGAGGGACCCGGTGAGCAGGAAGACAGACAAGGGCTTGTTTTTGTCGGCCCTGCGGGTCAACTGCTCACCAAAATGCTGGCGGCGATTCAATTGCCCCGGGAGCGCGTCTATATCTGCAACATTGTAAAATGCAGACCACCGCAGAATCGCACCCCGATGCCGGAGGAAATTGAAGCGTGCCGGTCACACCTGCTGGCTCAATGGGCGCTTGTCAAACCGCGCGTGGTGCTGTTGCTTGGTTCCACGGCGGTGCGCGGCGTACTGGGGGAGAGCTACCGTATCACGCGTTGCCGGGGGCAATGGTATGAGCGGGGAGGCGTTCCCGTGCTGGCAACCTATCATCCGTCAGCATTGCTTAGGGATACGGCCAAAAAACGGGAAGCCTGGGAAGATTTGAAAACGGTGCGTGACAAGCTGGTCGAACTCGGCGTTTATCCCGACCTGCTGAAGGGAGCACCGTAATGGATCAATTACTGACCTTTTTTCAGGAATGTGAAGCTGCCTACCACTCGAAATGGGGAGAGAAGGCATCTACACTGGTCTTTGGAGACGGGATGACGAAAAGTCCCCGGCTGATGCTGGTGGGTGAAGCGCCTGGAGAGCAGGAAGCGCTTCAACGAAAGCCGTTTGTCGGTAAAGCCGGGAAAAATTTGAATGAGTTTTTAGCGGCAATCGGCCTGCTCCGGGAGGAGCTGTACATTACCAATGTCGTCAAAATCCGGCCTTCACGGCTGAGCGCGGCGGGACGGATTGTGAACCGTCCGCCTTCGCGTGAGGAAATCGCTTTTTTTCGTCCCTGGCTATACCGGGAAGTGAGCGCCGTTCATCCCCACGCGCTGGTTACACTGGGAAATGTGGCATTGAACGCGTTTTTACCAAACGGATCCACGATCGGCTCCTGTCACGGCCGCTGGCAAAGTATTACGGTTGATCATTCGGAAGGCGGCGCGTATGATCTGCCGTTGTTTGCGCTCTACCATCCCGCTTCAGTTATTTACAACCGGGCGCTTGCGGCGACTTATCAGACCGATCTGGCGACGCTTCGGGATACGCTTGCGGCGTTTGACAGCCGAACGGACAGTTGAACGGGAATATTGCGGATTTCATTCACGATGACAGGACAAGAACCGTACCGTATGGTAGCATGGGTTACACGATAGGAGGGATAGGGAATGTTGGATTTTCTATCGGCCAACCTGGCAATCGTCATCTGTTTTATTATTGGCGTTGCGCTGCTGGTTGCAGAAGTTTTTATGCCTGGCTTTGGCGTAGCGGGAATTACCGGTATCCTATTGGAAATTGCCTGTATTGTACTCACTTACCTGCGTTATGGTGGGCTGGCCGCCCTGGGAGTGACCATCGTGGTGCTAGCGGTCACCGGTATATCCATATCGGTTTCACTTCGATCCGCTACCAAAGGCCGACTTTCCAAGTCGGCAATCATACTGAACGCCAGCGAAACGGCTGCTGACGGATACAGCGCAACCAAAGATATGGATGTGTTTCTCGGCAAGGAAGGCGAAACGGTCACCATTCTAAGACCGACAGGCATGGCCGAATTTGACGGCGTAAAACTGAATGTTGTAGCGGACGGGGAATATATCCCTAAAGGAACTCCTGTGAAAGTACAGCGTGTGGAAGGCGCAAGGGTCGTTGTGCGCCGAACGGACGCGTGACCACCCCAGCGGTTGCTGACTGCGATTGAATAAGGAGGAAAACCCATGTTCTACTCTCTTCTTGGCGCTTCGTACTCCGTTTCTGCCATTGGGCAACCGGAGGTATCCTCCATCATCTGGATTGCGCTTGCCATTTTAGCAGCGCTGGCGCTGATTACCGTATTCCTGCGGTTTGTGCCGGTGGGCCTTTGGATTACTTCGCTGGCCGCCGGCGTGCACGTAAGCATCAGCTCGCTGATCGGTATGCGCCTGCGTCGTATCCAGCCCAAGCGGCTGGTGGATCCGTTGATTAAAGCGCGTAAAGCAGGGCTGGATGTGACGCTTACCAAACTGGAAACGCACTACCTTGCGGGCGGCAATGTGGACCGGGTGATCAACGCCCTGATTGCCGCGCAACGCTCCAATATTGAAATGCCTTTTGAAAAGGCGAGCGCGATTGATCTGGCCGGACGCGATGTGTTGCAGGCCGTGCAGATGAGCGTAACCCCGAAAGTGATTGAGACGCCCGTGGTGGCGGCCATCGCGAAAGACGGCATCGAGCTTCGCGCCAAAGCGCGCGTTACGGTGCGAACCAACATTGAACGGTTGGTGGGCGGCGCTGGCGAGGAAACGATTATCGCCCGTGTTGGCGAAGGTATCGTGACGACCGTCGGTTCATCAGCAAACCACAAACAGGTACTGGAAAATCCGGACCTGATCAGCCAGACAGTGTTGAATAAGGGTTTGGATGCCGGTACCGCATACGAAATTCTGAGTATTGATATTGCGGATGTGGACGTGGGCCGCAACGTGGGCGCACAGTTGCAGATGGATCAGGCTGAGGCGGACCGGCACATCGCGCAGGCGCGCGCCGAAGAACGCCGCGCCATGGCCGTTGCGCACGAGCAGGAAATGAAGGCCGCCGTGCAGGAGATGCGCGCACGTGTGGTCGAGGCGGAAGCCGAAGTGCCTAAGGCGCTCGCAGAAGCGCTTCGGGCAGGCAAACTGGGCGTGATGGATTATTATCAAATGAAAAATGTGATGGCTGATACCGATATGCGCGAGGGAATCGCGAAGGCTGCCACGCCTCCCGCACCACCGCTGGAAACCGGTAAACCGAAGAAGTAACGGCAGGAGTCTTACCGCGGATGCGGGGCGATTAAAACCGGAAACGAGGTGGGTACGTTGGATGCGCTGTTTATCCTGCTGGTGATTTACTTCGTGTTTTACCTGTTGGTAAAGCGCGTAAAACGCGCTGCAAATACTGGGCAGGATCACACCCCCGGAGCGGTTCGCGCCCGACAGGCTGAAACCCGCAAGCACAGCCCGACCAGCCCAAAACCGGATGCAATGAACCGCCCGGCAATTTCCCGCACAGGTCAGCCGGGAATGTCGTACGCGCCGATACAGCCTATGGTGCAGGTAAACCAAACACTTTATGATTATAAAGGCAGTTTGAGCGCAACAAGCACCGAGGGCGCCGCTTCCGGAGAAGGCGATGCGTCCGGCGAGGGAAGCGGAACGGCGGAAGGCGGCGAGGTATTCACCCCGGAAGTGCTGCAGGAGGCGGAAAGGCCGGAAACATGGGAGAATCGCAAAGTTCTTCCACAGGACTGGGCAGGCGACGAGCTGGTACGGGCGGTCGTGATGAAAGAAATTTTCGATAAACCTCGCAAATGGAGATATTAACATGGATGACCTGAGAGTTCTGGTGGCGGACGACGAGGAGATTATGCGCGGAATCATGCGCAAGATCATCCAGAAGGTGGAAGGGTTCACGGTTGTCGGCGAAGCTGAAGATGGCGAAGATGCCCTCTCGAAAGTGGAAAGCCTGAAACCGGACGTAGTGTTTCTAGATGTGGAAATGCCAAAAATCAACGGGATTGACTGCGCTCGCTCCATACAGGACATGAACCCCTTCATTACCGTAATCTTCGCTACAGCATATGATGGCTATATGAGCGACGCGTTTGAGGTGTATGCGTTTGATTATCTGGTGAAACCCTTCAAAATGGAACGGGTGATCCAGACACTGGAGTGCATCCGCGATCGCCAATCCAAGCGCGAAGAGCCAGAAAAGGAAGCGCCCAGAGCGATCAATGCAGACCGGAAGCCGATCAGTGGCAGGCTGATGCTGCGCCACCGAGAAGGCGTCAGCTTCGTGGACCTGAACGATATTCTGCTGATCCAGCGTGAGGAGCGTACGACGGTACTGTATACCAAGGGGGATGGGCGATTTGTAACGGGCGATGCTCTCGGTGAAATGGAAGAGCGTCTGCCCAAAGATGTATTCTTTCGCTGCCATAAAAGCTATATCGTGAATTTGAACCATATCAAAGACATCACCCCGTATGGCCGATGGACCTATGTGGTGCGACTGGACGATACCAAACATGACGCGCTGATTACGCATGATAAATACGAAGAACTGGAACAAATCTTTCGATAACCATAGCAGAAACCCCGTCGGATTCGACGGGGTTTCTGCTATGGAGCAGAGAAAGCTGCGAATGATAAGCGTTGTGGTAAACGCCCGGTAACAAGATCGACAAACCGGGTGCAAACCCTTTTACAGGCGCGTACAGGTTACAGTTCGATTGTGCGGCAGGAGTACAATTTACGAATGGAAGGCACACTATTCCAAAGCGCTTAACAGCACGTGTTCCACGATTTTCTTCGTGCATGCGCCTTCGTGCACTTTTTTACCATCCACATAAAAAGTGGGAACAAACCAGTAATCGTAACGGTCGGCAATCTCCGGATGCACATGCTCGTCGATCCGCTCAATGGATAAACCGGCCAGTTCCGGGTGCTCTTTCAGCACTTCGGAAACCCAACGCTCCGCCGCAGAACAATAAGGACAACCGACAAAGTGAAATAACTGAACTCTCTTCATTCCTTTTCCTCCGGGATCCCAGATTGCAGTGAAACAGTAAACAGGGGAAGATACCGAAGGAGACCTTCGATCCGCACGCTGTGGAACAGGGTGATGCCCGTTATTGAAAACGATAAGGGGGCAGGCCGCTCCATTACGGTCCTTTCAGGGATCAGTGCCTTTCGGGCCAGCGTAATGTGCGGTGTGAAGGGCGTGGGGTCATATGATTCGCCGGCCTGCTCCAGTTTCTGGCGAAGCGTGCACGCAAGAGTATTCAGCTCCGCAGAGGGAGAAATGGCCGCGTACAGGATTGCGTTTCGTGGAAGACCGAACGAACCGGTTCCGGCAAGGCGAACGGAGAAGGGCGAAACCGTCGCGACCGTATCAGCCATCAGAGAATGCAGAGCGGGAAGACTCTCTTCGGCACGTTCTCCTAAAAAAGCGAGCGTGAGGTGGTAAAGTTCCGGCGGCGCATATCGGCCGGGGACTTTGCAGCGTATCTCCTCCGAAAAGCGAGACAGTTCCGCGCGGACCGTATCACTGGGCGATATGCCGATAAACAGCCGCAACCGAACCGCCTCCTTTTATGTAAACACCAGGAACGGAACTGAAACCGGTACGGTTTCCCAAAACGGGAAATTATCGCTCGTCCAGTAAAAGCGTGGTTGCAAAGGCAACAGCCGCATACCCGGCAATCTGAACCTCCACGGGTTCCCCTTCCAAAAGGCGAACGCGCACTTCCATACTGCCCGGCCTGTGAATGGCTTCGCCCTGAACGGCGGTAAATACCAAACGGTCGCCCTGCGGGGAGAGTATCCGGTAATGCGCCAGATACGCACCCAGCGGGCCGTTTGCGTTGCCGGTTACGGGGTCTTCGGCAATCCCGATGGCGGGCGCGAACATCCGCCCATGCACGGCGGCTTCTTCGCCGGGATGCAGTGTAAAGAGGTAATATCCATTGCAACCAATCCTGGCGCTCAGCGCGGCCAGACGGCTCATATCCGGGCGCAACTGTTGGAGCAGCGCGGGTTCGCGGAGCGCGACCATCACTTTGCTGTGCCCGGTGGAAACTACTTGTACAGGGCAATCAACGCGCAAATCCGCAGAGGTGACACCCAGCGCGGCACACATTTGCGAAATGTCGCTGTTTTCCAGTACAGGGCCGAACACGACTGTCCCCTGGGTCATCACCATTTGATAATCGTCACCGTCGTGTACGATATCTACCGGTAAAATACCCGCGCCCGTCTTTTGGAGGACGCGCACATTACCAAGGCGCTTTTCCAAAGCGCGTACATAATGCGCCGCTATGGTGGCGTGTCCGCATATGGGCACCTCGGTCGATGGCGTGAAGAAGCGAACCCACACGTCGTGTGTGGCGTCCAAAGGAGATAAAAGGAACGCGGTTTCGGAGTTGTTCAGTTCCCGGGCTATCTGCTGCATCTCTTCAGGCGTCAGACCGTCCGCGTTCGCTACAACCCCCGCGGGATTCCCCAACAGCTTTGTTTTTGTGAAACTGTCAACCTGATATAAACGGTATGCGCGCATGGAATCGCCTTCCTTCCAACCTGCCGGTTTTCCCTGTTATTCTATCACAAAAGGGAAACAGACGAGCAGAACCGCAAAAAGAAAACGCCCCGACGGGCGTTTTTGCTGAAACCTTACCGCACGACCCCCTTCATGGCGTCGCCGCGTTCCCGCCGCGCGATGGCCGCGAAAGAACGGTTAATCACATAATATATCAGTGCGACGACCAGATAAAGCACGATAATATCTTCTGCGGTGACGATTGTGCGATGCGCCGCAACGATCTTGCTGGTAAAGGAAAGCTCGTAGGTTCCGACCACCGCGCAGAAGGACGTATCTTTGATGGTTGTGACAAATTGAGAAATCAACGGGGAGCGGATACGCCGCATGGCCTGCGGAATAATGATATACCACATGGTTTGCACGGTGCTGAAACCCTGCGATGTGGCGGCTTCCCATTGGCCTTTGTCAATCGAGTTAAGCCCGCCGCGTACAATTTCCGCGACAATGGCGGATGTAAAAACGGTAAGCGCTGCTATGCCGCTTTCCAAAGGGGGCAACCGGGTCATAAACCGCATGGCGATAATAAAAAGCAACAGGGGGATATTGCGAACAATCTCAATATACACAGTCGCGACGGTACGCAGTACTTTATCCTTCCGATTGCGCATCAGGCCCAGTATTGTACCGAAAATTAGGCTGAGCGTTATGGAAACCGCAGCGATATACAGCGTGTTTAGCAATCCTTGGCCCAGAAACAGCAGAATTTTCGGGGTAAAAACAACGGAAAAGGCGTTCGCCCAACGATCAAACATTGCGAACGCTCCTTTTCTCCATACGACGGGCCAGTAACGATATGGGAAGACAAATAACCAGGTATAAAACCCCTGTCATCACGAATGTGGGACCGTAGATCAGATTACTGCCACTCCAACTGTCTGCGCAGTACATCAGTTCTCCGCCTGCGATTACCGCGAGTACGGAAGAGTTTTTAATCAGGTTCACGGCCTGATTGGTCATGGGAGGAAGGCCGATCTTGACAGCCTGCGGTAAAATCACATGCCACATGGATTGCAGATAGCTGAACCCCTGACTGTGTGCCGCTTCCAGCTGGCCGGTCGGAACGGCTTTGATTGCGCTGTGCACAATATCCGCGGCATAAGCGCCGGTGTACAGGGCGAGTCCCATCACACCGATTACGATCACGCCGAGGCGTATTCCCAGCTTTGGTAATACGTTATAGTAGATGAAAACCTGAATCACCAGCGGTGTGTTTTGGAAAAAAGACATGTAACCACGGCACAGCGCGAGCACCACTTTATGTTTGCCGCAAAGAAGGATACCCACTACCAGGCCGATAATCAGGGTGAAAATCAGCCCGAGCAGTGAGATATACAGGGTTCGCAGAAAACCGCTCGCAAAAAAGGACCAATCGGAAAACCATGCTTCCCAGTTGTGTAACGAAAACGGCCCGGACACGCTTTCACATCCCTGTGCAAGAATGGGAGCGGGGGCTTGGGAAAGCCTCCGCTCCGCATACTGCGTAATTAGTGATTACGGAGCCACCGTTGCGGTCGCTTCGGGGGTCGCGGTGGCGTTGGCAAGCTCTTCCGCCTGCTGCCACAGCGAAACGCTGAACTCATCTACCTTGGCCCAATCCACTGCGGGCAGTGTCCACTTGGACACCATGGCATCCAGAGAACCATCCTTCCGCATGGAGGCGATGGTATCGTCCACAACGCTTAACAACCCGGTGTTGCCCTTTTTCACAGCGACGCCGTAGGGCTGCGCGGAGAAGGTATCCGGAAGCAGTACGGTCGTGTCGTCCACATAGCCGTTCAGGATGGACTTGTCCACGGAGAAGCAATCGATACGGCCGCTGCTCAGCGCCGCTTTAATATCGGGATAGGTGGGGAACTCGGAGAAGTTTACGGTGATCCCCGCATCGGTCGCGGCAGCCTGCAGCGCATCTTTGGTGGTGGCGGACTGGGCGACACCAATCGTTTTTCCGGCCAAATCGGCGAAGCTTGCAATGCCGCTGTCTTTCATCACCAGCAGACCGATCGCATCAATAAAGTAGGGCTTGGAAAAATCATACTGTAAAATCCGGTCCGGTTTGATGGTGAAGGTCGCGATGACCATATCCAACTCCCCGGTATCCAGCAGCGGGCCGCGGGTTTTGGCGGTAACGGCGGTAAATTCCACGGCGTTGGGATCGCCCAGAATCACTTCGGCCAGCTTGTGCGCAAGGTCGATTTCGAGGCCCTCGAACTCGCCGCCCAAGTCCTGATAACCGAAGTTGGGTACGTCGGCCTTTACGCCAACCAGAAGCTTACCGCGTGCTTTCACGGCGGCAACGTCGGCTGAATCCTCAGCCAGAGCGGGAATCAATGCAACCAGCGCCAGCGCGAGAACCAGGGCGAAACTCAGCAGCTTTTTCATGCGTTTCCATCCTCCCGTTTTTAGTGTAATATTTTCCCCAGGAACGTTGTGGTGCGCTCGTTCCGGGGATGATGAAACACCTGGTCGGGTGTGCCATCCTCAAGGATGATGCCGCCGTCCAGAAACAGTATCCGGTCGGCGATATGCTCGGCAAACTTCATCTCGTGGGTTACAAACAGCATCGTAATTTCGGTTTCTCTGGCGACACGCTCCATAATATCCAGCACTTCCTGGATCATTTCCGGGTCCAGGGCGGAAGTGGGTTCGTCAAACAGCATAATCTTCGGTCGCATGGTAAGGGCCCGGGCAATGGCCACGCGCTGCTGCTGCCCGCCGGAAAGCTGGCTCGGGTAAGCGTCCGCCTTGTCGGCGATGTTTACCTCCCGAAGGTTCTTCATTGCCCGTTCACGTACTTCGGCTTTGCTTTCGTGTTTTAACACCATCGGCGCAAGGGTTAAATTTTCCAGAACGGTCTTGTGCGGGTACAGGTTGAAGTTTTGGAAAACCATCCCGATGTCCTGCCGGGCCTGACAAAGCATGCGGTTGGTCATGCTGGAAATGGAAACGCCGTCGATAAATACATCACCGTGCTTGGGACGCTCAAACATGTTGATCGTGCGCAGCAGCGTGCTTTTCCCGCTTCCGCTTGGGCCAATAATGACCGTTTTGGAGCCGGACGCGATTTCCAGGCTGATTCCCTTCAAAACGTCCAACGGACCGAAACTGATATGAACATCGTCAAAAACGATCAAAGCTTATCCTCCCATCCGATCATGAGAACAGCACGACGAATGTGGATGCACCATCGCACCGCACAACGCATCGCGCTGTATCCTGTTTTTATTGTAGGACACGGGATGAATAATGTCAATCGAAGAGCTTCAAAATACAGGACAAATACAGCGCAGGCAGCCGGGAACTGCAAAGAGCGGGTGGCGATTATTCATTTAGAACAAAATAAAAACAAACCGTGATTTAATAACCTGCCAGATCAATGGCAGGTTTATATGATATAATTCGGATAACGGATGGGGGGAACGCAGTGAAAAACGAGCGGTTGTTTCAAATGCTATACCTGCTGCTGGAGAAGGGCGCAACGACCGCGCCGGAAATATCGCGTTCTCTGGGCGTTTCGGTGCGGACGGTTTACCGGGATGTAGAAGCGCTTTCCATGGCTGGGGTGCCGATATATGCCAGTCAGGGGAAAGGCGGCGGAATCTCACTGATGCCCGGATATTCGCTGGATAAGGCGCTATTGTCCGACGAAGAACAAAACCAGCTTCTCTTCGCGCTGCAAAGCATGCGCGCGGTGGATCGCCCGGCCGAGGGGCTGCTGAATAAGCTGGGCGGCGTGTTCCAGAAACAAAATATGAACTGGATCGAGGTAGACTTTTCCCGATGGGGTTACGGCGGCCCGGATACGCGGCGTTTCGACACGATTAGGAATGCTATTCTGGGGAAGCGGATTCTGGAGATTCTGTACTGCAACACTTCCGGTGAAACGACCCGGCGGCGGATTAAACCCTTCAAGCTGATTTTTAAGGATAAAAACTGGTACCTGCAGGCGTGGTGCATCCGTGCGGATGATTACCGGCTGTTTAAACTGAGCCGTATAATGGAACTGACTTTAGCCGGAGATTCATTTACCGAAGACTTCCCGGACGCGCCACCAGCAGAGATTATGATGCCGGCAATGACTGCGTGTCAGCCGACGACGCTTGCCTTTTCTCCTGCAATCGCTTATCGCGTGTATGATGAGTTCGATCAGGCGGGCATCAGCAAGCAGGCGGACGGTACCCTGCTGGTTCGCACGGCGATGCCGACGGATGACTGGGTATTCAGCTATCTGATCACGTTTGGGAATATGCTGACCGTGTTGGAACCTGCTGAACTGCGAGACAAACTGGCTGAATATACGTATAAAATTGCTGAACATTACAGAACATGACAGTCAGTTGACAGGTTCTATGCGGTATGATGAACGTGTAAATGGGAGTGACCCATTGAAAAATTGGAGGGAGGCTTACCCATGACAGAGGAAAAGTATTGCCAGAGCTGCGGGATGCCGATGGGGCAGGACGATGAACTGTATGGAACCGAGAAAGACGGGAGTAAAAGCGCGGACTACTGCAAGTACTGCTACCAGAACGGGGCGTATACGTTTAAAGGGACGATGCAGCAGATGATCGACTTTTGCGTAAAGCCTATGCTGGACGAGAACCCGATGATGACGGAAGCTGAAGCGCGTGAAATGATGAATAAGTACTTCCCGATGCTGAAACGCTGGCAGAGAGCTTGACCATCCTATGACAGGGCCGCGCCACAACCGCGGCCCTGTCATAACGGGGTACGAACGGAGGGGAATACCGTGAACTGGAACGAGCTTTACCCGAAGGCTACGATGCCGGAAATAGCGCAGATCAACGAATATGTACAGATACCCTGCTGGCGGGAACTGTGCGACTGGCTGGAAAACCGCTATACGGTCGCGCCCAGAACTGAGCACAGCACCTGTGCCTGTGCGCCCGGATGGAATGTGAAGTACCGCAAATCTTCCCGTGCGCTATGTACCCTGTACCCGCACGAGGGGTACTTTGTCTGCATGGTTTCGGTCGGGGCGGCAGAGGCGCCACAGGCGGAACTGCTGCTGCCCACCTGTACCCAACAGGTACGTGAACTGTATCAGCAAGTAACACCTCTGTGCGGCGCACGCTGGCTGATGATTGAGGTGCGGTCGCAGGAGACCCTGCGGGATGTGCAGCGGCTGATTGATCTTCGGGTAAAACCTGCCAAGCCCCGCAAGCCACGCAACGGAAAGGAATAAGGATGGAAACAACAGCGGACCTGATCCACGGATTGCGAAACTGTGACAATAAACTGGCTTATGCCTGCCTGCAAGAGCTACTGAAACGAAGTGAGCAGAACAACGAGGTTTATGCCTTTTTTGAGGAACTGATGGATTTGACGCGCGCTGAGCACTCCTACCAGCGTACGCGCGGGATGCTGCTGATTGCGGCGAATGCGCGCTGGGACCGGGACAATCTGCTGGATGAAAACATCGACGAGCTGCTTGAGCGACTGCCGCAAGCAAAGCCGATTGAGGCCCGGCAGTGGATTCGTGCCGCCGGGCAGATCGCGGTAGCAAAGCCGGATCTGTCGGAAGACATTGCTCAGGCGTTAGGAGCGCTAAATACTTTCCGCTACCCGGGCACCATGCAGAAATTGATCCGCGAGGACATTGCCGACGCGCTGAATATTGCGCGGATCAACCATTAACGATATGATCCAACCGCCTGTGATAAACCTGCGGAATGCGGCGGCGAGGGTATCCGGAACATGAGTATCCATTGCATATCAAGTCATTTTATAATAGATCAGAATGAAAATATCATGATCGAACAGGATGGAGACCCGACCGAATAGGATGGGTTTTCCATCCTTCCTGATACTAAAAAAGGAGTCGTTGGCATGTGTGGAGAAATGGTAAAATATAGATTTCTTATTTGTATCGAATTTCATACGTACTTTCGGTTCGGGAAGCGTTTGTAAGGGTATGATACAGATGGAAGCCTAAGCATTACAAGGGCTTCCGGGGATAACCGTCTGCCGACGTCCGCGCTGGTTACAGCGCAGGAAAGAAGAAAGGGATTAATCATGAAGAAAATCGCGTTTTTTGACACCAAACCGTACGATCGGGAATGGTTTGATAAAGCGAATCAACATTATGAAATACAATATCTGGAGAGCAAACTGACCCCGGAGACCGTGCAGCTGGCGGCGGGAGCAGACGCCGTATGCGCTTTCGTGAACGATACCGTAAACGCTGAGGTTATTGATAAATTGTATACGATGGGCATCCGGGTGATTGCCATGCGCAGCGCCGGGTACAGCAATGTGGATTTCAAAGCGGCCTTCGGTAAAATCAATGTGGTGCGTGTTCCGGCATACTCGCCGCATGCGGTGGCAGAACACGCTATGGGCTTACTTCTGACGGTGAACCGGAAACTCCATCGCGCCTATAACCGCACGCGGGATTTTAACTTCAGCATCGTAGGGCTGACCGGAGTTGACCTGTATGGGAAAACCGTCGGTGTGATCGGGACCGGTAAAATCGGACGCGCGTTTATCGACATTTGCAGGGGCTTCGGGATGAATGTGATTGCATACGACGCTTTCCCCGCCAAGGATTCCGACATCCATTATGTCACGCTTGATGAGCTGTTTGCGCAAAGCGACGTGATTTCGCTGCACTGCCCGTTGACGGAGCAGACCCGGCACCTTTTAAACGCAGAAGCTTTTACGAAGATGAAAAACGGTGTGTTTATCGTCAACACTTCCCGGGGTGCGCTGATTGATACGGAAGCACTGCTGAACGCGCTGAACAGCGGCAAGGTACGCGGCGCGGGGTTGGATGTATACGAAGAAGAAGCAGAGCTGTTTTTTGAAGACAACTCGGGCAATATCATCCGCGACGATGTGCTGGCCCTGCTTGTATCGCGTCCCAACGTAGTGCTAACGTCCCATCAGGCGTTTTTAACGGAGGAAGCCCTGCAGAATATCGCGCAGGCGACGCTGGATAATCTGGACGAGTTCTTTGATGGAAAAAACCTGACCAATGAGGTGTGTTACCAGTGTGAGTTGGGAAAGGTGGTGGAGAACTGCCGCAAGAACCGTAAACAGCGCTGTTTCTGACCTGCTCCCGTTACATTCAACATGTTTTAAACCAATCGACAAAGGCAGGAAGGTGGACGTATGGAGGTTACAGTTCGGAAAAATTGGATCAAAATCGGTATTCTGATCAGTTTTCTTGGCATGATTACAGTGAACGCTCTGGCGAACATTTTACCGATTAACGGGATGAATACTGGCGTGATTTCCGCCCGGTATGATTCACTCTTTACCCCAGCCGCTTATGCTTTCAGCATTTGGGGTCTCATCTACCTGATGCTGGCTGTATATGTGGTTTTCCAGCTGCTCCCCGCCAGAGGCGAAACCGACCCGGCCCGGCAGGAGATGGTGGAAGAAGTCGGTAAGTGGTTTATCATTTCCTCGGTGTTGAATATGTCCTGGATTTTCGCATGGCATTACGAGCAGCTGCTTCTCTCGGTGCTGATCATGCTGTTGTTGCTGCTCAGCCTGATCCGGATTGGCTGGACGCTCCGACAGCCGCACTGTTCCCCCCGGGAGGAGCTGGCGCTGCGCATTCCGTTCGGCCTGTACTTCGGCTGGATTACCGTAGCTACGATTGCCAACATTACCGCCTGGCTGGCTGGCAGTGGATGGAATGGTTTCGGCCTCTCACCCAGCGTATGGATGATCGCGGTGTTGCTGGTGGGCTTGGCGATCGCCTGCGTTACGATGTACCGGATCCGCAGCGTAGCGTATGGACTGACGGTATTGTGGGCTTATACGGCGATACTGGTAAGGCACCTGTCCGCAAGCGGCTTTGGCGGTCAGTACAGGCTGATTATTGTGACCACGATCATTTCGATGGCTTCTCTTCTGGCAATGCTGGTGGTGACGGCTGTGCATATGCGCAAAGTTTCGGCGTGTGATATCAAACCCTGAAAGCGGAGGGAATGAGGAATCCCCGCCGATTGAATCGTAAGCGCAGAACCTTCGTAAGGAAAAGAAAAGACCCGACGTAGTCGGGTCTTTTCTGATGAACATTGCGGGGATCAATATCCGTTCATACTTGTGATCTGCCAGTTCGAGAACAGGGTGGTCAACGCTGCCTCATCCTCCGGCGTAAAGCTCAGGTACAGGGCGGGGTAGTCTGTCGACAGGCGGTTACTGCTGTCGTAATCGCTCCAGCTCAGCCCAACAAACATGCCCGAGCAATCGTCCGTAGGTGTGCCACGCGCCAGAATTTCCGATGCCGCCTGGGCAAACTTGTTCGATTTGAGGCTATACTGGTCGTCCTTGTTGCGATATGCACTCAGGTAAACGTTGGAGTTCAGATACACAGGCTTTCCGGAATCTACCTTTACATTGAAACAATCCATCGAAATCGACAGGCTGTCGCTCTCCAATACCAGCGGGGAGAGCATATGCTTGACCGATTCCTGCAGCTTGGTCAGGCTTCCCTTTTTGGCATAGCTGTTGTACATCTGCATCATCAGCGAGACAGTTTTAGGCGTTTCCAGCCGAATCGGAACCTGCATACTGTAGCGATCGTTACCGATATAACCGGTGACGTAGATGTTTTCCGCCTGCTGTGCGTCTCCGCGGGTAACGGAGAAGCCGTAATCGCTGATGACTGTCTTGTGATCCAGATAATAATCGTTCGGAACGACGCTGACCGCCGCCGCTTCGGTCGTATAGGCGTTCCAGAGCTGGTTAAGCTCGTCTTTCTTAAACAGGTTGTTGGCGCGCATGTACTGAATGCTGCTCACAGGGGGCAAGGAATGGATGGCTGTCTGGAACTCGGCATTCTCACCGCGCAGTTCGTTCAGCGTGTCCATGCTGGAGAATTCGATGGTACGGCGGTAGGTGCGGCCATTTTGCATTGTAATGGAGACAGGCTCAATTACCGTATACTGGCTGTAGTTTGAATCCGTATAGGTGTAGTTTTTCTCACGGTCAGCCTTGATCTGGTCCACGGCGGAGGACAAATTTTCGGCGACATACTTTTTCAGGCTGTCATTGGTGAAATGGATTTTTTCAAGCAGCAGGGAAGTATACTCGTTTCCGCCCTGCACCGTATCGTGACCGCGGAAGGAAACCGAGGCGATTTCGGCGGGTTTCGGGGTGTAAACCAGTGCTTCGTTCACCATACTGTTGATGCAGAAATATCCGCCAACTGCCAGTGCAACGGAAACCAGAAAATACGGCAGAGATTTGAGCACTGTTTTAATACTGTGCAGAGTGATGAACTGGCACAGGACAAACACCAGCAACGCTACGGCAATCAGAGCGGCGTCAAACATGGAGGTGAAGGGGCTTTTATTCAGGTTGAGCAACATTAAGACCGTGAAAGCAAGCAGTACCGATACGGCAAGGGACCAGCCCCTGCTGGCGGTTCCGTGATCCGCGGTTTCGCTCGGACGGCGGATGAACAGCCAGGCTGCAAGCACAAGCTCCACAAACATCGGGATCAATGAATACAGGATGTTGTGCATGTTAATGATTTGCGGGATAAACACGTTGCGTGTCTGCATCACAACCAGCCCGGTTGCGATATTGGTGGACGGATCCAGCCAGGCACTCAGGTCCAGCCATCCAATGATGGGAATTTGCAGAATCAGACCGCGCGCAAGAATAAACTGGATAAAGCGCGGCAGGAACAACACAATCCCCGTAGAGGCAAGCGCCATGAAGTAGGTGCCGGAGAGTGCACATCCAATAGCCGCCGCCGCGTAAATCAACATGGAAGCGATGAAATAGAACAGGATGCTCATCGGAATGTAAACAGGCACGAAGGGGCATCCGCCAACCAGATATAACCCCAGTGTCAGCAATACGTTCAGTACGATGGTGCCGCCCATCCAGGTAACGGTTGCCAGCGTGACCGACAGATACAAGTCCAGCCGGGAGATGGGCATGCTGTGGTACAGGTCGCTGGAGGAGCGTTTAAACAGGAAGGAGAAACCGTAGAACGCGAAGAGAACCGCAGAGAACGCATAATAAACCAATACCGGTGTTAAGCCAATCGCGCTGGTGGCCGTCTGCAGCCGGGCAGCTCCCAGACAGGCTTGGCCGTTTGTAATCAACGTATACAGAAGTGTCGCGAGCGCCAGCGGAATGCCGATGGGCGCAAGCTTCCGCATCATTTCCCGATACATTTTCATGCCTTGTTTCCTCCTTCGGCGGTATCAAACGCATACCCGAGCGCTTCCATTTCGTAGACGAATACCTCTTCCAGCGTAACAGGGAGGGCTTCCAGCAGCAGCGGGTTTTTCGCGGTGAGCAGTGCGCGGCTCTTTTCCTTGTCGCCGCGTACAATCAGCGTGGAAACGCTGCCCTGGCGCGTTTGCGCAAGTACGTTTAACCCTTCGAAAACGCTTTGGTCGTATTCTTCCGCGAATGCGACCTGCAACTTAAACAGTGAGGTTTTCAGGTCGCCGACGTCGCTTTCCAGCACGATACCGCCTTTGTAAAGCAGGGCCAGCTGGTCGCAGGTGTCTTCCAGTTCACGCAGGGAGTGGCTGGTGATGATAACCGTGGCGCCACGGTCGAAAACCTCGGCGTACAGCTTCTGCTTGACAAGCCCGCGCATGACAGGGTCCAGCCCGTCGAACGTTTCATCGAAGAAAAGATACTCAGCGCAGGAGGAGAGCGCCAGTATGGTTGCCGCCTGACGGCGCATGCCTTTGCTGAAGGTGGATAATGTACGGTCGGTGGGTAAACCAAACTCTTTGGATAAGGCCGTGAAGCGTTTGAAATCGAAGCTGTCATAGGTGCTTGCGTACAGATCCGCCATACGGCGCATGGAGCTTTGCGGAAGCGCCCAGAAATCGTCGGAGACGAAAACGAAACGCTTCTTCACCCCGATGTTTTCATAGATATCTTCGTTGTTGAATTTGATTGAGCCCGCATCCGGACGATAAACGCCGCTTGCGAGTCTGAGGAAGGTGGATTTTCCCGCGCCGTTTGCGCCGACCAAGCCGTACACGCATCCATCCTGGATATGGCAGCTCAGGTTATCCAACGCGACAACGCCCGAGAACCGTTTGGTCAGATTGTTGGCAATAATCACAGTTCTACGTCCTTTCCGGATGCGGTTTGTTGCGCATCGTCATTCGCCATTTCATGTGCCTGGCTTGCGCCGGGGCTTTTCTCCGCCGAATGCAACGGTACGGCGTATGCGGATTCCACCGTATCCAGAACCTTCTGTTTGGGAACGCCCGCGATATGCAGCTTCTCACACAACGTGGAAACGTCGGTCAGAAGCGCCTGCATCCCTTCGCTTACCAGACGGGGAGCATCCCGGCTGATGTATCGCCCGCTGCCGGGTACGCCAGTGGTAATGCCGCGGCGTTCTAATTCCGCATAAGCTTTCTGCAGCGTGTTCGGGTTGGCCGACAGTGTTTGGCTGAGGGTTCGCACGCTGGGGAGCTGATCGTTGGGGCGGAGCGCGCCGGAGGCAACGAGCTGCTCCACCTGTTCGATGATCTGCTCGTAAATAGGTTGCCTTCCAAAACGATCGATCTGAAACATGGGCAATATCCTTTCTTGAACGTACCATGTGTTATAGTACGCTTAAATTATAAATCATTTTTGCCTCTTGTCAAGGGTTTTTTTGCTGTTTACAATGAAAACATGAAATGACAGAAACCTGCGACCCGTGGGAAGGGCCATACCCCGGATGAGACTGGCAGGAAGTTCAGCAAAAAAAGTCGAGCGTCAAAAGCCCGCTCCGGCGTATCCTGAACAGGCGAAAGGAGGAGAAACGATAAGATGAAGGAACAGGTGGATGCTGTACGGCAGATGCAGGAGTATATTGACGAACATCTGTATGATACGATAACGCCTGCGGACCTGGCGAACGCATCGCATTATTCTCCCTGGCACGCTTATCGCCTGTTTACGCAATGCCTTGGGCGAACGCCATGGGAGTATATCCGTCGCTTCAGGCTGGCGCGATCCGCGCTTCAACTGCGGGACGAAAGCATTACGGTAACGGATGCGGCGTTTCGCTGCGGGTTTGGCAGTGTGGATGGGTATCGGCGTGCCTTTCACCGCGAGTTTGGCTGCAACCCGTGCCAGTATGCGAAGAAGCCTGTTCCTGTTTATCTGTTTACTCCCTATCGCGCTCAGGATACCGATACAGACGGAGAGGAGAAACAGCGTATGGAAAAGGTTGTTAAAACTGTGATGATTCAAGAGTTGCACAAACCCACGCGGAAAATGCTGGTCCGGAGGGGCAAAGCCGCCAGGGATTATTATGCTTACTGTGAGGAGGTTGGCTGCGACATCTGGGGCTTGCTGCTGAGCATCCCCGACGCTATTGACGAGCCGATGGGGCTATGGTTGCCCGAACGACTCCGCAGACCCGGCACCTCCGAATACATTCAGGGCGTGGAAGTGGCTCCGGATTACGCGAATGTTCCGGATGGGTTTGAATTACTGGACCTCCCTGCGGCGGATTACCTTCGTTTTCAGGGGGAGCCATTTGCCGAGGACGACTTCGAGGAAGCGATTGAAGAAATCTGGGACGTGATCAAGCGGTACGATCCCGCTGCGATTGGCTTTGCGTGGGACGATATTAACCCGAGGATACAGTTGGAACCGCGCGGGAAACGCGGTTATGTGGAACTGGTGCCTGTGAGAAAAGCATAATTCCACGACTCAGTCAGGTAAAGCCCCCGCAACGCCGGATCGGTGTCGCGGGGCTTTAACAACGTGTTTAAAACGGTCAATTACTGTCCATAAAGACTATCGTAAAGCCGCTTGATGAGCCTGATAAAAAGGATATGAGAAGTTCATAACGGGGGACAGAAATGGCAAATTGACGCTTGTCAAGCAAAACCAACTAGTATAAAATAGATAAGAATGAAGGAATTCGATTAAAAAGCATAGAGGCAACCTGACCGGGCGTCTCCAACCGCATGCTTTTTGAAACCGTAAGGAGGTCGCATTTTGAGTAAAGTCCACATTCTGGATCATCCGCTGATTCAACATAAGCTGAGCATTATGCGCAACAAGGAAACCGGTGCGAAGGAATTTCGCGAGCTTCTGGAAGAAATATCGATGCTGATGGTATACGAAGTGACGCGTGATCTGCCTACGGAAGAGGTGGAAGTGGAAACGCCGATCTGCAAAACCACCACGCGGATGCTCAGCGGCAAGAAAATCGGCATTGTGCCGATTCTGCGAGCGGGTCTTGGAATGGTAGACGGCGTAACCAAGCTCATCCCGGCGGCGCGCATCGGGCATATCGGCCTCTATCGCGACCCGGTTACGCTGCAACCGGTAGAATATTACTGCAAGCTCCCGGAAGACAGCGAAAATCGCGAGCTGATCGTGCTGGACCCGATGCTGGCTACGGGCGGAAGCGCCTCGGCAGCCATAACTTTTATCAAACAGCGTAACTGCAAGTTTATCCGTCTGGTCAATCTGATCGCGGCGCCGGAAGGCATTCAGCGGATCCAGCACGACCACCCCGACGTGGACATTTTTGTAGCCGCCTGTGACGAAAAGCTGAACGAACATGGCTATATCGTTCCCGGTCTGGGAGACGCGGGCGACCGCCTTTTCGGCACCAAATAAGCGTTTTCCGAAAGCACGGAGAAAGGGTACCCATGGCGAAAGAATTGTTTGAAGCGGTGCAAACAGCCGAAGAGAAGGCCGAGCAGATCCTGCAGGATGCTCAAAAGCAGGCGCGGGAACTGATGAAAAACACGCAGGCGGAGATTGCACAGAACGAACGCTCCATGGCGCTGGAGCATCGCGCGCTATACGCGGGAATACTGGAACAACGCCGCCAGACCGTAGCCGATCGCATTGAAAGCCACCGCGCGGAAACGGAAAAAAGGCAGGAGCAAACGTTAGCGGCAGCGCGCGAGCACTTGGATGATGCGGCGCAACGCATTTCTGAAAGGGTTTGGAACGATGGCCATCGTTGAAATGAAACATGTGGACATGCTGGCCCTGGAGAAGGACAGGCATGCGTTGCTTACCGAAATCCAGAAACTCGCCTGCATCCAACTGTATCCGGCCGACTCGGAAAGCACCGCTTTTTCACGTGCAACCACCGAACAGGAACTGCCCGCGCTGGAGGAGCAAATTACGCGTGTAGCGTGGGCCATTGGAAAGCTCCACCGTTTTGATACGGCGAAAAAGCCATTCATGGGGGATATCCCTACCATCACGGAGGCACAGGCACGGGCGGTGATGGAACGCAGACCGGGACTGTTCGCCGTGGTAGAAAAATTGGAAACGATGGAGCGCGAAGCTGGAGAATTGCGGGGACAGGCTGCGCGCGCGGATGCAGCGCAGGAACTGCTTGCGCCATGGCGAACCCTCGCCCCCCGGCTGGATGAGCTTCACGCAACCCGCACGACAGTGACAATGCTGGGTACCGTACCTGAAACGTCGCTGGAACAGTGGCAAACGGAGAATGTACTGGGCGACCTGTGCGAAATCACGCAGATCAGCACTGAACGTGAACTGGCGTATGTTTACCTGCTGATGCACCGCTCCTGTCAGGAGAAGGTGGCACGGCAGCTTAAAGAAGCGAACTTCATGGCGGTTACGCTCCCCGCTCTGCCGCAGACTGCCGCGGAACAGATCAGCGAACTGGAAGCAGAGAAGGCGAAGCTGGCAGAAAAGCAGAAGGAACTGATCGACGCAACGGCGGCGCTTAGTGGGGAACTTGCTCCGCTGCAACAGTTGTTCGATCTCCTGAACGCCCATCAGGCGCGGTTGGCAGCGGCCCGGAGCTTTTCACAGTCGGAACGAACTTTTTTCATGCAGGGCTGGATTCCGGCTCTTTTAACCGATCATGCGGAGAAGCGTTTAAAGAAGGTATCCCCGACGGTCGCGCTGGAGTTTTATGACCCCGCCGAAGGAGAAGAACCGCCAGTGATTCTCCAGAACGCGCCGATGGTGAAACCTTTTGAGTCGGTTGTCACCGGTTTCTCGCTGCCCTCCCCTTACGGAATTGACCCGACAGCGGTAATGATGCCGTTCTTTATCAACTTCATGGGCATGATGATCAGCGACGCAGGTTATGGCCTGATGATGGCGATTTTAATGCCGTTGTTGATTAAAATCCTTAAACCCGCGCCGTCAGGGCGGAAGATGCTGTGGTTGCTTGCCGCGGGCGGAATCGCGACGACGTTCTGGGGTGCGATGTACAACAGCTGGTTTGGATATGCTCCCTTCCCTTCGTTGCTGGATCCCATGAATAACGCGCTGCCTGTGATGGGCCTGTGCATCGGGTTGGGCGCGATCCATCTGTTTACGGGCCTTGGGCTTGCGGCCTACCTGAATATTCGCCGGGGTCATCCGCTGGATGCCGTGGCGGATCAGCTGAGCTGGTTTTTGCTGATCATCGGTCTTGCACTTCTTGCGGTAGTTCCGTCGGTTGGAAAATGGATGGCGATAACCGGCGCGGCAATCATCGTGGTATTCGCGGGACGCGCCAAATCCAAGAACCCCATCAAACGGCTGATCAGCGGGCTTGGAGCATTATATGGCGTAACAAGTTGGCTGAGCGATCTGCTCAGTTACATCCGCCTCTTTGGTATGGGCCTTGCGACCGGCGTAATCGGAATGGTGATCAACATTCTGGTCGGGATTGTTTCGGGGTTTGGCCCTGTAGGGATTGTAGCGGGCGTGCTGGTATTTATCGCGGGACACCTTTTCAACGCGGGCATCAATATCTTTGGCGCTTACGTGCACAGCTGCCGCCTGCAATACATTGAATTCTTCGGCAAGTTCTACGAAGACGGCGGCAAGCCGTTCCTGCCACTGTCCCGCACGGCGAGGTATGTCCGCGTGGAAGACGCGCCTCAGGCGTGAGCAACCGGGGCAGAGTGGGCACCGATTCACGGTTTCAATCAACAGAAATTAATATGTAGGAGGGTACCTAACATGTCTATTGGTCAGATTCTTGCACTTCTTGGCGCCGCGATAGCGGCTATCGGCGCGGGCATTGGCTCCAGCCGCGGCGTGGGCCTCGCGGGCGAAACCTCTGCGGGTGTGTCGGCGGAAAACCCGGAAGTCAACAGCAAGCTGCTTCTGCTGCAGCTTTTACCGGGCACACAGGGAATTTACGGCTTCCTGATCGCGGTCATCGTGCTGATTAACACCAACGTACTGGGCGGCGCCATGAAACCCGTGGAACTGTTTCAGGGCCTCGGTATTTTGATCGGTTGTCTGCCGATTGGCATCGTTGGATACTATTCCGCCGTAAAACAGGGCAAGGTATCCGCGGCCGGTATGATTATGACGGGCCAGCATCCGGAAATGAGCGGCAAGGGCATTACGATGGCGGTTATGGTGGAAACATATGCCGTTCTATCTCTGCTGCTGAGCTTCCTGATCGTAAATTCTATCAAACTGTAAGGAGCCGCTCATGAACGCACAGGCCATTCTGAACCAGATCGAAGCGGACGCCAGAGAAACGGCGCAAAAGACGCTTGCGGACGCGCAAACGAAAGCGGAAGAAATGAAAACGGCATCCCGCGCGAAAATCGAGGGGATGCATAAGGAGCTGCTTTCGCAAGCCCAGACCGAAGGCGACGCGCTGGAACAGAGGATGCTCCGGATGGCTGAGCTGGAAGAACGAAAGGAACTGCTTGCCAAAAAACGCGCGCTGATGGATGAGGCGTTCGAAATGGCTGGCCAAAAGCTGTCGGCGGCAAGCAACACAGAAAAACGCGCGTTCTTCCTGCGGCAATTGCTTACTTTCGCAACAGGGAGCGAACAACTTGCAATTGGCGGGGAAAATGCGGGCTGGTTTGACGATCGTTTTTTATCCGATGCAAACGCCGCGCTCCTCAAAGCCGGAAAATCGGCTGGTTTGACGCTTGCGCCGGAAAAACGTTCTGGATGCGAAGGTTTCCTGCTGATTACCGGTGGCGCCGAGATACGCTGTACCTTTAGCGCGTTGCTGGAAGAAGCACGCACCAATATGGAACAGGCGGTTGCAACGGATTTGTTTGGGAAACCGTAATTAACGCGAAGGGAGGCACAGCGATGCCGCAGCCCAGTATATATTACGCAAGCGGACGCATAGGCGTTTTACGGCGCACCATACTTAAAAAAGCGCAGCTGGAGCGCCTGCAATCGGCTAAAAACTACACAGACGCTACCCGTGCGCTGACTGAAATCGGCTTTACGCCGGCAGACGGGACGGATTTTCAGACGGCGGCGGATCAGCATGTGCTGAAGGCGTGCCGCCTGGTGTACGCCGTTACCCCGGAACCACTGCTGACGGATTGTTTTCTTTTGCGTTACGACGCGCACAACCTGAAAATTCTGTTGAAGAGCCGACAGTTGGCGCAAAAACCGGAGTTCCTCTCCGCGTGCGGAACGATTGACGCGGAAAAACTGAGGCACTGCGTCGCGGACCATACGTATGGTCCGCTCCCGCAGGAGTTTAAGACGGCGATGGAAACGCTGGAGAAAAAGATTGCTGTTCGGTTTGATCCGATGCTGGTGGATACGGTACTGGATCAGGCGACATTCCGGCAGATATTCACAAACCTGAAGGGCTGTAAAAACGCGGGTACTGTAAAACGCTATTTTCAGGCAAAAGCGGATTTACAGAATATACTCATACTCCTTCGGCTGAAAGCCATGAAGAAAAACGCTGCGGACTTTGCGGGCATGGCGTTGCCGGGGGGGACGATCCCGATCCGTACGCTTACGGATGCGTTCATGGAGAGCGACAGGCTGATAAAACTTGCTAAACGTTTTGGGCCGGCGTTACAGCTGGCCGTTACGGATGCGGCTACGGACGCGAAGAAACTGCCGTTTCTGGAGAAAGTTTCGGAGGATTATCTGTTTGGGCTGATAAAATCCAGACAGTATGATACGGAGTCCATGGAAACCATCGTTTCCTACCTGCTGCAGAAGCGGCGGGAAGCGACCGACGTACGGCTTGTGATGGCGGGAAAGCTGAACGGATTTGCCCCTGAAGCCGTCGGCGAAAGGATGCGTGAGCTGGATGGCTGAAGTTGCCATGGGAGCGGTGGGTGAGCGCGACGCGGTGCTTTGTTTTAAAGCGCTCGGGATGCGGGTGGCGCCTACGGAAACCCCGGAAGAAACAGTCCGCGCACTGT
>Ga0268263_1001215_pt1 | contig 24725 bp, 6 predicted proteins | sample Biomet5_FD_190358 | JGI IMG/M metagenome (GOLD analysis project Ga0268263, IMG submission 190358) | Microbial communities from bioreactor (seeded with sewage sludge) at LBNL, California, USA - Biofuel metagenome 5 (SPAdes) (version 4) | ecosystem: Engineered > Bioreactor > Anaerobic >... | reverse complement strand
ACCTGCGCCAGTGCCCATGAAGACCGCATCGAATTCGTCACAGAGCTCGTCTAAGGTCTTGATCCTGCCGATGATATAGTTGGGCTTGAACTCGACTCCGAGTTTCTCAATGTACTCAACTTCCTGCCGAACAATTTCCTTTGGCAGCCTGAACTCTGGAATGCCGTAACTCAGAACTCCGCCGGCTTTGTGTAGAGATTCAAAAACAGTGACTTTGTGGCCCAGCTTTGCAAGATCTGCTGCGGCAGTGAGACCCGCAGGCCCTGAACCTACAACAGCTACTTTCTTCCCTGTAGGCTCTGGAACTTCAGGAACCTTCACACCCTGCTGGCGCTCATAATCAGCGCAGAAACGTTCGAGCCTTCCGATAGCAACTGGCTTTCCCTTCTTTCCGAGTACGCAGAGAGCTTCGCACTGAGTTTCCTGGGGGCAGACACGACCGCAGATGGCAGGAAGGGCATTTGTGCCTTTAATCCTCTCTATTGCCCCTGCGAAGTCTTCCTCGCAGACGAGCTTGATAAAGCCTGGAATATCCACGTTCACAGGGCAGCCTTCAACACATTTCGGTTCCTTGCAGGAGAGACAGCGGGAGGCTTCGGCAAGAGCGTCCTCTTTAGTGTAACCAAGAGCTACCTCATTAAAGTTCTTCCTGCGCTCTTCCGCAGGCTGTTCTGGCATCGGGGTCCTTTCTTTCTTTGCTTTTGCAGTTTTTTCTCCATTTAATTCTTGCATTTTTCATCCCCTCCATATTAATGCAGTCCACACCTGCATTCTTCATCGTATTTTTCCACAGCTTTTGTTTCTTCGCCGCGGTACATTGCAAGCCTGTTCATGAGTTGAACAAAATCAACTTTCCGTGCATCAAATTCAGGTCCATCAACGCAGGTAAATCTGGTTTTTCCGTCAACTGTAACCCTGCAGCCGCCGCACATACCTGTCCCGTCTACCATAATGGAGTTAAGGCTGACCAGAATTTCAACATCATAGGGAGAAGCTACTCCTGCACCTACTTTCATCATTATTGGGGGTCCAATAATTACAACTCTTGCAACCTTTTCCCCGCTATCCAGAATCTGTTTCATTATATCGGTAACAAATCCGTGGTGTCCTTTTGATCCGTCATCGGTTGCGATATACAGTTCGGAACTGGCATCCTTCATTTCCTCTTCAAGGATGAGAAGGTCTTTGTTCCGGGCTCCTATAATGGAAATTACCTTGTTGCCAGCTTTTCTATAAGCCTTTGCCTGGGGATAAGCCGGTGCAACTCCTACTCCTCCACCTACAAGGATAACAGTGCCAAGTTTTCTTACATCGGAAGGAGTGCCAAGAGGTCCGACGACGTCTTCAAGAAACTCGCCTGCAGAAAGCTTTGCAAGCTGTTTTGTAGTTTTGCCCATCTCCTGAAATATTATGGCTACTGTGCCTTTCTCGTTGTCAAAGTCGGCAATAGTAAGGGGTACCCTTTCTCCCTTTTCATCAATTCTGAGGATTATGAACTGTCCGGCTTTTGCAGCCTTTGCTACGTCAGGGGCGTCTATTACCATCCTGTGCACCGACGGAGCGATTTCTTCCTTTTTCAATACTTTATATGCCATGAGATCACATTTTCCTGAGTAAAAGCAATTTTTTTAGAGCAAATGAATAGGTAAATTTTGATATCGCGGATCTCCTCATGGATTTTTTATATTCCCGAGCTTTTCCGCCTGGACGTTCTCCTTATACTGATTAATGGGATATATATTCTCCCAAATAATTTTAATTATTTTTTCTGTCTGGATTATTTTTTGTTGAATTATAAGCGACCTTTCTGTCAATATTTCCTTTTAAAAGAGTCTGGATATTCTTCAACTTTTTGACCGTTGTTGCAATAATTTAATAAATCTAGTAGGTATAATAAATTAAGGGGTAATCCCTGAACAGATTGTATCAGGAGGTTGATTGGCGGGAGGAGAGATAAAGCAAACTCAGTACAAACTATCCGGATAAATAACCGAATTTTATGGCCGTATTTGAGCTCGAAAATTTAAAACCTTTGCCTGAAAGAGAAACTCATTCGCTGGAGAAATTCATCTACTCTACTGTCATAAAAAGCTGAATGGCTATAAAAAGCTGAGTGATTTCGCTCTGACAGGCGGTAAAGGAAAACATAACTTAGATGAACTTATAGATATATGGGGGTTAAACAAATGCCTGAAGAAAGAAGAGAGGGTACAAAGGGAGAGAAGTTAGAAAAAAAGGAAGGGGAAGAAGTAGCTGACGTTGATCCGATCCATCCTACCGAAGCCAGGGGCGGCAAGAAGAGATCTCTCCTTGATACCTGCAAATAATTTCACTTATTTTTTACTTTTTTTGTCGGGATGATTAAGAAGCTGGGAGATTGAAAGAGTTATAAGAAGAAACTCTTGTACAGAAAACTAATGCTGAATCTCCGGGCCCGGTGGAAAAAGAAGTCAAGATAAAGAAAAATCCTCGTAAGCTGTGATAAGTACGATGAGGGAGAACGAAAGACTCTTAGGAGAACGAATGACTCTTTATGGAAGAAACAGGGTCCTGAATTTTTTTGAGGTAAGGAAAGGAAGACCCGAGAAAAAAATACTTGAATAGAGGCATTTATTTGACTTTTTGAATAGAAGCATTTATTTGGCTTTTTTGTTCTTTTCTTTCCTTTCATTTTAAAAATTTTTTGCTTACTTTTTTTACTTTTGGGTACTTTTGATATGTTTACCAATTTTCAATCAAATAAACAGTCACATAATATTTAAGAAACGCTATCGAATAAAATACTCAAAATATAATGCCAACCTACTAAATATAAGTTCTAAAACAGATAAGTTCTAAAACAGATTTTCCACAATTTTATTGCCTGGAACAAAGATTGATTCATGGGAACCAGTTATTAAAAATTGCAAACCAAAGTTGGTTTTCAACTCTGGTCAACGAGGCTAAAGGGTTGTTTTGCCAGGTTTTGTCAATGATCTCTCACCCTTTAGCCTAAATTTTCTCATTTTTCAATTTGAGGTTTATTTGCTTTCAGGTTATATCCCTGATTATGTGTTATGTTGTCACTTTTATGTAGTTTGTTTTTGTTGTCGTATTGCTACCTGCAACGTTAACCACTTTAAGTGTAACCTTATATTTTCCTCTCTGCAAGTACTGATGTTCTGGATTCTGCTCGGTTGAAGTTGTTCCGTCTCCAAAACTCCATTTCCATGCAGTAGGAACTCCTGTACTGTTGTCCGTAAATTCTACCGTTAATGGAGATTTTCCGGAGGTTGGAGTTGCGGAGAAGTCAGCAACTGGTTTTGTTACAACTTTTATATATTCTGTTTTTGTTACCGTGTTACGACCTACCGCATTCTTCACTGTTAAGCTAACAGTATATATTCCTGCCTTTGAATACTTGTGAGTCGGATTCTGTAGGTATGACTTTGATCCATCTCCAAAGTCCCATTTCCAGAAGGTTGGGGAGCCAGTGCTTGTGTCCGTAAAGGCAACATTTAATGGTGCTTTTCCTGATGTGACACTGCTAGTAAAGTTTGCAACAGGTTTTGTAACTCCTGTCACTTTTATATAGTCTGTTTTTGTTACCGTGTTACGTCCTATAGCATTCTTTACTGTTAAGTTAACAGTATATGTTCCTGCCTTTGAATACTTGTGAGTTGGATTCTGGATATATGACTTTGATCCGTCTCCAAAGTCCCATTTCCAGGAAGTTGGGGAGCCAGTGCTTGTATCAGTAAAGGCAACATTTAATGGTACTTTTCCTGATGTAACACTGCTGGTGAAGTTTGCAACAGGTTTTACTATCACTTTTATATAGTCTGTTTTTGTTACCGTGTTACTGCCTTTAGCATTCTTTACCGTCAAGCTAACCGTATATATCCCCGTCTTTGAATACTTGTGAATCGGGTTCTGGAGGAATGACTTTGACCTGTCTCCAAAGTCCCATTTCCAAGAGGTTGGGGAGCCAGTGCTTGTATCAGTAAAGGCAACATTTAATGGTGTTTTTCCTGAAGTAGGCGACGCTGAAAACGCAGCTACTAGCTTTGATGTAGATGGACTTGAGACTTCAATATACCCAGTTTTTACCGCAGAATTGCTTCCACCCGCATTGGCAACTGTGAGGTTGACTGTATAGTTACCAGCTGCGGTGTAAGTGTATACTGGATTCTGCTCAGTGCTGTCTACAGTTCCATCATTATCAAAGTCCCATGCATATGATGAGACATTGCCAGTTGAAGCATCTGTAAACTGAACGTCAAGAGGTGCTGTACCGTTTGTCACATTTGCAGTAAAGTTTGCGACCGGTGCTCCAGGCAGTGGTTCATTTACGACAATGTACTCAGTTTTTACTTTAGAATCGCTACCGTCTGCGTTAGAAACCGTAAGGTTGACAGTATATTTACCGACTGATGTGTATGTGTGAGAAACGTTCTGCTCAGTAGCATTGGTACCGTCCCCAAAGTCCCAGAGCCATGAAGTTGCATTTTCTGACAGATCGGTAAACTGGACTGACAGAGGAGCATAACCTTCACTGACGTTGGTACTGAAATTTGCTACAGGAATTATTGATGTATTATTAGTCGGTTCATATTCCACAACATAGCCACTGACAGTAGCTTCGTGGAGATAGTCATTCCATTTGTCAGTACTAGTGAATCCATCGAATTGAAGTGCATCCTCACTACCAGCGTCATTCGGCTCACCTGACTCCCAGTTAGTATAATCCCATGGCTCGCCAGTTACCCATTGCCAACCGCCATCAGGTTCTTGGCTACCATCCGGCTGAAAAGCTCCCAGCCAATAATCACCTGGTGTTACGCCAAGATTATTGTATACAAAATCGTTCTCACCCTGAGAAGTGATTGTGGCCAGATGTCCACTCATTCCAAGATAAGTAGAAGACTCAGCCGCCTTTTTAGCATCTGTCCAGGTAATGCCTTCAGGTACAGATACTGCATTATAGTAATGACCATTTACCGAATAGTAAGAAAATGAATCAACATTTATTGTAGCTGATTTTGAATCTGTACCATTTTCATTGCTTACTGTCAGGTCAACAGTATATTCTCCTTTTTCTGAGAAAGTATGTACCGGATTCTCATCGGTTGAAGTAGCTCCATCTCCAAAGTCCCAGCTCCATCCAGTTGCATTTTCAGACAGATCGGTAAACTGCACTGTAAGAGGAGCAAAACCATTGGTTACGTTGCTTGTGAAGTTTGCGATAGGAAGTAATGATACAGAAAACTCCTGAATGCGATTATTATAAGTATCGGCAACATAAACATTACCTAAAGAATCGACAGCAACACCACATGGGGAAGAAAACTGCCCGTCATCATTGCCAAAAGAACCCCATCCTGTAATGAAATTACCGTTGCTGTCAAACTTCTGAATACGATTATTACCTGTATCGGCAACATAAACATTGTCAGAGGAATCGACAGCAACACCTTCTAGATTAGAAAATTGCCCGTCATCGCTCCCAGAAGAACCCCATTGGGTAATATATTTGCCGCTGCTATCAAACTTCTGAATGCGATTATTAAAAATATCGGTAACATAAACATTGTCAGAAGAATCGACAGCAACACCAAATGGACCATCAAATTGCTCGTCATCACTTCCAGAAGAACCCCATTGGGTAATATATTTGCCGCTGCTATCAAACTTCTGAACTCGATTATTATCTGTATCTGCAACATAAACATTGCCAGAAGAATCGACAGCAACACCTTCGGGATTAGAAAATTGCCCGTCATCGCTGCCATAAACACCCCACTTAGTAAGGAATGTTCCGCTCTCGTTAAATTTCTGAATGCGAGCTTTGTTCATATCTCCAACATAAACACTGCCAGAGGAATCGACAGCGACACCACATGGAAAAACGAAATTTCCGTCAATTTCAAAAGAATTCCATTGAATAAGGAATGTTCCACTTTCATCAAACTTCTGAACTCGATTATTATGAGTATCGGCAACATAAAAATTGCCAGAAGAATCGACAGCAATCCCTTCTGGATTAGAAAATTGCCCATCATCACTCCCAGAAGAACCCCATCCTGTAATGAAATTACCGTTGCTGTCAAACTTTTGAATGCGATTATTGCCTGTATCGGCAACATAAACATTGCTAGAAGAATCTACAACAACACCTTCTGGATAATTTAATTGCCCGTCATCGCTGCCATAAATACCCCATTGAGCAAGATATTTGCCGTTGCTGTTAAACTTCTGAATGCGATGATTTCCATGATCGACAACATAAACATTGCCAGAAGAATCGACAGCAACACCTTTTGGATATGAAAATTGCCCGTCATCGCTGCCATAAGAACCCCATCCTGTAATGAAATTACCGTTGCTGTCAAACTTTTGAATGCGATTATTAAAAGTATCGGCAACATAAACATTGTCAGAAGAATCGACAGCAACACCTTGTGGATATGAAAATTGCTTTTCATCGCTGCCCTCAGAGCCCCATTGAGTAAGGAATTTTCCACTGCTGTCAAATTTCTGAATGCGACTATTCCCATAATCGGCAACATAAACATTGCCAAAAGAATCGACAGCAACACCTCTAGGAGAATCAAATTGCTCTTCACCGCTGCCAGAAGAGCCCAAATTGGTAAGGAATTTCCCACTACTGTCAAGCTTCACGATACGATTATTTCCTGAATCGGCGACATAAACATTTCCAGAAGAATCGACAGCAACACCAGTTGGCCAAGAAAACTGCTCGCTGATAATGCTGCCATCAGAACCCCATTTGGTAAGGAATGAACTACTGCTGTCAAACTCCTGAATGCGATGATTGGACGTATCGGCAATATAAACATTGCCTGAAGAACCGACAACAACACCTTCTGGATAATAAAATTGTCCATCATCGCTGCCATAAGAACCCCATTTTGTAACAAAATGATAAGTTTCAGCATGCGTAACAGACGCACTCATCAATCCAAAAAACAATAAAATCAAACATAATGACGTTATCTTAAAAACATTGGCTTGTTGATGTTTCAACTTTTAAAATCTCCCTTTTTATAGATAACACAAACTAACATATTTATATATTCTATAATGTCCATCCCATTGTATGTGTAACTTACTTAAAAACGAATTCAACTTCACATATGTAAACTAAACTTGTTAGAAAATTTCTAGCTGAATTTTGAAAAATATACGTTTATATCTTAACAGAATCCAACAATCGCAATTATATCATATATGTATTTAAAAATATTTATATGTGAAAATGTGAAGATATTAATATATTAATAAATATCTCCAAATATAATATAACTTATATTCAATAGGTAAACATTAAATTTTGAGTATTATACTAGATAGTGTTTCTTAAATATTTTTAATATTCATTTTATTGGACTCGGGTTAACATATGACATAAATCTCGTGATGTATAGATCCGTTTTGCAATACTGTATAGTATCCAAGATAATGTGTTTTTCAGCAAAAATGCTATTAGTAAAAATACTACGAAAAAAACAAATTACGTATCCTCTTCAAATTATATGGGTAAAACGGAGTTTATACTTTGTAGTATAAAACCGCATCAAGCGACGCATAAAATGTAGTGTATAACACATAATCCCTATAACAAGACGCTCCCTATCGTTTTCTTCCTCATAAGAATGGGGAAAACACATAAGTACCAATCTTTGGGCGAATTCAAGATGTGGTGACGCCAAAATTGAATTAGAGACTTTTTCATGCGTCTTCGGTTAAGTTAGGAATCGTGGCAAATTGCGTCAACTTTCTCAATATTTATCAAATATTGTAATAGACCTTGAAATGAAACCTGGTATCTATTCCATGTAAATAGGCCAAAATTTAAGGCCGGCTTCTAATGCAAAATCGATAGCTTTCAGGCAAGAAAATTCCTTAACCGGTGAACAATGGAGACTTTTTATTATTTACTGATTTTTTGACCGATGTTGGTCAACTGTTATCGGAATCAATGTCAAATTTTGGCGATCCCAGAAGATATTAAAAAATCTCTTGAATTTAATGGGTTTGGAACCTTAATTAATTTTTTAATATACTGTAAATAATCATAGCCAAGAGCCTTTATTTTTTGATATCTTAGAAACTCCGGTCCAACGGATATGAAAACAATCTTCCCACATGAAAATTAAACTGTCAAACTAAGTTTATTAACCATAACATAATCAATATATATTTTTAGTAAATGGGCGAAATGATAAATGAAATTAGATATGCAGTCTGCATGATACTGATTTATAACTGAATCTATAAAAAATAACAATCAAGAATATTTAAATGTTAGGGCGTGCTTGCTGCCTAATGTAGGATTTAAGAAACGCTATCGAATAAAATACTCAAAATATAATGCCAACCTACTAAATATAAGTTCTAAAACAGATTTTCTACAATTTATTGCCTGGAACAAAGATTGATTCATGGGAACCAGTTATTAAAAATTGCAAACCAAAGTTGGTTTTCAACTCTGGTCAACTAGGCTAAAGGGTTGTTTTGCCAGGTTTTGTCAATGATCTCTCACCCTTTAGCCTAAATTTTTTCTCTTTTTTCAATTTGAGGTTTATTTGCTTTCAGGTTATATCCCTGATTATGTGTTATGTTGTCACTTTTATGTAGTTTGTTTTTGTTGTCGTATTGCTACCTGCAACGTTAACCACTTTAAGTGTAACCTTATATTTTCCTCCCTGCAAGTACTGATGTTCTGGATTCTGCTCGGTTGAAGTTGTTCCGTCTCCAAAACTCCATTTCCATGCAGTAGGAACTCCTGTACTGTTGTCAGTAAATTCTACCGTTAATGGCGCTTTTCCAGAGGTTGGAGTTGCGGAGAAGTCAGCAACTGGTTTTGTTACAACTTTTATATATTCTGTTTTTGTTACCGTGTTACTGCCTTTAGCATTCTTTACTGTTAAGTTAACAGTATATATTCCTGCCTTTGAATACTTGTGAGTCGGATTCTGGAGGTATGACTTTGATCCATCTCCAAAGTCCCATTTCCAGGAAGTTGGGGAGCCGGTGCTTGTGTCCGTAAAGGCAATATTTAATGGTACTTTTCCTGATGTGACACTGCTAGTAAAGTTTGCAACAGGTTTTGTAACTCCTGTCACTTTTATATATTCTGTTTTTGTTACCGTGTTACGTCCTATAGCATTCTTTACTGTTAAGTTAACAGTATATGTTCCTGCCTTTGAATACTTATGAGTCGGATTCTGGAGGTATGACTTTGATCCGTCTCCAAAGTCCCATTTCCAGGAAGTTGGGGAGCCAGTGCTTGTATCAGTAAAGGCAACATTTAATGGTACTTTTCCTGATGTAACACTGCTGGTGAAGTTTGCAACAGGTTTTACTATCACTTTTATATAGTCTGTTTTTGTTGCCGTGTTACTGCCTTTAACATTCTTTACCGTCAAGCTAACCTTATATATCCCTGTCTTTGAATATTTGTGAATCGGGTTCTGGAGGAATGACTTTGACCCGTCTCCAAAGTCCCATATCCATTTAGCAGGTATCCCTGTGCTTGTGTCCGTAAAGGCAACATTTAATGGTACTTTTCCTGAAGTCGGCGACGCTGAAAAAGCAGCTACTAGCTTTGATGTAGATGGACTTAAGACTTCAATGTACCCAGTTTTTACCTTAGAATCGCTTCCGCCTGCATTGGAAACTGTAAGGTTGACTGTATAGTTACCAGCTGCAGCATAAGTGTAGACTGGATTCTGCTCAGTACTGTCTACAGTTCCATCGTTATCAAAGTCCCATGAATATGATGAGACATTGCCAGTTGAAGCATCTGTAAACTGAACGTCAAGAGGTGTTGTACCGCTTGTCACATTTGCAGTAAAGTTTGCAATCGGAGCTCCAGGTAGTGGTTCATTTACGACAATGTACTTGGTCTTTACTTTAAAATCGCTTCCATTTGCATTTGCAACAGTGAGGTTGACGGTATAGTTACCAGATGCGGTGTAAGTGTAGACCGGGTTCTGTTCAGTGCTGTCAACATTTCCATCGTTATCAAAGTCCCATGAATAGGACGAAACATTACCTGTAGACTGATCCGTAAAGTTGACAGTGAGAGGAGCAGTACCAGATGTCGGAGTTGCTGTGAAATTGGCAACCGGTGCTCCAGGCAGTGGTTCATTTACGATAATGTAATCGGTCTTTACTTCCGAATCGCTTCCATCTGCGTTGGAAACCGTAAGGTTGACGGTATATTTACCGACTGATGTATATGTATGAGAAACGTTCTGCTCGGTAGCGTTGGTACCGTCCCCAAAGTCCCAGAGCCATGAAGTTGCGTTTTCTGACAGATCGGTAAACTGGACTGACAGAGGAGCATAACCTTCACTGACATTAGTACTGAAATTAGCTACAGGAAGTATTGATGCTGGTTTTTCTGAGACATTAATTGTAGCTGATTTTGAATCTGTACCGTACACATTGCTTACTGTCAGGTTTACAGTGTAATTTCCTGCAGTGTAGTAAGTATGCGTTGGGTTTGGATCCGTTGAAGTATTTCCATCACCAAAGTTCCATTCCCATCCGATTGCATTTTTAGATAGATCGGTAAACTGAACTGAAAGAGGAACATAACCCTGAGTAATGTCAGCAGTGAAGTTCGCTACAGGTATTTTGAGGATTACATATTTTATATCATTGATTAGAGAGGTCTCAGCTCCTCCAAGAGTATTATCATGACTGAAAGACCCGTCAAACTCGGTGAAATTTCCATCAAGGCTTGTTTTCATCACCCAATAAGCTTCTTTGCTCTCTCCAGGAGCAAGATCTCCGAAGTTGATGAGCATTGAATTGCTATCATGTCCGTTCACAAGTCCACTGCCAATGAGTTCAAAGGAGATTAACAATCCAGCTTTATTTTCATATATTTTAGGCTGACCGCTATCAAGTTTAAGGTTATTTGCAGTGCCATAGCCCACATTAGTGACATTTAAAGTGAGATTGAAAGGCTTATCTGCTGTAACATTTCCAGGGATTGTGTAGACCAGGTTCAGTAACGGCTGCGGCATCACTGTGATGCTTTCTTCAGTGCTGTTTGTGCTGAAGGATACACCATTTACAGTATAGTCTATAAACGCCTGAACCGTATAACCCTTGCCTGAAGGAGAAGTTCCTCCTGCATTTTTCTTAGGTACCAGCAACCAATTTGCATTCGCAACCGACGAGGGACTTATAATCCCACTTCCGTTGATAGAGTTGATGTTGCTTAGAGATGGCTGATTCACAAAGAAGAGGCTAGAGGCATCATTTCCATCTTTGTCTTTTATCTTAAGGTTTACAGACACATTCTCTATGTTTTTGTCAGTTAATTTATTTGTCAGTTCAAGACTGGCAGAAAAAGCGTCTCTTTCAAGAGTGGCATTCTGAGGAATATTAAATTTAACCCTTTCATGAACAGTTTCTACTTGAGGAATAGATTCGACATTACTGGGAATAGGCGAATAGCTTGCTGTAGGGGCATTATACGTGTATGTGAAATAATCTTCAATCAAACTTGGAATATCTACCGAGCTTGGAGTATCGCCTGGGTTTGGAGTATCGCCTGAGCTTGGATCAACCGGGCTTGGATCGACCGAGCAGTTATACATGTAAACAAAGGTAGGTATCTCTGATGAAAGGTACACGTTATGTGTTACGTCACTATTTGGCTCAAAGTAGATATAGTCACCATTAATTTTGATACTGTTTCTATATTCGTCACCCCCGCAGGCAATATTAGTAACTTTTAGATGATAGGGGATTGTAATGGAACTCTTCGCTTTAATTTCATCAACAAAGAAGGTATTCCCGGTCGGGAAAGTTATGTTTACTCCTTGGAGAGATGATGAATCCACAGTTACGTTGAAGACCGAAATAAGCCCTGAGTTTGAAATCGTTATATTGCCGTCTTTCTCGTAAACTGGATTTAATCGATCTACTCCATAAATGATAGCTACGGGATCAGGAATCAAGAGAGGTTGAGGGACATCGGTTTCAAAAGTAAAGTTTGGTGTTATGACATAATCGTCATCTATCTTTACAAGAGTTACGTTAAGTTTTACACCCAGCATATCTTTAGGGAGTACAGGTTTTACGAGGTTCTGTATTCCAGGGGAAACAGTTGAGGAACCGCTTACAGCTTGATCAGAAGCTCTCACGAAATAATTATACGTGCCAGCTGAAATATTTTCAAAATTATAATATCCGTTTTCGTCCGTAGTTCCTGTGAATATATCTGTTAGGACAGCTGGATTCTGGATTTCAATCGAAGCTCCTGAGATATTCTCTCCAAGTTCGTCTACAACGTGGAATATCAGGTCACCTTTTTCAGAAGAAGTGACTGAAATTCTCAGGTATATGTTTACGGGCTGATGGTTACTGCTTGAGATAGAAATTGTTTCCTGGTAAACTCCTACAGCAGTATTGTTGCCCGGATTAAGGAAAATGTTGAAAGATTTGTTCATGCCTGGAGAAATGTTCCCTAGACTTGCGGAGCTTACAGAAACCCAGTCAAGAGACGGTTTCGAAATGGTAATATCTTTCATGGATTCGTATCCCGCATTGGAGATATCAATAGTTTTTACCAGGTTATTACCGGGGTTCATTCCAACTTCTATTGATGTCGGACTGACAATAGCAGCAGGTTTGGCATCTACAAGATGAACAAATAATTTAGCTTCTTCAGAACTACCCTCATCTGACGTAACTCTAACTGTGTAGTTTGCCTGAGAGACATCTACATTTTCAGAGCTGATTTTCACTATGAATGACCCTTGAGCTCCAGCAGAAAGAGTTTCTGATGGCGTATCTAGTACCTGCGTTTCCACCCCAGGTATTGTTTCCCCATCAAGAGTGACATTTACACCATGTAAATCTATTTCTCCATAATTTCGGAGGGAGAAGGTAATATTTTCCGATGAGTTTTTGGACATCTCATAGTCTACTGTGCCTGAAGGGGTCATGTAAAGCCCATACATATTAAAGAAAGTCTCTGCACTCATCAAGTGCCCATTAGAATTCATGCTAAGTTTGGCAGTGAAATTCCCGGCTTCGGTTTTTCCGGGCTTGAAATCATATGAAATATTTCCGTTTGAGTCTGTTACCAGACTGTAAGTTTGCGTATAACCCTTTAATATTATATTTAAGAGCGCCGGTGAATTTACAATAGGACTGCCATCAGTATGTTGAGCTTTGCCTGTGATATGTACAGTCTCTCCTCTATCATAAATTGATTTGTCAGTTGATATTGATACATTGAAATCTCCAGCAACATTTTCAGCACCAGTTCTTGCAGTCGAATTAACCCAAGTCTTGTTCACATTTCCATTATTGTCTGCTGTTCTCGTGCTGAGCGTATAAATTGTTTCAGGCTGAAGGTCTGTAGCGTTGAAATTTTCGGCAGAGGTATTGCTCTGGAAAGTTCCGTTCAGATAGATTTCGGTATGATTGAAGTTGGTGTCAATTGGATTCTTCCATGTCCAGTTAATCCATGTGGATCCATTAGAGGATTGAATGTCACTTACTGATTGAAGAGGAGTTATCGGATTTGTGACAGTAATTGTGGCAGTTTTCGAATCTGTACCGTTAGTATTGCTTACTGTCAGATTAACTGTATAGTTTCCTGCCACCGAAAAGATATGCACGGGATCCTGTTCACTTGAAGTAGCTTCATCTCCAAAGTTCCAGTTCCATCCAATTGCATTTTCTGACAGATCGGTAAACTGGATTGACAGAGGTGCGTAACCTTCACTGACATTGGTACTGAAATTAGCTACAGGAAATATTGATACAGGTTTTTCTGAAACAGTTATTGTAGCTGATTTTGAATCTGTACCGTTTGCATTGTTAGCTGTCAGATTAACTGTATAATTTCCTACCGCCGAAAAGGTGTGCACTGGATCCTGCTCGGTTGAATTATCTCCGTCTCCAAAGTCCCAGTTCCATTCAGTTGCATTTTCTGAAAGATCGATAAACTTCACTGTAAGGGGAGCATAACCATATGTGACGTTGCTGCTGAAGTTTGCTACAGGAAGTACTGATGTACTATTAGTCGGTTCATATTCCACGACATAGCCACCGACAGTATAATAGTGGGGACAATCATTCCACGTGTCACTATAGTCGAATTGAAGCGCATCCTCACTACCACCATTGTCATTTGGCTCGCCTGAATTCCAGTTAGTATAATTCCACGGCTCGCCCGTTACCCATTGCCAACCACCATCAGGTTCCTGACTACCTTCCGGTTGATAGGCCCCCAGCAAATAATCACTAAGCGTCATGCCAAGATTATTGTATATAAAGTCGTTCTCACCTTGAGAAGTGATTGTGGCCAGATGTCCACTCATCCCAAGATAAGTAGAAGACTCAGCCGCCGTTTTTGCATCTGTCCAAGTAATGCCTTCAGGTACAGATACTGCATTATAGTAGTGACCATTTACCGAATAGTAAGGAAGTGGAACAACACTTATTGTAGTTAACTTAGAGTCTGTACCGTATGCATTGCTTACTGTCAGGTTAACAGTATAGTTTCCTACTACCGAAAAAGTATGCACTGGATTCTGCTCGGTTGAATTAGTTCCGTCTCCGAAATTCCAGTTCCATGATGTTGCATTTTTAGAAAGGTCTGTAAACTGCACTGTCAGGAGAGCAAAACCACTGGTTAGGTTGCTTGTAAAGTTTGCTAGAGGAAGGGAGTCTACTGGTGTAGTTATAGTTACTGTTGTTGTTAAAAAGCCACTATTATCATAGATATTTTCTGATACAGCATCATCGTTAATGCCAAGCCAGAGATCACCATCTCTATCAGCAGTAAAAGTGGCACTGCTACCTATAGCCCAGTATCCCGCCCCAGCTGGCTGGGGGAAAAACGAGCTATCACCCCAATGCCCTTGATAAGGATCAGTGCTTTGGGGACCTACAAAAGCAATAAGCTCACCAAGTTTAGATGGAGCATCAGAGGTTAAAAATAATTCCCAAAAATATGCACTATTATCGTCACCATCTGGACCAGATTCACCAAGACCAGTATTCCATGTACCGCTTGCGCTAATAGAAACGGTTTGACCTTTCATAATTTTTATCCCGGTATCAGTCCAGAGAGGATTTGCAGGTACATCTACAGAAACAGTACTGCCTCCATAGTTTTCGGAAACATTTATTGTAGCTACCTTCGAATCTGTACCATTTTCATTGCTTACTGTCAGGTTAACAGTATAGTTTCCTGCTACCGAAAAAGTATGCATTGGATTCTGCTCGGTTGAATTAGTTCCGTCTCCAAAGTTCCAGTTCCATCCAGTTGCGCTTTCAGATTGATCGGTAAATTGAACTGAGAGAGGAGAAGAACCACTGGTCACATTACTGACGAACTTTGCAAGAGGAAGAAGTGAATCAACACTTATTGTAGCTGACTTTGAATCTGTACCATTTTCATTGCTTACTGTCAGGTTAACAGTATATTCTCCTTTTTCCGATAAAGTATGTATCGGATTCTGCTCGGTTGAATTAGTTCCGTCTCCAAAGTTCCAGTTCCATGATGTTGCATTTTTAGAAAGGTCTGTAAACTTCACTGTAAGGGGAGCAAAACCATTGGTTACATTGCTTGTGAAGTTTGCTACAGGAATTATTGATGTATTATTAGTCGGTTCATATTCCACAACATAGCCACTGACAGTAGCTTCGTGGGAATAGTCATTCCATTTGTCAGTACTAGTGAAGCCATCGAATTGAAGTGCATCCTCACTACCAGCGTCATTCGGCTCACCTGACTCCCAGTTAGTATAATCCCATAGCTCGCCAGTTACCCATTTCCAACCGCCATCAGGTTCCTGACTACCATCCGGCTGAAAAGCTCCCAGCCAATAATCACTTGGTGTTATGCCAAGATTATTGTATACAAAATCGTTCTCACCCTGAGAAGTGATTGTGGCTAGATGTCCACTCATTCCAAGATAAGTAGAAGACTCAGCAGCTTTTTTAGCATCTGTCCAGGTAATGCCGTCAGGTACAGATACAGCATTATAGTAGTGACCATTTCCCGAATAGTAAGAACGTGAATCAACACTTATTGTAGCTGATTTTGAATCTGTACCATTTTCATTGCTTACTGTCAGGTCAACAGTATATTCTCCTGCTGTATAGTAGGTATGTATTGGATTCTTATCGGTTGAAGTATTTCCATCTCCGAAGTTCCAGTTCCATCCAGTTGCATTTTCAGACAGATCGGTAAACTGAACAGTAAGAGGAGAAGAACCACTGGTAACATTACTGCTGAAGTTTGCAACAGGAAGTAATGATTCTGGTTGTTCAGAAACACTTATTGAAGCTACCTTTGAATCTGTACCATTTTCATTGCTTACTGTCAGGTTAACAGTATATTCTCCTTTTTCCGAGAAAGTATGTACTGGATTCTCATCGGTTGAAGTATCTCCATCTCCAAAGTCCCAGCTCCATCCAGTTGTGTTTTCAGATAGATCGGTAAACTGAACAGTAAGAGGAGCAGAACCACTGGTAACATTACTGCTGAAGTTTGCAACGGGAAGTAATGATTCTGGTTGTTCAGAAACACTTATTGTGGCAAGTTTTGAATCTGTACCATTTTCATTGCTTACTGTTAGTTCAACAGTATATTCTCCTGCTTCCGAGAACGTATGTACCGGATTCTCATCGGTTGAAGTATCTCCATCTCCAAAGTCCCAGCCCCATCCAGTTGCATTTTCAGACAGATCGGTAAACTGAACAGTAAGAGGAGCAGAACCACTGGTAACATTACTGCTGAAGTTCGCAACAGGAAAGATTAGTTCTGGTACTGGGACATAACCTATAAACTGCCCGAAGGTCATAGGGTCCCTGCCTACCTTTACCGTGGCTGTAATCTTGTTTGTTGCTGTATCAATTACAGAGACAGCGTTTCTGCCCCAGTTTGCCACATATACCTTTGTTCCTTCCGGGTTGACTGCAACTCCATAAGGAAGATTATAATATCCTACGTTCACTGTGGATGTAACCGTATTTGTGACTGCATCAATAACAGAGACAGTACTATCCATCTTATTCACGACATATACCTTTGTTCCATCTGGGTTGACTGCAACTCCATAAGGATAATTTCCGACTTCCACTGAGGCTGTAACAGTATTTGTAGCTGCATCAATTACAGAGATAGTGTTTTCCGGAAGATCTTCATAACCTGAGTTTGTCACATATATCTTTGTCCCCGTCGGGTTTACTGCAACTCCAGAAGGCCAGTTTTCCACAGGTACAGTGGCTATAACAGTGTTTGTCGCTGTATCAATTATAGAGACAGTATTACTGTTACAGTTTGCTACATATACTCTTGTTCCCTGCGGATTGACTGCAACTCCACTGGGCATACTTCCTACCATCACCGCGGCTGTAACAGTGTTTGTGGCTGTGTCAATTACAGAGATATTGCCGCTCCACGTGTTTGTCACATATACCTTTGTTCCCTGCGGATTGACTGCAACTCCATTAGGCGATCTGCCTACATTCAATGTGGCTTTAACAGTATTTGTGGCTGTGTCAATTACAGAGACAGTGTTGTCTAGATAGTTTGCCACATAGACTCTTCTGCCATCAGGAGAAACTGCAACTCCCAAAGGATCTTTTCCAACAGGCACAGTGGCTATAACAGTGTCGGTTGTTGTGTCAATTACGGAGACATTGTTGCTTTCACTGTTCGAAATATACGCATATGTCCTCACAGACGAAGCACTTTGCTCAGTAGCTGCCGACGCCGCAGATGAAACGAAAATTAAAAATAAGATCAGAGCGGCTGATACTAAGGCTACTAAATGTAATTTTTTGTTAGTTAGCATTATTCTACTCCTTTAATACTCACCGCGAAATAACCTAAGCCAATTTTTACACTGTACTTTTCCATTTTCATAAGCAGTCCCATCGGTTTTGCTTCCAAATAATAATGTGTTACTTAGGTTATTTCGTTACGAGCTCTTGTGTTTATTTTCGACATTTTTTATTTTACCTAAAAGTGATGTATCACTAAAATGTGTTTTTTTGTACGAATACTATCTTAATTAACAGACTCTGTCAAATTAGGGTTACATATAAAAATTGTTAATAGGACTTACGCAGTTGAACTGAAAAAACACCATATGGATTCATAAATTGCCCATCATCGCTGCCATAAGAACCCCATTTTGTAACAAAATAATAAGTTTCAGCATGCGTAACAGACGAACTCATCAATCCAAGAAACAATAAAACCAAACACAATGATGCTATCTTAAAAACATTGACTTGTTGATGTTTCACCTTTTAAGATCTCCTTTTTTATAAAGATAGCAAAAACCAACATATTTTCTATTTTTTAACGTTTATTAAATTGTATGCGTAACTTACTAAAAACGAATTCAACTTCACCCACGTGAAGCAAACCTGTTAGAAAATTTCCAGCTTAATTTTGAAAAATATACGTTTATATCTTAACAGAATCCAACAATTGCAATTATATCGTATATGTATTTAAAAATATTTATATGTAAAATTGTGGAGATATTAATATATTAATAAATATCTCAAAATATAATATAACTTCTATTCAATAGGTAAACATTAACTTTTGAGTATTATATTAGATAGTGTTTCTTAAATATTTTTAATATTTATTCTATTGGACTCGGGTTAACATATGACACAAATCTCGTGATGTACAGATCCGTTTTGCAATACTGTTTAGTATCCGAGATAATGTGTTTTTCAGCAAAAATGCTATTAGTAAAAATACTACAAAAAACAAATTACGTATCCTCTTCAAATTATATGGGTAAAACGGAGTTTATACTTTGTAGTATAAAACCACATCAAGCGACGCATAAAATGTAGTGTATAACAAAAACTTAATTCTGTTTGGCACCAATTCAAAGCATTTTAATATAAAATCGATAAATCTATGACTACTGATATAAACGAGTGTATAACAAAAATAGCTAAATTCCCATTATGTAGAGTATAACACATAATCCCTATAACAAGACGCTCCCTATCGTTTTCTTCCTCATAAGAACGGGGAAAACACATAAGTACCAATCTTTGGGCGAATTCAAGATGTGATGACGCCAAAATTGAATTAGAGACTTTTTCATGCGTCTTCGGTTAAGTTAGGAATCGTGACAAATCACGTCAACTTTTTCAATATTTATCAAATATTGTAATAGACCGTGAAATGGAACATGGTATCGATTCCATGTAAATAAGCCAAAATTTAAGGCCGGCTTCTAATGCAAAATCGATAGCTTTCAGGCAAGAAAATTCCTTAACCGATGACCAATAGAGACTTTTTATTATTTACTGGTTTTTTGACCGATGTTGGTCAACTGTTATCGGAATCAATGTCAAATTTTGGCGATCCCAGAAGATATTAAAAAATCTCTTGAATTTAATGGGTTTGGAACCTTAATTAATTTTTTAATATACTGTAAATAATCATAGCCAAGAGCCTTTATTTTTTGATATCTTAGAAACTCCGGTCCAACGGATATGAAAACAATCTTTCCACATGAAAATTAAACTGTCAAACTAAGTTTATTAACCATAACATAATCAATATATATTTTTAGTAAATGGGCGAAATGATAAATGAAATTAGATATGCAATCTGCATGATACTGATTTATAACTGAACCTTCAAAAAATAACAATCAAAAATATCTAAATGTTCGGGCGTGCTTGCTGCCTAATGTAGGATTTAAGAAACGCTATCGAATAAAATACTCAAAATATAATGCCAACCTACTAATTATAAAGTTCTAAAACAGATTTTCCACAATTTTATTGCCTGGAACAAAGATTGATTCATGGGAACCAGTTAAAAAATTGCAAACCAAAGTTGGTTTTCAACTCTGGTCAACGAGGCTAAAGGGTTGTTTTGCCAGGTTTTGTCAATGATCTCTACCCTTTAGCCTAAATTTTCTCATTTTTCAATTTGAGGTTTATTTGCTTTCAGGTCATATCCCTGATTATGTGTTATGTTGTCACTTTTATGTAGTTTGTTTTTGTTGTCATATTGCTACCTGCAACGTTGACCACTGTAAGTGTAACTTTATAGCTTCCTCCCTGCAAATACTGATGTTCTGGATTCTGCTCGGTTGAAGTTGTTCCGTCTCCAAAACTCCATTTCCATGCAGTAGGAACTCCTGTACTGTTGTCAGTAAAAGCAACATTTAATGGTGCTTTTCCAGAGGTTGGAGTTGCAGAGAAGTCAGCAACTGGTTTTGTTACAACTTTTATATATTCTGTTTTTGTTACCGTGTTACTGCCTGCAGCATTCTTTACTGTTAAGTTAACAGTATATATTCCTGTCTTTGAATACTTGTGAGTCGGATTCTGGAGGTATGACTTTGATCCGTCTCCAAAGTCCCATTTCCATGTAGCAGGTGTTCCTGTGCTTGTATCAGTAAAGGCAACATTTAATGGTACTTTTCCTGATGTAACACTGCTGGTGAAGTTTGCAACAGGTTTTGTAACTCCTGTCACTTTTATATATTCTGTTTTTGTTACTGCGTTACTGCCTGCATCATTCTTTACTGTTAAGCTAACATTATATGTTCCTACCTTTGAATACTTGTGAGTTGGATTCTGGAGGAATGATTTTGACCCGTCTCCAAAGTCCCATTTCCAGGAAGTTGGAGAGCCTGTGCTTGTATCAGTAAAGGCAACATTTAACGGCGTTTTTCCTGATGTAACGCTGCTGGTGAAGTTTGCAACAGGTTTTACTATCACTTTTATATAATCTGTTTTTGTTACTGCGTTACTGCCTTTAGCATTCTTTACTGTTAAGTTAACAGTATATACTCCTGCCTTTGAATACTTGTGAATTGGATTCTGGAGGTATGACTTTGATCCGTCTCCAAAGTCCCATTTCCAGAAGGTTGGGGAGCCAGTGCTTGTATCAGTAAAAGCAACATTTAATGGTACTTTTCCTGAAGTAGGCGACGCTGAAAACGCAGCTACTAGCTTTGATGTAGATGGACTTGAGACTTCAATATACCCAGTTTTTACCTCAGAATCGCTTCCTCCCGGTCCTGTTACAGTAAGGTTGACAGTGTAGGTACTTGCTGCAGCATAAGTGTAGATCGGGTTCTGCTCAGTGCTGTCAACAGTTCCATCGTTATCAAAGTCCCATGAATAGGACGAGACATTGCCAGTTGAAGCATCTGTAAACTGAACATCAAGTGGAGCCTTTCCACTGGTCCGATTTGCAGTAAAGTTTGCAACCGGAGCTCCAGGAAGCGGTTCACTTACGACAATGTACTCAGTTTTTACTTTAGAATCGCTTCCACCCGCGTTGGCAACTGTAAGGTTGACGGTGTAGTTTCCAGCTGCGGTGTAAGTGTGGACTGGATTCTGTTCAGTGCTGTCAACAGTTCCATCATTATCAAAGTCCCATGAATAGGACGAGACATTGCCAGTTGAAGCATCTGTAAACTGAACGTCAAGTGGAGCCGTTCCACTGGTCCGATTTGCAGTAAAGTTTGCAACCGGAGCTCCAGGCAGTGGTTCACTTACGATAATGTACTCAGTTTTTACTTTAGAATCGCTTCCACCGACATTGGAAACTGTAAGGTTGACTGTATAGTTACCAGCTGCGGTGTAAGTGTAGACTGGATTCTGCTCAGTACTGTCTACAGTTCCATCATTATCAAAGTCCCATGAATAGGACGAGACATTGCCAGTTGAAGCATCGGTGAACTGAACGTCAAGAGGTGCTGTACCGCTTGTCACATTTGCAGTAAAGTTTGCAACCGGTGCTCCAGGCAGTGGTTCATTTACGATAATGTAATCGGTCTTTACTTTCGAATCGCTCCCGTCTGCGTTGGAAACCGTAAGGTTGACGGTATAGTTACCAACTGATGTGTATGTATGAGAAACGTTCTGCTCGGTAGCATTGGTACCGTCCCCAAAGTCCCAGAGCCATGAAGTTGCGTTTTCTGACAGATCGGTAAACTGGACTGACAGAGGAGCATAACCTTCACTGACATTGGTACTGAAATTTGCTACAGGAAGTACTGATGTATTATTAGTTGGTTCGTATTCTACGATATAGCCACCTTCGCCATAATCGCGGGAACAGTCATTCCATTTGTCACCATAGTAGAACTGAAGCGCACCTTCATAATCGCCATCTGGCTGGCCTGAATCCCAGTACGTATAATTCCACGGCTCGCCCGTTACCCATTGCCAACCGCTATCAGGTTCCTGACTATCATCTGGATGAAAGGCTCCCAACCAATAATCATTTGGTGTTATGCCAAGATTATTGTATATAAAACCGTTCTCACCCTGAGAAGTGATTGTGGCCAGATGTCCATTCATTCCAAGATAAGTAGAAGACTCAGCCGCCGTTTTTGCATCTGTCCAGGTAATGCCTTCAGGTACAGATACTGCATTATAATAATGGCCATTTACCGAATAGTAAGGAAGTTTTTCTGAAACAGAAAACTTCTGAATGCGATTATTGGACGTATCGGAAACATAAACATTGCCTGAAGAATCTACAGCAATACCTTGTGGATTAGAAAATTGCCCGTCGTCGCTTCCAGAATAACCCCATTTGGTAAGGAGTGTTCCACTACTATTAAACTTCTGAATGCGATTATTGTTCGTATCGGCAACATAAATATTGCCAGAAGAATCTACATCAATATCTTGTGGATTACTAAATTGTCCGTTATCGCTGCCATAAGAACCCCATTGAGTAAGGTATTTGCCGCTGCTTTTAAATTCCTGAATGCGATTTCCATAATACCAATAATTGTATCCTTCGACAACATAAACATTGCCAGAAGAATCTACAGCAACACCAGTTGGATAACAAAATTGTCCGTGTCCACTGCCCCAGGAGCCCCACGAGGTTATGAATTCGCCGCTGCTGTCAAATTTCTGAATGCGATTGTTGTTCGTATCGGTAACATAAACATTGCCTGAAGAATCTACAGCAACATCTTGTGGAGATTCAAATTGCCCTTCATCGCTGCCCTCAGAGCCCCATTTGTTAATGAATGTTCCGCTGCTGTCAAATTTCTGAATGCGATTGTTGGACGTATCGGCAACATAAATATTGCCAGAAGAATCTACAGCAATACCATGTGGGTTATTAAAATCTCCGTCAGTGTCAGAAGTATTCCATTTGGTAATGAATGTTCCGCTGCTATCAAACTTCTGAGCGCGCTGATTACTTGTATCAATAACGTAAATATTTCCAGACGAGTCTACAACAACACCAGATGGATTAGAAAATTGTCCGTCGTCGCTGCCCTCAGAACCCCATTTGGTAATGAATGTTCCGTTGCTGTCAAACTTCTGAATGCGATTATTGGACGTATCAGCAACATAAACATTGCCAGATGAGTCTACAAAAACACCATATGGGTAATAAAATTGTCCGTCATCGCTGCCCCAATTACCCCATTGGGCAAGATATTTGCCGTTACTATTAAACTTCTGAATGCGAGGGTTGTTCGCATCGACAACATAAACATTGCCTGAGGAATCTACAGCAACACCAGATGGGTAATAAAATTGTTTGTTACCGCTGCCATAAGAACCCCACGCGATTATAAATTCACCGCTGCTGTCAAATTTCTGAATGCGATAATTGTTAGAATCTGCAACATAAACATTGCCAGAAGAATCTACATCAATACCACGTGGAGACTCAAATTCTCCGTAACCAGTGCCCTCAGAACCAAATTGGGTAATGTATTTGCCGTCGCTGTCAAATTTCTGAATGCGATTGTTGTTCGTATCGGCAACATAAACGTTGTCAGAAGAATCTACAGCAACACCAGTTGGAGAATTAAATTGTCCGTCACCGCTGCCATAAGAACCCCATTTGGTAATGAATGTTCCACTGCTATCAAATTTCAAAATACGATGACTGTTCGTATCGGCAACATAAACATTACCAGAAGAATCTACAGCAACACCTTCTGGACCAGGAAATGACCCGCTGTTGCTGTTGCCATAAGAACCCCATTTGGTAATGAATGAGCCACTGTTGTCAAACTCCTGAATGCGATTATTGGACGTGTCGACAACATAAACATTGCCTGAAGGACCGACAACAATACCAGATGGACTAGAAAATTGTCCGTTACTGCTGCCCTCAGAACCCCACTTTGTAACAAAAGAAGAACTTTCAGCATGCGTAACAGAAGCACTCATCAGTCCAAGAAACAATAAAACCAAACACAATGATGTTATCTTAAAAACATTGGCTTGTTGATGTTTCACCTTTTAAAATCTCCTTTTTATAAATAGCACAAACTAACACATTTACATATTTTGGTATGTCTATCGAATTATATGTGTAACTTACTTAAAAACGAATTCAACTTCTCACATGTAAAGTAAACTTGTTAGAAAATTTCCCGTTGAATTTTGAAAAATATACGTTTATATCTTAACAGAATCCAACAATCGCAATTATATCACATATGTATTTAAATATATTTATATGTAAAATTGTGGATATATTAATATATTAATAAATATCTCAAAATATATTATAACTTATATTCAGAAGTAAACATTAAATTTTGCGTATTATATTAACTTGACATTGTCAAATTACCTCTTTTTTGGAGTTGTTACTACATATTTTTCCAATTGATTCGCCTATTTTGAATATTTTTGACTTGACATTTTTGTTTTCTCATTATTCACCTTGATCA
>Ga0268263_1001212_pt1 | contig 24751 bp, 23 predicted proteins | sample Biomet5_FD_190358 | JGI IMG/M metagenome (GOLD analysis project Ga0268263, IMG submission 190358) | Microbial communities from bioreactor (seeded with sewage sludge) at LBNL, California, USA - Biofuel metagenome 5 (SPAdes) (version 4) | ecosystem: Engineered > Bioreactor > Anaerobic >... | reverse complement strand
GAACTGGCCTTTCCAGGCGGCGAGATCGTCGGCGGAGAAACGCCTGAGATGTGCGCTGTCCGCGAGATCATGGAAGAACTGGGCATTGAAAGAAAACACGTCCACCTGATAAACCAGATGGATACTTTCCACGGCTACACCGGCATCACAGTCTACTGCTTCATCGGCAGACTTGATACCACCGATTTCCATATAAGAAAAGAAGAAGTACAGGATACGGTATTCATTCCAGTAGAATTCTTTGAGAATACCGAACCGGAAGTTCACCAGATAGACATCATCCAGAAGCCGGATGAAAGCTTCCCTAACGAAAAGATTGAGGCCAAAGGCGGCTACAACTGGCGCAAAGGAAAGAAGGACATCCCTATCTACAACTACGGCGGACATGCAGTATGGGGCATCACTGCGATGATCGCTCAGGATTTTGCCAAGATACTGATTGCCGGCAAAAAAGCAGCCGCAAAGAAACATAAACAGGCAAAGTAAGGCGTATGCCACAGCAAGCGCCGTCAAAACCCGCTGCGCCGCAGTCTCGGCGGTCTCAGTTTTGTTGACTCTGCAGCTGACGTATCTGCCTTATCGTCACCGCCAGCGACAGATCTTCGTAGAATTCAAATTCCGTCAGACCATTGTCGCCTGTGATTTCGCGGATCTTTGACAGCCTATATCTAATAGTGTTAGTATGACAGCCCATCACCTGGGCTGTTTTTGTTATGTCTCCCCCCTGCCCGACCAGCGCGACCGCCGTGTCGTAATACTCCTGATTGGAATCAAACCGTGATAGATACTCTTCAGAGAAGCTGACCGCGTGGTCTTCCTCGGCGTCAGGTATCAAAAGCTTCAGCGCGCCTAATGCAGGGTACGACATGCAGCCAACACTCCTGATCTGCGCAGCGATAGCGGCATAATGGCTTTGACGGAAGGCCAGATCCAACTCACTGAAGGACTGCAGCACACTGCTGACAGCAATCTTAACCTTTTCCCTGTCGATGGACAGAGAATCCAGCACCTCATTAAGGATGAGCCCGTGTGCCTCATCGTCCCCTTTCCCTGAGGTCACAATGATAAACAGACCCCTGTCATATTTGGCGACGATGGCTTTGCTCTTTATTGTCTTGCTTACATAGTAGTTCCTGTAGATTCGGCTGACGTCCAGCTTATCTTCCGCTATTGCAGGCATGACACATGTCACGGAAACATACTGCTTGAATTTAAGTGACAGATGTCTGGCTATGTCGATCATGTCAGTCCTGCTCATGGCGCCGCTTATCATGCGATTGATGTTTTCTTCGGTCAGATATGTATTGTCGTCTGCCTGAACCGCAGACATGATGTCGTATATTATCGTCTCAAAGAACACGTTGGGACCAAATGAAAAAATAGGGAAACCTGCTGAGTCAGCGTATTCGATCACTTCCTGAGGCAGTTTTTCAAAGAACACATCTTTATACGCCATTCCTGACACTCCATATTCCTTAAGCCTTTTGACTGCGGGCAGGATCGCGCTGCTGTCGTCTCTGGCGAACAAAAGGCTGGTTATCACAAAACTGTCTCTCTCAAACAATTCGTCGTTGGTATATCTCATACCATGAGAAAATTCGTAGTCTGCCACGCCGGCTGATACAACCGTGTTTCCCAGACCTTTCTCGCCAGCTGCTAAATTGAATCGCTCAAGCCCCGGCAGCAGCAGAATGTCTTTCACCGTAAGCGCCATATCTCGTCCTCCTCTGTTGTAAATCTTACAAAAATTATATCATAAATTTTCGTATTATCCAAACATTTCTCTGCTATTTAGTTGCTATACTTGAACCATAAAAAGAAAGGAGAACTGAGATGTTTACAATAAAAGTTCTGAATCGCGAGGTCACAGAAAAGGTCCTCAATATAAAAGATGTGATCAAGGCGGTAAATGAAGTCTACTGCCTGAAGTCTGACGGCAAAGCCGTAGTTTTTCCGCTGGTTACCAACGTATTTGAAGAAGGAAAGGCTGACATGGACATCAAGTCAGGCTGGCTGCAGGGCAGCGACATTTTCGGACTGAAAATGGTATCATGGTTTGGCGATAACCCTTCCAAAGGGCTTCCTCCTCTTACTGGTATCGTCATGGTCATGGATGCAACTACCGGAGCGCCTCTGGGACTCCTTGACGGCGGACACATAACCGGCATCCGCACTGGCGCTGCAGGAGCCATCGGCGCAAAAGCACTGGCAAGGCCGAATTCCAAGACTTTGATGGTCGTTGGCGCCGGACACGTTGCCACTTTCCAGGCAGCCGCTACCCTGACTTTGTTCCCTGGCATAGAGAAAGTCAATGTCTACGACGGACTCAGCGCTGAGAACGCGGAAAGATTCGCCGCCTCAATGCCCGCTTTGATGGCTGACACCTTTGGCATCGATACTTCTGCCGTGACTTTTGAAGCTGTAACCAATCTGCCAGCTGCAGTTTACGGCAGCGACATCATCATCACCGTGACGCCGTCCTATGAGCCGATCATAATGAGCGAGTGGGTGAAACCGGGAACGCATTTCAGCTGCATCGGCTCCGACATGGAGGGCAAGGAAGAGATCGACCCTGACATCTTCAGAAATGCGAGGGTGTTCACTGACGACACTCCGCAGTGCATCAGCGTCGGCGAAATCGAGATACCGATCAAAAAAGGTATCCTCGCTCCTGAACATATCGCCGGAGAGATCGGCGACGTGCTGACCGGCAAGACCGCCGGACGTCAAAGCGACGATCAGATAACTGTTTTCGACGCAACCGGAACGGCTTTGCTCGATCTGCTGACCGCCAAACTCGCCCTTGACAAAGCCGCTGAAGCCGGCCTTGGGGAAACCGTTGAACTGTAGCAATATTATTGGAGGATACTAAAAATGAAAATAAGAACCTTTAAAGTTGAAAGATGGATGAACGATTACGAAGACGACGCCAAGTACAATTTGGCCGAGACATGCATTGATTCTCTGACCATCAGGGAACTGCTTGAGCTGTCCGGCGAGGATCCAGACGAGTATATGAAAAAAATGGCAGACATGCGGCTGACCTACAGCCATATCTTTGGTTCCCCTGACCTTCTCCGCGGGATCGCCAGCCTCTATGAGAATGTCAAGCCGGAGAACATTGTCCCTACCCACGGCGCAGTGGGTGCCAACAACCAGATAATCACTACCCTTATCAGCCCTGAAGACAACATGGTCTCGGTAATGCCGACCTATCAGCAGCACTATTCGATTCCTGAGTCCATCGGCGCAGAGGTGCGGATCCTGAAACTGACGCTGGAGAACGATTTCCTGCCTGATCTTGACGAGCTCCGCCGCCTGGTAGATGAAAACACCAGGATGATAACCATCAACAATCCTAACAACCCTACCGGTTCCTGGATCCCGGCGGACATCATGAATGAGATCGTGGAAATAGCCAAGAGCGTTGGCGCCTACGTCCTTTCCGACGAGGTATACCGCGGCATCTCCGAGGACGGAAGCTACATGCCGTCCATCGTTGATCTCTACGACAAAGGCATTTCGGTCGGCAGCATGTCCAAGACCTTCTCCCTTGCCGGCTTGAGGATGGGCTGGATCGTCACCCGCGACATGGATGTCATTCATCAGGTACACGAAAGGCGCGACTACGACACCATCAGCTGCGGCGCTATCGACGACAAGCTTGCAGCCCTGGCACTGGCCAACAAAGAAAATATCTTTGCGCGCAACCGTGCGATACTGCTGAGGAACCGTGAGATTCTTGACAGATGGGTACAGTCAACGCCAGAAGTAAGGTATCTGAAACCAGTTGCCGGCACCACCGCTCTGGTATATTACGACAAGGACATGCCGTCCTACGACCTCTGCAAAAGACTGCTGGACAGCAAAGGCGTACTATTCACACCTGGCGCTTGCTTTGAAATGGAAGGCGCTGTCCGCATCGGCTATGCCTTCGATCCGGAACTGCTGCAGGAAGGGCTGGATAAATTTGCAGAATTCCTTAAAGAGATATGATCCCCCTAACCAAAGGCGCTGCTGCACTGAGCGAGAACTCAAGATGCGGCAGCGTCTTTTTTATTGCCTCTGCCGTTTCGGCTTAAGTTCATATTATGCAAATCGAGACAGTCAGCATTTATTATGATAAAATCTAATAAAGACATAAAGGCGCCACATGGATATGCATAATAAATCTCAGGAGGGGAAAGAATGTTCAGATTACTGATTGCCGAAGACGAGACCATACTGCGTGACGTGGTCAGCGATTACTTCGGAAAAAAAGGATACTCAGTCACCGCTGCCGCAGACGGGACAGCGGCCATCGGCCTGATACGGCGCCATGACTTTGATATTGCAATACTTGATGTGATGATGCCCGGTGCCGACGGTTTTCAGGTTTGCCGCGAACTGCGGCAGAAGTCGGACATCCCGGTCATCTTTTTGACCGCACGGATTGCCGAAGAAGACCAGCTCAGGGGATTTCAGGTCAAGGCAGACGATTATGTGACAAAACCATTCTCACTGCCGGTTTTGTTTGCACGGTCTGAGGCGCTTATTCAGCGATACAAAGGTCGCAGTGCCGGTGATTTGCTCACATCTGAGGGGCTGATCGTTGATCCAGTTGGCCGTACGGCGGATGTCGATGGAGAAGCTATTGAAATGCCGCCTAAAGTCTTTGATCTTCTTGTTTTCTTTATGGAAAACAAAGGACGGATACTGACGCGTGACCAGATTCTTGATCATGTCTGGGGCGAAGATTCACTGACCTACGACAGAGCGGTCGATACCGCAGTAAAACGGCTTAGGCGTCTGCTGGGGAAACGGTCCGGATACATCCACACCATCATCAAGGTAGGATATCGTTTTGAGGAAGATCATCAGGATTGATCATCAGGGGGAAATAACATGTTTAGTAAAATTAAGATTGCCAGGCGGGGAGACAGCGCTCCGTTCACAATAAGAACGATCGCCGTGATCATCATCATATATCTGCTTGCCGCAGCTGGTGCAACATGGTGCGTCAGCAATTCATACTGGGAACAAATGCAGAAAGACGTCCGTGCACGATCCGAAGAAATCGCATGGCAGCTGAGAGTCTGCGCCTTCACGGAAACAGACAGCAAAGCTTATGAGGATGGGATCAATACTGCCCTGGCTGCAGCGATCCTCCGCTACGAAAAATACCACGCCTTTGATACATATAGAAAGTATGACGGCCAGGTGAGCCTTGATCTGTTCCGAATAACCAGAGATAAAAACGGTACGCCTACTTCTGTGAAGGCCGTTACTCCGCCAACTACTGTGATAATAGGATCTCCGCTCTACTTGGGCAGCAAGATAATTGTATTTGCAGATTCCATGAGCAGCAAACAGATGAAGAAAATAAATAAATGGTTCAGCAATTCAAACAATGACGGCTGGATGACAGATATCCAAGGCTACCAGAGAGGCAGGTTCTTATACCCAACCCGGATAAGCCTTGATGAGGCTTCCGCGAAATCCACCCTTTTCACTGCAGATTATATAGGCAGCGGCGGCAGACAAATAACTGCAAACATCCAGGACTATCAGGTATTTCTTCCAGATGGAAGTTCCCACGGGTCGTATGGCCTTGAATCCAAAATGGATGAAAACTACCAGAACAAAATCAGCCGCCTTACAGCATCTGACCTGCTAAGCACTGGAAACACTTCAGCCAGCAGTCCGAACAGCAATCTCAGCGAAACAGATGTCACTTCCAGTCAGAGAATATCTCTTATCGACGGCAAATACTGCCTAAGTTTTGCCGTTAAGGCCAACATCTGGAAATACGCTTACACAGAGCTCAAAAGTTTCTATTTTCTTCTGCTCCTGGTAATGCTTTTCCTTGGAACCTTGCTGATATTCAGTCACAACGATCTTATCACAGAGAAATTCGAGAGTGAGCGCAGGCGCAGACTAATGGCTGATTCAATGGCTCATGAACTGAAAAATCCTCTGGGCGTTATCCGCAACTGCGGGGAATTTCTTATTGAAGATCAGCAGGATGACAAATGCAGGAAATATGCACAGGCAGTCATCGACGAAAGCGATTACATGAACGATGTTGTCGTCAGCATGCTTGATCTCTCAAAAATGGAAGCAGGCACATATCCGCTTGAGCTCAGTGAATTCGACCCTGCTGATGTTATCAGCGAAATCGCTGAACGCAGCAGACCTCTTATGTCCGCAAAAGGTCTGACCCTTGAATTTAACAGAGAAAGCCCACGTAAAATATATGCTGACAAAAGGCTGATCGGCATCGCCACTGCAAACTTCCTTTCAAATGCCATTAGGCATGCAGAGCCTATGTCAGAAATCAGCCTTAGCCTGACTTTTGAACATGACAGATTTACGATATCGGTACACAATCTTGGAAGCCCAATCCCAGAAGAAGGCCTTAGGCACATTTGGGATGCCTATTACTACGACGGCAACAAAAAAGGTACCGGCTTAGGACTTGCTATCGTCAGAAACATCTGCCTGCTTCACGGAGGCAGATACGGATGCGGCAATGAAGATAACGGAGTGAAGTTCTGGGCGGAGTTCCGGTCCCAGGAGAAGCATGAACTTGCCGCCGCAATATCATCGGGGCCAGTGCTGAATGTCACCGGAAGCAGCGGCAGCCTTCGCGGCATGATTTCCGCTGCCATTTCTATCGTCATAGCCGGAATATTTACCACGACCCAGATAGGTTACGCATTCTTCAGCAGGCTGCCCTTTGTTCAGTGGAACGACTTCCACATACAAACGTTTTTTGCCACGATATGCCTTGGTGGAGTCATTTTCGCACTGGGACTGATGCTTACCGGACTTGGCTCGCTAAAGCAAAATCATACGAAAGCAATTCTTGCAGATAAGCTGGCATGGGGCATGATCGTCATTTCTGCAGCAGATATGCTTGCTAACCTGGTATCATTGAATTCTGGCCATTTATCAATGGTATTCCTCAGCAATTTCACACTGCTGACATATCTCGCCCTCGGTATAGGACTTCCGGTGATAATGCTTCTGCTTTACAGAATATGTGCTGACGCGGCATCCGCAGCCGGCAGCAGACATAACGCCGTAAGGCTCAAGCGACTGGGAATATCATCAGCTGCATTGATAGCTGCCATCTATGTTTTCTTCATGTTTGGCTGGACCCAATACCTTGCGATACTGTTCATATTATGGTTTGCTCTTTATATCATAGCAGCCATATCATGGAGCACCGCATATAGAAAATACAATTGAGATTAAATCTCGTTACAGATTTAAGGCCTTAAAAGTGTAGTCATTTTACACTTTTAAGGCCTTTAAAGTGTTGACGTCAGCATTTTTAAGATGTAAAATTGAATCAGCAATTGATTTCTTTATCTTTTTTCGTCTATGGAGGTTCTGCAAATGAAGCGTTATGCAATGGAAAAACTTATCATCTGGAAAGATTCACCTCACAGAAAACCTATGATAATCAGAGGCGCAAGGCAGGTAGGTAAGACCTGGCTGATGCGTGAATTCGGCAAAGAATATTTTACCAATACGGCATACATCAACTTTGAGAACAATATCAGGATGAAAACAGTGTTTGAAAACGATTTTGATACTGACAGACTTGTTTTAGCAATCAGTGCAGAAACCGGTATCCCTATCAATGCAGAAAACACGCTTATAATATTTGATGAAATTCAGGAAACACCCAAGGCGCTGACAGCCCTAAAGTATTTCTGTGAAAATGCACCGCAATACGCGATAGTTGCAGCAGGTTCCCTGCTTGGTGTCGCCCTGCATCAGGGTACTTCCTTTCCTGTAGGCAAGGTTGATTTTCTCGATTTGTACCCTCTGAGCTATCACGAGTTTCTCTGCGCTATGGGCGAAGATCAGCTTACAGATATCTTGAATGGTAATGACACTTCAATAGTTACTGCCTTTAAATCCAAATATATCGAACTGCTGAAAGAATATTATTTTGTTGGCGGTATGCCGGAAGCTGTCGCATCTTTCGCAAGTGAAAAGAACTTTAACAGAGTACGCGAAATACAGAATGACCTGCTAAACTACTATCAGCAGGATTTCTCCAAGCACGCCCCAGCAGCGCTGGTGCCTCGACTTAACATGGTGTGGAATTCCATTCCTATGCAGCTTGCAAAAGAAAACAAAAAATTCATATATGGTCAAATCAGGGAGGGTGCAAGAGCTAAAGACTTTGATCTTGCTATCCAATGGCTTCTCGACTGTGGCCTTGTACATAAAGTCAGCAGAGTGTCCAAACCATATCTTCCATTGAAAGCCTACATGGATCTTGACGCCTTTAAGCTGTATCTGTCAGATGTCGGTCTGCTGAATGCTATGGCAGGCTTGAGCGAACGCGTGATAATTGAAGGCAACAGTATCTTCACCGAATTCAAAGGTGCGCTTACAGAGCAGTATGTACTGCAGCAGCTGATTTCCGAGCTGTATGCTGTTCCATATTACTACTCGACCCCTAATTCATCTGGTGAACTTGATTTTCTGCTGCAAGGCAAGACATCAGTGATTCCCTTAGAGGTTAAAGCGGAGGAAAACCTGAAGGCTCGCAGCCTTAAGGCATTCTGCTCTAAATACAATCCAAAATATGCGGTAAGGACCTCAATGTCAGACTACCGCAAGCAGGACTGGATGACAAACATTGCACTATACGACATTAAGCGACTTGGGAGGTATATAGACGATGAACAAGAACAAACTATCACGCGAAGAGCTGACTGACGCCCTGCTGCGCGAAATCAAAGGAGACTTCGCCGCAGACGGCGATTCCAAAGAGATCGCACTCGCAGCCTACGACATGGGCGCCGAGTACACGAAGACCAAGCGGTTTGATAACTCTAGGCATTATCATAACTACCGCTATATAATAGAAGACGGCAGCACCGTCTCCTCCAGCTCATTCTACAGCGTATTCATGACCAGATCGCAGACCCCGGCATACATGGAAGCTGAGCAGCAGGTGCGCAAATTCTTTGACGATGAAGACGATTTTCTCTTCCACCTGGTGCGCGATCAGCGCTTTGGCATCAACGGCGTGTTCAAAGCCGTCATGTCACCACGCGAGACCCAGCAGCTCAACGTGCGCGACTACGTGCTCGTCATCGCATGCTTTGCGGCAGGCATAATGAACAGCAAATGATACATCAAAACAGCCAGCAAATTATATGCTGGCTGTAATTTTTTGTCCTGTTGTTCTCATGAGCCTGACTACATGAATTCAAAATACGACCCCAGCCCATGCGCTTTGGCGTATTCGTAAACCTTTACCGCGGTCACATTATCTTGGATGCCCATGCCTGTTGTATCAAAGATCGTGATCTCTTCGTCATTTTTCCGCAAAGGCTTGCTGCCGCTGAGCAGCTGGCCTATCTCTGCATAAATGTCATCTTGGGTTATGATCCCCGCCCGAACAGCATTGCGCGTCTCGCCGCGGCTGACGCACTGGTCGATGCTGTCGCAGACAACTTTCGCGCCTTTGAAAAGCTTAGGATCCCACTCGCATTTACCTGCCATATCGGCACCAACGGCAACTATGTGCGTTCCTGGTTTCACCGCCGAACTGTCTACATAATACTCCTTTGAAGGCGTTGTTGAGATTGCAATATCTGCGCCCTCCATCGCCTCTTCTGCCGTACTGCAGATCACTACCTTTACCTTTGTATGCGCTTCAACATCAGACTTGTAAGCATCAAGTCCGCCTCTGCCTCTGGCGTAAACTCTGACTTCTTTGATCGCCATCAACTCGCAAAGCGCATAGATCTGCATCCTCGCCTGTCCGCCGGTACCGAAGACCGCGACTCTGCAGGAGTCTTTTCTGGCCAGCAGCCGGCAGGATATCGCACCAGCGGCACCTGTCCTTATACCCGTGATCAGACTGCCGTCCATGATGCAGAGAGGCACACCTGTCTTGCCGTCAAGGAGCAGCACAGTGCCGATCATTGACGGAAGGTCGTTGACTTTGCCGTTGTCATAAAAGCCCGAGGCAATTTTGATCGACATGGTGTCGTTGAGTCCGTTGAAGCAGGACTTGATGTCAGTCTCGCCGTTGTATTTTTTTGCTTCCATGGAAACGATGTCAGGCTGCTGGACTTTGCCGGCGCTGAAGGCAATATATCCCTGCTCGACAGCGCTTATCACGTCTTTCATTGAAAGCGACTGTCTGACATCGCTCAGGCTGAGTAATAAAGTTTTCATGGCTGATCTCCTTTGGATTCTTTCATATTGGTTTCCTGTTAAATAACAGTATATTATCAAATCATAAATTAGTAAAACAAATTTATGAATATAACATTAGTTTTGCTAATATGCATGCTGAATGCGTGGTATAATTGAACTTAGTTAAACAAGTAAAGAGGTGCATCAGATGAAATTTCCCCCAAAACTGAATCCTGGCGACACTGTCGGCATCGTTGCTCCCAGCGCGCCTATCCCAACCGAAAAAATAACTGAAGGCGTGGCGGCCATCCGCCGTCTTGGCTACGAACCTAAGCTGTCCGATAATCTGGACAAAAGTTATAAAGGCCTCATGGCCGGCACCGGCAAAGAGCGCGGCGACTGGGTCAACCGCATGTTTGCCGATCCCGAGGTAAAGGCAGTATTCTGCGCAGGCGGCGGCGACGGCACCAGCAGAGTCATGGAATACCTGGACTACGACCTTATCGCCAGCCACCCAAAGATTTTCACCGGCTACAGCGACATCACCAACCTGCTTCTGGGCATTACCCAGCGCTGCGGTTTTGTGACCTTCCACGCGCCTGTCATGTATTCCAATATGACAGATCACTTTGACGACGAAACCATTGCGTCTTTCCTCGGCGCCATCAACGCAGACTGCGACTTCGAATTCAAAAACCCGAAGGGCTTTGAGATTGGAGTCATCAAAGCAGGCAAAACAGCAACTGCCCGCGGTCCGCTCATCGGCGGCAATCTTTCACTGCTGTCTGCTTCCATTGGCACGCCGTACGAAGTTGATCCGACAGACGGCATCCTCTACATTGAGGAGGTACGCGAGCCAGTCAGCAAAATTGAAAAGTGGACTTACCATCTTCGCAACGCCGGCGTCATCGCCAAAGCAAAAGGCATCATCCTTGGTCCTTTTACGGACATGACGATAGACTGCGACCCGGACTTTGATTCCGTAGCCTGCATTGCAGACATATGCAGCGATATGGATGTTCCAATCATGTTCAACATCCAGTCCGGCCACAACCGGCCGATGATGACCCTGCCTATGGGCGCGGAATGCGAAATGGATACTAATAAAAAGACGATAAGATTCAAAGTAGAAAGATAAGTGACTAACATAGCATTGGAGGTATGCACATGAAATATCCAAAAAAATTGCAGCAGGGCGGCACAGTCGGCCTCGTTTGCCCAAGTTCTTCAGTTTCAACCGAGCGCGTGCAGGAATGCGCCGACACCATAAAAAAGATGGGCTTCGTGCCCAAGCTGTCTGACAATCTGGACAGAAGCTACAAGGGCCTAATGGCAGGAACCGGCCAGGAACGTGCTGATCTGCTGAATGCCATGTTTGCTGATCCGTCAGTAGATGCCATCTTCTGCGTAAGAGGCGGTGACGGCAGCAGCCGCATAATGGAATACCTGGACTATGACCTTATCAGGAAAAACCCAAAAATCTTCGTCGGCTACAGCGATATCACCAATCTGCATCTGGCTATCACCCAGAACTGCGATTTCGTGACATTCCATGGGCCGATGGTATCGTCCAATATGGTCGACAATTTTGATGACGAAACGAAAAACTCGTTCTTCAATGCCATCAACGCCGATGCTGATTACGAATTTCATAATCCTAAGGGTTTTGAGATCGGTGTGCTCAGTGAAGGAAAGGCAAGCGGAAAACTGATTGGAGGCAATCTGTCCCTGCTTTCTGCTTCCGTCGGCACTCCATACCAGATGGACACCAACGGCAATATAATCTTCATCGAAGAAGTTGACGAGCCGACAAGCAAGATTGAAAAATGGATGTACCATCTGCGCAATGCCGGCCTTTTAGAGAAAGCCAGCGGAATCGTCCTTGGGCAGTTCACCGATATGAGCATCAACTGTGACGAAGACTTCGACGCAGTATCATGCATCGCCGACGTCTGCGGAGACCTCGGAATTCCAATCATGTACAACATCCAGTCTGGCCACGGTTTCCCGATGATGACCCTGCCAATGGGCGCTGACTGCGGCATCGACACGGCCAACGGAACCATCAAAATCAAAGTGGAAAGATAACGCTCACTTAAACGTTCCCATGGAGGTACTGCAATGAAACCAAATAGCCCGAAATGGAAAAATGCAAAGCTAGAAAAACGTCTGTCCTTTACAGAACAGACGCAGGATGAATCAATACTGTTTGATATTGCAATGACAGACGTTTCTGAAGAAGTTGCGCTGGCAGCAATAAATAAAATCAGCGACCAGGAACTGCTGAAAAGTCTGTTCCTGCTGCCAGTCGACAGCGATCGGGCTGGCTGTCTGATCAAGCCCGTGATTTCCTGTCCTTACTATGATAATTATGAAACGGTCAGGATAGCCGTTATCCAAAAGATCACTGATCCCGAATTTCTAAGTTCCGCTAACCGCGAGGCGCTGACCCTTCACTGGGCGGATGACCGCAGCGGAGGGACTTACGGACTTCACATCCTGGATGCAATCGATGCCCGATTGGCTATACTAAATACAACATAGATAACCTGAACTTTTTAATTGTATTGCAATTAATTTCTGCAGAAGTTTATGATGATGGACCTATCAGTGCATATGATTTACAACTAAATATAAATGATCTCCATTCAGCTTCAGTTTAATAGTTGAATTATCAAATTAAAGCGGCTTTCTGATTATGTCTCAAGAGGCCGCTTTTCCCTTCAAAAGTATCAATTCAGTACCCTTAATAGGTCAAATCTTCATCCATTATTGTTCCCTCACAAACATAGTTTGTTGGTCCAGTAAGAAGAATATCTCTTATCATGTCACCATTCATTTTTACAGATATTATCAAATCTCCTCCTCTAACATGCACCCTGACACATTTTCCGCTTACTGCACCCTTAAGCGTAAGTGCGGAAACAAGGCACCCTGTTCCAGTTCCGCATGCTAGTGTAAAGTCCTCAACACCTCTTTCATATGTAAGTTCCTGTATCTCATCTTCACCAATAACGTCATAGAAATTAACGTTGACTCCTTTAGGAAATTTATCTGAATATCGTATTTCTCTACCCACTACCCTCAAATCGTCCAGATCTTTATCCTTCAATCCATCAATTTGGACAATCGCATGTGGAAGCCCTGGGTTTCCCATTTCAAGATAATCCACCTTATAATCTTTTCCACCGACATTTATATCAACATCAAAAATCAGTTTTGAAATATCATTAAGTCTAACCTGATATATCCGCTTATCGATTCTTTTACCCGTTACAATTCCAGCCATCGTTTCAATTGTCTGAGTTTCATCTGAAAGCCCGTTCTCATAAACATATCTGCAGATACATCTTGCCCCATTTCCACACATTTCTCCGTTGGTTCCATCTGCATTAAAAAACAACATCTTGACATCGGCGCCTCTTCTGGCCTTCTCAATTAGCATTAGCCCATCTGCACCTATAGAGAGCCTTCTTGAGCATAATCTTTTGGCAACTGGTCCGAATGTATCGCCATTTATTTCTCCAGAAATATTATTTATCAAAATAAAATCATTTCCTGCCCCTTGCATTTTAGTAAACTCCATATTTTCTGCCTCTTTCTTTAGGATTTAATAAAACATATGTCTCATCTACCATAATAATCAAAGCAAATAACATGCCAATCCCTATAAATAACTATTCCTTATCTTTATTATTATCGTCGCTCGCATCATAATCCAAAACATTCTCATTTTTTCTGCCTTGAGCATTCGATTCTTCGTCTAATGGATGTACACGATTCTGCCTTTCCATAAGCATATCCAAAAGGCTTTTATCGTTATGTCTAAACATATAGACAAATGAACCTATAATGATTACAAACCCTATCGCGGCCTTAAATATTATCAGCATATTTCCTAACCTCTTTCCGATTTTACTCTTGTCAGTCTGTAAGAAGATTGTATTTTCGCACCTTATCATAAAATGCCGACCTTGAAATGTTAAGTTCTTCAATTGTTTTCTGCTTATCACCATTATATTTGATTAATGTCATTTCAATAATTCTAGCCTCTTCAACAGCCAATTGATCTTTTAGCTGAATTGGCACGCTGTTAATTTCCATTCGCAAATGCTCTGAATAAATCATATTGGATTCACATAGAATAACCGCTCTTTCAATTACATTCTCAAGTTCCCTTACATTACCCGGCCAATTGTATGAAAGCATTTGTTGTAAAGCATCCTCAGAAAACATCTTTGTTTTCATTTCATAGTTTTCGCAGGTCTTCTGCAATATTTTGTTTATCATTAGATACAAATCACTTTTTCGCTCACGAAGCGGCGGGATATCAATCGGGAATACATTAATCCTATAGTAAAGGTCTAGTCTGAATTGACCTGCTCTCACCTCTTCCTTCAAATTTCTGTTTGTCGCAGCAATTACACGAACATCCACCTTAATAGGTCTATACGATCCGACTTTATATATGATCTTGTCCTGAAGAAAATGTAACAGTTTGACCTGTGTTTCCAATGGGATCTCTCCAATTTCATCAAGAAAAATTGTGCCTCCGTTGGCAGCTTCAAAATAGCCCATTTTTCCTTCACTTCGCGCCCCAGTAAATGCACCCTTCACATATCCGAAAAGTTCACTTTCGAACAATGTTGGGGCTATTGCATTGCAATGTACCTCAACAAATGGAGAATTAGGATCCGCCAAATCGTGTATTTCTCTTGCAAGTATTGATTTTCCAGTCCCGCTTTCTCCTGTAATAATTACGTTTGACTTATTTGTTGAAGCCTTATATGCCAAGTATTTTATCTCCATTGTCTTAGCACTCTGCCCAGTAAACCGTTTGAATGCGCCATATGGAAGCGGCTCGTATTCTGTATCAATCCTTGTTGTTTCAGTGTTAACCTCTCGAAGGAAATTACTTCCCTGTGTCGTTATCACGCTTACTTCATCCATACTCATCATTGTAATATACGTTCCGCATATCTCACCATTGTTGTTCTTGCGGGCAGTTATTTCAATTACGTAAGGGATTTGGTTAATGTTGAACAACGTTGAATTAATTCTCGGTGTAGTGCCATCAATAACACTGCGCACTGCTTGAAGCAGTGCGTCACTATAGAGTACTTCACAAAGACTGCGCCCAACTATCTCTTGATCGCTATCTCCTTCAAATTTTGCTGCAAAACTGTTACCCATCAGGAGTTCTGCAGCGCTTTCATGCCGCATCGTGTACCCAAGGTCCTGAAAAAACTTCACATTACCAGTTTTTCCATCTATTACTACCACATTGCATATGCTGTAGTAATAGCTCATTTTGTATTCCACCCCGTTTACCGATATCATTGCAATATGTGCCGCACTGTTATTTGAAGACACAATATGAAATCCTAAATAATTTATGTCAAGCGTAGTGGACGTGTTCAATTGGCGTTCATAAATATGCTTATACTTCGGTTCAATTTTGTCGTTGCCATAAATTCCTGCACATAAGAAAATATCTCCTTCTATAATATCGTTGTCATCAATATTTAATTTCTTCAAAAGTTCCAGACTCAAGCCCCCATCATCACCACCAAAAGCACTGTCACAAAAAATTACTATGTCACCTCTTTCAAGTTTACCTGCCTCATGTCCTGCGGCAGCACTTCTTGCTATTCCTGTAATTTGTCTGCACAATGCGTTACTGTAAATGATCTTTTCATTTTCATCTACGGCCAGCATGCCTCTTCCTGCATCATCAAACAATGCTCTTATTACTGAATCAATTCCTACTTCCATTCTTTGCTACTTGTTCATGTATAAAACAACCATTGCCTGAATCGGTGTAACAGTATTGCAAAACGCAATGATAGCCAAAAGCAGATAAATCGCGGTAACAAGCTTCCATTTTTTTGTATACCCTGGCAGTACCGTAAAATCCTTTATCACCCTAATCTGTTCATCTCCCTTTAACTGTTTAAAAAATGCGTCAAGCGACACAGCCTCGACAATGCCTCCACGAAAGAACGGGATGTAAAACAAAGATACATCGCCTTGCTCTTTACCGTTTCTTGCTTTATAGAACTCTACTCCTTTCCCGCCAAACCACGCCTCACCAGCATCCTTGATATTAATTGTAGATGATTTGTGAAGAAGCGTGTTTGAATACGTAATTTGATTATCATCGTACATACAACCAAAAAACTTGTATCCCACAAAGAACTTATACATAACAAATATCAAAAGCAAATAAATTATTATTGTCACAGGGAAATTCATTGCCTCATAGTAGTCTGGAGTCTTGAAAATTAGTATTTCCATTACAACTACTAATCTTAGAAGCAAATTGATCTGGATTAGCACAATGAAAATCTGTTTAGGCACATTTGTATACTGGTAACGAATCGTCTTCATTATTTCCACCTTTCATGTCATCCCAAAGAATGAGCCTTAAAATTTAACACAATTTACTGTTATAACAAGCAAAAAGCGTTCCGTTTCGTAAATAATAAACGTTGGTTCGTTACCAGTATACGTAACCATTTTCCAAAACCTTGAAATATGAATGCAAAAAACTGGACAAATTTTCAAAAGCGATTCTAGCTATATACTTTTGTCATTCGTTATTTTTTTGTGTTCACCTGCAGGATAGCTATTATTTGCTTAATTATAGCACATATTGTCCATAATTTTGCACATCCATTATTGAAATTTGGACAGAATTCGCAACATATGTTTGTTTTTAGCTGATATTATTGTGAAAATTCAGCCACATTGTCATTTTTTAATCTGTGGCACAGTAATTGCTAATAATATCTTATGGGCACTGATCAGAGTCTTTTGGCCAAAACTAATCTGAACCCGTGCAATTATTTCTTACATTAACGAATAAGGAGGAAAATCTTATGGTAATGAACTGGTTATGGTCGTTGTTCATAATTGTAGCTGTAATAGCTGCCGCTTTTACAGGTAAAATGGAAGCTGTTCTGAACAACCTGTTCGATTTTGCGCAAACGGCAGTCGACATATCCCTTGGACTCATAGGAGTAATGGCTTTCTTTTGCGGTCTGATGAAACTAATGACAGATTCACATCTCACAGACAAACTAGCCAAAATCTTGGCACCTCTGCTGTGTAAACTTATGCCTGAGGTTCCAAGAGATCATCCTGCAATCGCCGCAATGGCGTTATGGATGGCTGCCAATATGCTTGGCATTGGAAATGCTGCAACGCCTTTCGGATTAAAGGCAATGCAAGAGTTGCAGACATTGAATAAAACTAAAACAATTGCAACAGATGCACAAGTCATGATGCTTGCAATCGGCACAACATCAGTAACATTAATTCCTACAGATGTTCTAGCAGTCCGTTCATCAATACAGGCTGCTGGAGCCGCAGAAATAATCATGCCTACGATTATTGCTACTACTATTTCTACTGTAGTCGGTATCTTCTTTACATGGCTGTTTGGCAAACAAAAGAAATATAAATATGACTACATTATTCAGCAAGAAATGGCAGCAGGAACACTCGAAATCAACGAAGCTTATATCGGAGCCGATCCAATCATACTGCCTGATGACTATAATACCAAATACGCTGATGGTACCGATGCTGAAGTTGAAGTTGAGGCCATGTCAGAACAAGCACGAGCCTCGGTCAAGTCTGATGATGAAGATAGAAAGGAGTAAGTACCATGGTAATGACAGCAATATCTAATTGGGCGATTCCTTGCGTTTGTGCGGTTGTAGTTGCATACGCACTTATCAAAAAAGTCCCGGTCTATTCAACTTTTACAGAGGGCGCCAAGGAAGGTTTCTCAACTGCAGTAATGATAATCCCTTATTTGGTTGCTATGCTATGTGCAATCGGAATGTTCAGGGCATCTGGAGCTATGGACTGGCTCTGCGCACTGCTGAACCCTGCAACTAGTTTATTTAATTTCCCAAGCGAGGCCCTACCTTTTGCAGTAATGAGATCTTTTTCAGGTGGAGGCGCTCTTGGTCTAATGACGGACCTTGTCACAAAATACGGAACTCAGTCACAGATAGGACGTATCTCATCTGTAGCAATGGGTTCAACAGAAACAACATTCTACATCATTGCTGTTTATTACGGCTGCGTAGGTGTCACAAATGTTAGACAGTCAGTATGGGCAGGACTCCTTGGAGACCTGGCTTCATTGATTGCATCAGTAATATTAGTTAATGCAATTTGGTATTAACATATAATAATTGAATAAACAAAAAGAGGTGCATAAAATGAAATTCCCAAAAAAGCTTAACAAAGGAGACACGGTCGGGCTTGTATGTCCAAGTTCTGCCGTGTCATCAGAACGCGTTCAACAATGCGCAGATACTATTAAGAAATTGGGTTATATACCCAAACTGTCTGAGAATCTTGACTGGAGTTATAAAGGCCTTATGGCAGGTAATGGTAAAGATCGAGCAGAATTATTAAACAATATGTTTGCCGACCCAGAGGTGGATGCGATTTTTTGTGTCAGAGGTGGAGACGGCAGTAGCCGAATAATGGAATACCTTGACTACGATATTATACGTAAAAATCCGAAAATCTTCGTCGGATATAGCGATATAACCAATTTGCATATCGGATTAACCCAGAATTGTGATTTCGTTACATTTCACGGTCCAATGGTATCATCTAACATGGTTGACACTTTTGATGATGAAACTGCAGGATCGTTCTTTAACGCAATAAACGCCGACGCCAATTACGAATTCACAAATCCAAAGGGGTTTGATATTGGAGTTATTCATGAAGGAAAAGCTTCTGGAAAACTTATTGGTGGAAATCTATCTCTGCTCTCCGCTTCAATTGGTACGCCATATGAAATAGACTCTCAAGATAATATCATTTTCATTGAAGAAGTTGAAGAACCTACGAGTAAAATAGAAAAATGGACATATCATCTACGTAATGCAGGCATACTGAAAAAGGCTAGTGGAATAATTCTGGGCCAGTTCACAGATATGACAGTAAACTGCGATCCCGATTATGATGCAGTAGCGTGTATTGCAGATATTTGCAGCGATCTAGATGTTCCGATTATGTTCAACATTCAGTCTGGACACAGTAACCCTATGATGACACTTCCTATGGGCACGGAATGCGAAATTGATACCGCTAGCAAATCGATTCTTTTTAAAGTTGAAAGATAACTCAAACAATCAATAATGGAGGCGTCAGCTATGAAAGATTATACACGTGACGACAATGTTCTATACAGTATTCCACAGAGTTTTGCTGACAAAGAGTTACCAAAATGTCCATTTTGCTATACCGACAGTCCGCATTGGCTTGTAAGAGAAGAATGGAAATTTCTTACTACCCTATACTACTTCAAATGTGAAAAATGCGGTAGTATACTGGTGGCTGATAAGGACGATGTCGACGGAATGTCTTTCACTACCAGCACATACGCCGGCAAGCGCAAGAGGGCTCATGACAAAGAACTGAGAACCATTTATGTCAAAGTTGAAAAAATAGACTTGAGCCACAAAACGCAGCAGAATATGATTCTTGCTGGGGAAGAAGTTACTGTTGAAGATATTCGTTATCTGGCAAAAAATCACCATTTGCATGGTGCTGACTGATCCATTCTTATGTAAATCAAAATAAACAAAATAGACTGCTTTTCCAGCATCATGCCAGCGAAGCAGTCTATTTTTGTGTTAATCGATATTCATAATTTTCTATTCAGCCGTCATAACAGTTCACTGCATGATTTAATCTTCTTCCTTTTTCCTTACATCCCAGTTGCTGAGCCATCTTCCGCTCTTCATCCTGAGAAGGCAGATCACTGCCCTAGCCGTCCAGTCGCATGCCATAGGTATCCAAATGCCTTCCAGGCCGACGCCAAAGAAGCGGATCATTATGAAGGCCATGGTTATACGGACAACCCACATGCCAACAATGGCAATGTAGAACGGACCTTTGGTATCGCCGCTGCCCCTAAGGACCCCGGAAACAACCGTAGCAATCGCCACGCAAGGTTCTGCAAATGCCTGAATCCGGAGTACTGCAGCTCCCGCGGCAATGACACCCGTATCCCTGATGAAAATGCTCATCAGCTGCGGTGCAAAGGTATACAGCAGCACCGCCGAAACCAGCATAAGACATACGCCCTGACCAATGCACTCATGGGCGTATTTTCTTGCCAGTACCTTGTCTCCTGATCCAAGCGACTGTGCCACCAGAGTAGTAGCTGAAAGGCCAAAGGCGAAAACTGGCATGTAGCAGATCGACTCAGCCGTATTTGCCAGCTGATGCGCCGCCAGTATCGAAGTGCCAAGGCCGGTTGCCAAACCTGTGACTACCAGCTGGCCTCCGGAAATTATGATTCTCTCCATAGATGCCGGAATGCCAAGAAAAAGCACTTCCTTCATTACATCCCATCTTATAACGTATTTATCCTTAAGCGAAATCGCGATGAGGCTGTTCTTGTTCAGGATACCGGAAAGCATCAGACTTCCCGCAACAACAGCACCCATAACGGTGCCGATTGCCGCGCCCTCAACTCCTAAGCCTGCACCCCAGACATGGATCTTCATACCGAAGACATCGTAAGTGTTCGGCTTATATATGAAAATGAAGTTTCCAATGATATTGACGACGTTGTTGATGATGTTGTAGACCATAGGCGACTTGGTATTGCCTGCGCTGCGGATTATAGATCCGCCTATGAATAGAAACATGTCAAAGACGTAAACAGAGCCGATGATGCGGAAATAGTTGGTCGAGTCAGCTTTGATCGACTCGTCTGCACCCATCCACGTAGAAATGTTCGGTGCCAGAAGGAATTCAACGATGACAGTCAGTGCTGCGCCTACCAGAAGCATACAGATCAGCGACTGCCGCACGACCTCCTTTGCCTCCTCGATCTCCCTGTTGCCGATATACCTTGCCGAAAGAACGGAAAAACCAACACCCAGACCCATCATCAGTCCGCCGATGACCCACACAGTGGATGTGACTACGGCTATAGATGCTGTCGCCTGTACGCCAATAGAGCCAACCATTGCAGTATCCACATAATTAACCATTATCTGCAGAAGCTGTTCAATCATAGTCGGCCAGGTCAGCAAAAGTACCATGCGCCTTGGTGATATCGATTTGTCAAGTAAGTCCAATTCTCTGCTCATGATAATACTCTATCATTTCGCATTATTTTATTCAAGTAAAGTGCAAAAATTATCCACTTTTACCGAAATGTATAGTTTATTATTCAGTTATATTACATCACTATCGCAAGGGCTCTTACCGGAAAGCCGTCGGCACCCTTTACAGGTATTGGGCAGGCGCTGAAGAACACTACATCTTCCGCTACCTTATCAAGCCCTGTCAGGCTCTCCACTATAGCGACTTCATGGGAAAGGAATATTCTATGCACCTCCGCCTGACGCTCCAGATGAACAGATGGCATCTCAACTCCAATAAGAACAACGCCAAGATCAGTGAGCCACTGGGCGCATTCTTCCGTGATCACCGGATATTCAGAATAATAGCCTTCCTTCTCCCATTGAGACGCCCAGCCCGTCTTCATGATTACCCGTTTGTATTTTTCTATTTCTGACTTATGACCTTTCAGGTCTTCAACAGTTATCTCAGCCCTTGGAGCTCCTTTCGCCGTACAGTCAACTATCAGCGTATTTCCGACAAATCTCGACGGATCCACTTCCTGCATGCTTTTGCCCCCAGTCACAAAATGGCACGGTGCATCTGCATGGGTCCCCGCATGGCTATTCAGAGTGAAAAGGCCAAGCTGAAAGCCGTCCTTCTCAATAGTGTCAACGATTTCTTCACTCATCCCCGGAGTCCCCGGCCAGATGCTCATTTCTGTTGAAAACGGATGTGTTAAGTCATAAACTTTCATTGTATTATCTCACTTTCTTCTAATTATTTTTGCCATATTTTACGGCCGTCGCTGCATAAATGCGAGCAGCTGTCCTCAGGCTTTCTTCTCCAACGTGCTCGCCCGCCGTGTGGGCAAGCCCCAGTTCTCCCGGGCCCATGACCACGCAGCCGTTGTCAGCCCTCTTCAAAAATCCCGCGTCACTCCAAGCCGGGAACGCTGAAACTACTGGCTCTCCGGCAAACTCCGAAACTGCCTCCCGCAAAGTCACCACCAGCGAATCGTTTTCCGGCGTACAGAACGGCTCGTGCCGCATCATGTCCACACCATCAAAAACGTCTTTCACAGTTGCACTGAACGCAGGGTCCTCACTATGAAGCTCACCGATCAAAGCTTCCAGCTCTTCGTATACCTGCTCTATTGTCTCCGTCGGCACACAGCGCCTGTCTAGCGTCAGAACACATTCCCCTGCCACAGTGCTCGGCTGGTCACCGCCCTTAATAGTGCCAAGGTTGATCGTTGGCACTCCCAAAACCGGATACACCCTGCTGTTCAGCACCGGTACATACTCGTCATATATCTTGTTTATCAGTCTGGCTGCCATTTGGATTGCATTTATACCAGCTGCTTTGTTGCCGCCGTGGGTCTTCTTGCCGTGGACCGTGATCTCGATCCACTCTAAACCCTTATGTCCAATGTCAATGTTCAGACTCGTAGGTTCCCCCATGATCACTCCATCTGTTCTAGGCCCCTGTTCCGCAAGGTGCTTGGCCCCTTTGCCTGCCTCTTCTTCATCCGCAAGGCCGGCAAAGATCACATCCCCTGCAGGAATCACCCCGCTGCGCTTGATAGCCGCCATTGCTGCCATCATTGACGCCAGCGGACCTTTCATGTCGACGGAGCCGCGCCCAAATATTTCTCCTCCGCGCACAATGGGTTTAAAAGGTTTTTCCATATCGTAAGGCGGAACAGTGTCCATATGCCCGGACAGCATGAGAGACCTGCCGCTGCCGCCTTTGATAGATGCGTATACGTTGTAGCGGCCAGGCTCGATTTCAATTCTCCGACATTCAATGCCCTCGGCATCAAAAAATCTGCTTATATAGGCAGATATCTCCTTTTCCTGTTCTTCCATAAACGAATAGCTGGGAATGCCGACCATGTCACAGGTCAGCCTGGTCACGTCAATTTTCTCTAGTTCTTCTAGAACTTTGCTGATTTCCATATCCTTGATCATCACTTTACCCCACTGCCGCAATAAATTATAATACATAAATTATTGTATCACTTATCTCTATTTATTAACATCCCCTTTTGGTATATAATGTATGGAAAAGAACATCCAGGGAGGCTCTAATGATAGAAAAGGAAACAGAGATATATAGACTCAATGAAAAGAACGGTGCCCAGTATCTGACCTTCAAGGCCTATGAAGGATACGAAGAACTTCAGCACTGCTTCACCACGCGGTTCGGCGGCGTTAGCACGGGCAATTACGGCACCTGGAACCTCTGTCAGAACATAAGGCGGGATTCGCCGGAAAATATAAGGAAAAACTACGAAATACTTGCAGAAGTCATGGGAACGAAGACAGACAGGCTAGTTCTGACGGATCAGACTCACACCAGCAACATAAGAACTGTAACGTTAGATGATCTTGGCAAAGGCGTGACGAAGCCTATGGACTATGAAGATGTTGATGGACTCGTCACCAATCTCCGCAACGTCGGCATCGTGTCGCAGCATGCAGACTGCAACGCTTTGTTCTTCTATGATCCGATAAAACACGTGATTGGAGTCGCTCACTCCGGCTGGAGAGGAACTCTGAAACGGATCGGAGCCGTGATGCTGAAGCGGATGGCTGATGAGTTCGGCTCAGCGCCGGGCGACGTGATCATAGGCATCGGTCCATCGCTTTGTCAGGACTGTTTCGAAGTAGATGAAGACGTGGCTGAAGCGTTTTTTGATGACTGCGAAGAGTACCGCCGCTTCTCATATAGGAAAGGCATCAAATACTACATTGATTTGTGGGCAATCAACCGCTACATCCTCTGCGAAGCTGGCGCGGCTGACGAAAATGTGAACTGCATGGAATTATGCACCAAATGCCACAACGATATTTTCTTCTCCCACCGCGGACAGCACGGAAACAGAGGGAACATGGCTGCATTTATGATGCTGCTTTGAACCCGGTGCGTTATTTTTCGCTTAACATTTTCGAATATTCAGTATATAATCAAAGAAAGACGGAACACGCCTCAATGAAACAGGCGGCGGGTTCCATGTCCGAATTACTGCTGAGGTGTCTCAATGAACGAAGAATCAACTCAGACTGAATATGACTCCATGATGTCACTGCTTGACAACACAGACCGCAGGATATATGTCATGGACCGGTATACATGGGAAATCCTATATGCCAATAAGACGACACTTGCCGACAAGCCTAGCACTGACTATAAGGGCCATACTTGCTATGAGTTTGTGCGCGGCGAAAACGCTCCTTGTCCAGGATGCGTTTCTCTTTCTGTGAATAATATACCTGTCGATGTCGACTGGCACGATGTTGCGCGCGATAAATACTATCATGTTCACGCGGTACCTCTGATCTGGGATGGTCATGATGCCATCGCACAGTTCATTACAGATACAACAGTTCTCAAGCGTGAAAACAGTTCATTGGAACTCAAGGGTCGGAATCTCGAAAATCTGGTCAACAATATCCCTGCTGGTGTCGTCGTT
>Ga0268263_1001210_pt1 | contig 24764 bp, 7 predicted proteins | sample Biomet5_FD_190358 | JGI IMG/M metagenome (GOLD analysis project Ga0268263, IMG submission 190358) | Microbial communities from bioreactor (seeded with sewage sludge) at LBNL, California, USA - Biofuel metagenome 5 (SPAdes) (version 4) | ecosystem: Engineered > Bioreactor > Anaerobic >... | reverse complement strand
GCTCCCCTCTGTTTTTACCAGGTAACCCGTAACTCCTTTATTATCCCCGGCCGTAATTGTTAAACCGATTGTCGCTGCGGTGGTTGATGTAGGACATGTAAATACACTGATAACAGGCGCCGTGCAATCATAAGTTACCGAAGCGCTGGCAGCTGTACTGATGTTACCGGCTGCATCCCTTGCCCACAGATAAAGGGTGTAATCGCCTTGTTCCGGGAAGCTGTACACTGCCGGCTTATCTGCTGTCCAGTTAACATCTTCTGCATCCGGGGTGCTCCCCTCTGTTTTTATCAGGTAACCCGTAACTCCTTTATTATCCCCGGCCGTAATTGTTAAACCGATTGTCGCTGCGGTGGTTGATGTAGGACATGTAAATACACTGATAACAGGCGCCGTGCAATCATAAGTTACCGAAGCGCTGGCAGCTGTACTGATGTTACCGGCTGCATCTTTTGCCCATAAATAAAGGGTGTGTGTACCTGTACCCGGCAAAGTATAGCTTGTTGGCTTGCTTTCGGACCATGATGATGCCAGGGTTGGCGTAGTAGAGCTTTCAGAGAGATAATAACCTGTAACACCGGTATCGTCGGAAACCTCGATGGTTAAAGAGACCGTTGCCACTTTTGTTGTAGAAGGACAGGTGAAGCGGACAATTACAGGGGTGCTTGTGTCGCTACCGGTATAAGTAACATCTGCGCTTGCCATGTTGCTTATATTTCCAGCTTCGTCTTTTGCCCATAAATATAAGGTGTATGTACCAATACCCGGCAAAACATAACTTATTGGCTTAGTATCAGACCATGTTGATGCCAAGGCAGGCACTGTATTGTCTTCCGAAAGATAATATCCGGCTACACCGGTATTATCGGTTACAGTAACAGACAGGCTTATCGATGCTGATTCAGTTGCAGAAGGACATGAAAATTCGCTTATTACCGGTTTCTCATTATCGTAAGTAACCGTAGCGCTAAGACTTGAGCTTATATTGCCGGCAGCATCTTTTACCCACAGGGTCAGCACATGCTCCCCTGTCGATGATAAAATAAATCCGGAGGGTTTAGAGCTTAACCATCCCGAGTCGTCAACCGCAGGGACCGTGGTATTATCTTCGGCAATGTAGTACCCGCTTACCCCTGTATTATCGGTAGCTGTAATCGTTGTAATTTCTGCCGATGCGGTATTGGTATATCGATTACACTCAAAAACCGTAAGAACAGGGGGCTCTGTGTCAATGTCCTCGGTTATAACTATTTTTTGTGCTTTATAGACTGTTTTTCCGTTATCGCTGTACTGGAAGGTTACCCAGTGGGTACCTACCCCTGCCACGCCAGGCGAGAACGTACCAGATTCAGAACACCCCCTTGCAGAATAATACATGCAACTTCCTACCGGGTGTCTGCCGGTAAGGTCAATATCCGAATCCGTGTCAGTGACATAAATGGTTTCCCCATCGTAGATTACTTCATCGTTTATGTAGGCCAGATCGTTATTGTAATAGTTTTGTACTTTCTGGATGAAATAGTTATTGTCACCCGGATTCTCCGTTGCATTGTGCGAAGCGCCACCAAGCCCCATCCCGAACTGGGCACAGATAATGCCATAATCTTTGAACCGTGAGATATGAGAAGGGAAGGTCACCGTGTCGTTTGCAGCTTCGAACCCGGGATCGTCGTGTTGATTGGCAGAGAAAAACGCATAACGGTCATACTCCAGCTCATCAGAGTATTGTGGTTTAAAGGTATCGCCGAAAATAAAGTCAACGCACCAGTCAAGGTTACCGTCGAAAGGGAAGACCTCACCGGTGTAGGCCGAAACTGTAGCAGTATTGTTAATACGTCCGGTAGGCAATTGCCACAATACAACAGGCAGGCCTGAAACATTGTTTAATTTTTGGGCAAAAAGCAGATAGTTTATCCCGTGGTCGTTATTATACCAATAGGGGGCGTTTGCGGGATTTGTTGCCCCAGGTGCATTCCCGTAACGATCCATGGCCACGAAGCTTGCCCCATGGGTGTTTACCCCGGCCGAAACACCAAAATTAATGATATTGGTAGCTGCTGTTTGTACGTTGGCAACCTGGGTTGCAAAATCAACCGAGTTATTTTTAATCAGGCTGGGCGATACATTGTATTGGTCATCGGCCCATAAATTGAACTGCCATCCGTAAGCGATATTCGCACCAATGTTCTTTTTTGCTTCAATATGTTCATTAACCCCGGTAACAAACGAAGTCACTGTATAATCGCCGTAAAGCGATATTGAAGACGGGTCTGTTGTACTTGACCCCGATCCTTGGAGCATATATCCCAGGAAATCAGGTTCAATGACCATACCAAAAAGCTTGTCGCCAATCGCATCTTGAATATCTTCAACAAAAGTATTAAGGGTATTATAATAATCATCGATAAACCCATTCGTACGAAGGTTACCCAAATCGATTGAATAACTTTCATCAGGATTAGGGATATTATAATAAACAAAGTATGGCACTACCCCGAAGCGTACGCAGTTGCGAGCAAACTTTTGCATCCGCAGGTTCCTCTCAGTGTCGGATTGTGCCATAAAATTGGTTGGTCCTCCCTGGTAATAAATATATAGGACATCTATGTTTTTATTCATCAGGTTGTTGCCGCTGTACAGGCCGGTCCAGAAATTCATTTGGGCAACATAGTTTTCGAATATGGAGCCTACACTGGCATAGTCGGGCATTCCGGGAGGTGTCCCATCGGCTGCATTGACCCTTAGGCCAAGCAAGTATACTTTCCCGTCTGCTGCGGTAATCTGCAGGCCTGTACGCCCGGTCCGGTATCCCTGGACAGTCAGGACCGAACCAGAAACAGTAAGTTTCGCCAAAGACTCCGACCGGGGCGTCACTTCACTAATCGACTGGTCGAAAGTAAAGGTTGCTGTCTTTCCAAGGTTTACTTCTACCTGGTCTACCGTCCTTGTGTATAAAGCAGCATCATTGAACAGGGATGTATTCGCAATATCATTGAAACTCAAGCTGATATCAGATGCGTTATAAACCGAGAAGGTTACTTCTTTTTTGGTTTTTCCTTTTGCATTGGTTGCCTCAATGGTAAGCTTGTAGCTCCCCAGAGAAGAAGGGATCCATGAGGCCTGGTAAACCCCGTTGCCCGATGATGAAGCGATTTGTACATCTTCTCCTATCGTAAAAGTAATATCACCTGTCAGGCTGTTGTCTTCATCTGTTATTTTTGCTTTCAGAATAAGGGCATCCGTTCCCAGATCGTAAATGCCAAGACTCTGGCCTTCGGTAGGCCTGACCGCAGTAATTTCAGGAGTGCCCTCAACTGCTATTTCAACCGAAATTGCTTTCGATACGCCTGTTTTGCCATCCCCGTCGGTAGCCTTAGCCGTTAACTGGTAGATACCTGCCTCTGAAACCGTCCAGGTAACAGAATAGGGCGATGAGGTAGCTGTACCCACCAATTCGCTGCCTGCATAAAAAGACACACTTTGGAGATCGCCTTCCGGGTCGGAGGCTGTGGCGCTAATAGTTATATTACCGGCTTCCAGTACATCACCCTCAGATGGCGATGTTATTTCAACCACAGGGGGCTGGTTGCCGTAGAAATAATTATAATAGGTATCGGCAAATTCGTTTGTCACTTCTCTTCCGTCCTGTACAGCATCCCAATTGATACTCCAGGTCATCATTCCCCGGATATCAGGATAACTGCTGTTAACTTGCAGCGGATAAGTTAATGACCCATCTTTTTCTCCTTTTATAAGATAATCAAGGGCTTTTATCACTTCTGAAGGTTCCGTATAATGAATGCTTCCTCCGGCATTTGGCGATGCAATCAATCCAATTGCAATCTGGTCTTCCCTTAGGGCCGGAAAAGTTAATCCACTGTTGCCCAGCGAAAAACCGGTAGCCAGCATTTCTGTTAAACCGACGATCACATCGGCAGTACCGGCACCTAACGAGCTTGGTGTCCCCGAAACATTTTGTAAATGCGACCAGGTGGCAGAACCAAAATTGTACAACTGAACGTGAAGACAGGTCAGAATATCACGAATGTTATACAAGAATGGCAAAAACTGTCCGGCACCAGGATAATTCAACCTTCCGTCCTGTACATAAGCGGTTTCCGGAGCAGCAGTAATCAGAAAATCATCTCCAAAATAATCATGGATTTCCCGTATGGCATCAATCCCGTACTTTAGTTCCGGATCGGTAATATCGTCGTATTCCAAAGAAGCGGACCCAGGGTTAAAAGCCGTCATCGATCCCCCTTCATAATCGATATCGATTCCATCGAATCCATACTCCTCGCAAATCGCAATTACACCATTTACATAGGTGTTTTTTTCTTCTTCTGTAGATAATTCCACATGGCCGTTCTGTCCTCCAATGGAAATCAATACAGGAATGCCGGCATCTTTCAGCATTTGTACTTCCTGTTTGAATACTTCCGCATCCGGATATTCGGTAGCAAGCGGTTCAAAAACAGGTGTATATCCGTCTGTATTTTGGGTTTCAATAAACGAAACAATCACCACATTAAATTTCGTGTTCCGTACATCTTTCAGCGGTATAAACGGAGCACTGGTATTTTCCCAGTTATGCCAGTAGCCGGTAATACATTTATCAGGATAAGGAGTAAATCTACTGGGTACCCGTATTGTGTATACTTTAGTATAGGTACTTGTTTCTCCTGCATTATCGGTTGCATTAATGGTAATCGTATAAGTTTTGTATTCTGTAGGGGTAAAACTGCAACTGTAAGTACTGCCGTTCTGGCTTATAGACTGGCTGACACCGTTAACCAGTATTGAAACAGAACTGATTGTCCCGTCAGCATCAGCAATAGTGGCGCTTATTGTTACCGCACTAAAATTCTCCTGCTGTTCAACACTGCCTGACGGAGAAACCAGCGTAATGACAGGCGGTTTGTTGGGACAGTTATCCCCTGTACAATTTACGGTTATTGTTTGTGTGGCCTCGCCAGTAATACCTTCCCCACTGGCGGTTACGGTCAGTACATAATCTGCATTCAGGGCCGAAGGGGTCCATATTGCCTCCCATGTGCCGCCCGAGGTATTGCTACCGGTCAGGGACTGGCCGTCAATAGCAAAGGTTACACTTTCTATACTGCCTGAACCTATAGTCACATCGGCCTGTAAAGTTACCGTACCGTTTGCTTCCGCATCAATCGGCGATGCTGTCATTATATTTACGCTAATGGAGTTTCTCTGTGCGTTAAAATCACAGCGTTCAACCTTGTCAAAGGTAGAAAAGGTATATCCGTCTGAAGGATAATAGGTCGCGCTGTTGTTTTCCCAGGTGTTCATTTTTACCGTTCCGCCCGACCCGCCAAGGTAGGCATCCGAAATAGAGTACCGGTAATAGCCATAACTGTCTGTTGTTACTGTTACTGATGTCCACGGAGCACTGGCATTGGAATAGTTCAATACCACCTGAACCACTGCATTGGCTACCGCTGCGGTTCCGTTTTTCACGTACCCGTGTATATAAATACCTTCATTTAGTACAAAATTTTGTTCCGCATCAGCCGACAGGTTTTCCAATACAGACTGCTCTGGATTAAAAATCCCGCTACTGCCCGAAGAGGGGGTAAGGGTGTAATCATGGAACGACAGTACATTCGTAAACGAGTACGCGCCTGTTGCATTAGTTTCGGCATAGCGTATTTGCTGTCCGTCGCTCTCAAGGCTTACGGTCACCCCGCTGTAGGCAGAGCCGCCGCCTTTTGTTACAGTCCCGGATATGGTATAATACGTATACACGGTAATGCTTGCTGCCGCACTGGTTGCCGTCTTACTTTCATTATCGGTAGCAACAGCCGTTATTTCGTGTTTACCGGGCGAAGCTCCTGTCCATGTATAAGTATAGGAACCATTGGATAGCGTGCCCTCTCCCAACTGGATTTCCCCATCGTAAAATGCTACACTGCTGATCGTCCCGTCTTTGTCGCTGGCAGTGGCTGTAAGAACCACGTCTTCTCCGGGATTTATTTCGTCACCGTCCGACGGTGAATTAAGGCCTACCGTCGGAGCCCCCGGGTCAACAATCTGTACGGTTATCTCTGACGATTTGCCTTCCTTGTTCTGGTCGTCAACAGCTACCGCGTATAATTTGTACGTGTTTATATCGGTTATGGCCCAGTCGTACGAATAAGGTGAAGTATCATCACTACCGGCTTTTATGCCGTTCACATAAAAATCAACTCTTGACACCGTTCCGTCAGCATCCGACGCATCGGCTGTAATGCTTACCGTCCCCGGGTTCAATATCGCATTGTTCACCGGACTGGTTATTGATACAGCCGGCTTCTGATTAGAGAACCCTGAAAAATACGTATAGTAACGGTCGGCAAAATCAAAAGGGGTGTGGTCGCAGTTGGTGGTAGCATCCCAGTTGATGCTCCAGGTCATCATCCCCCGGATCTGGTCGTAGGTTCCTTTGGATGTATAAGCAAAACCGTCGGGTTTCTCTCCGGTGTGCAGATATTCCAACCCTTCAATCATATCGTCAATCGGCACGTTATAATCATTAACGCCTGATGTTCCCGATGCCGAGCAGGTCGCGGGAAGTCCAACAGCCAACCGCGACGGCTCAATGGCAGGAAAGCTGTTGCCTGTACTTCCCAGTGTAAAACCAGTGAGCAGCAGTTCCAGTTCCTGGATGACCAGCTCGGCCGAATAGGTTTCCTGTTTACTACTTCCCATCCACCATTCCGATCCGTAATTATAGTACTGTACATGCAACAAATCCCATTTGTTCCAAAGGTTATACAACACAGGCAGAAAATCGCCATACGCAGCCCCCGGGTATGTATTGTAGCCTAACTGCACGTAATACAGCTCCTCGGCAAAGGTCAGAATAAAATCATCGCCATAGTAATCTGTTATTTCATTCAGCGCATCAATCAGGTATTTGCTCCGGACTGAAGTAAGTGTATTATATTCCAGGCTGGTCGATGTTTCGCCCAGTTTAGCAGCGGTTCCTTCAAAGTCGATATCTATACCGTCGAATCCATATTCGTCGATCAGGGTTTTCAGGCTTGCCACAAACGCATCTTTTTCGGTTTCCGATTCGAGGCTGAAATGCCCGCTTTCCCCGCCAAGAGATAACAGTACGGGTTTGCCGGCAGCCTGTAAGGCGGCCACATCGTCTTTAAAATCCTGCATATCAGGGTAACCTGTTGCATCAGGGGTAAACGTAACAAGGTAATCGTCTTCGGTACTTGATTGTACTCCGAAAGCAATATCAATAACCGTGTATTTAGAACTGACCAGGTCAGACAAATCAATAAACGGGGCACTGGTATTCTGCCAGTTATGCCAGTAGCCTACGATAGCCACATCGGGCAGCGGCGTAAAACCAGACGGGGCCTTAATGGTATAATTTGTTATCAGGGTGGTGGTTTCCGAATCATTGTCGGTGGCACTGATCTCAATTCTATATGTTTTATATGATGAAGGGGTAAAACTATACGTGTAAGTATTGTCAGATACCGTTGGGCTTACGGCCGCCCCGTCAAGGAGAAAGCTCACGCTGTTTATCGTCCCGTCGGCATCGGTAATTATCGCACTGATGCTTACTTCCGAAAAGTTTTCCTGCACTTCCGAGTCGCCGGTTGGCGATGTTAGCGTAATCACCGGAAGCTTGTTCGGGCAGTTGGCATTACAATCCACATAGATATCTTTGGTTACCGATGTTTCGGAGCCAGTGCTGGCTGTTGCCGTCGCTTTTATAGTATAACCGGCAAACACTTTGGAAGGGGTCCATTGGGCCTGCCATGTGTTTCCCGATGTATTTGTGGCCGAAATGGTTTGCCCTTCAACGGTAAAAACAACAGATGATATGGTGCCCGAACTAACAGAGGCTTCTGCCCCGAGCGTTACCTCCCCGTTTGTACCGGAATAAACCGATTCGCCCGAAGGTGCGGTCATTGTCAGGCTGAAAACGATCTTCTGAGTGTTAAAATCGACCCTGAATGAAGAGCTTAAAGTTGACGGAATATCAACCGAAGAATAATAAGTACCTGACGAAGGGGCCAAAGTAACAGAAGTTACAGAACTCACACTCTCGGGGATTACAAAACTGTAAAAACCGTCATCCCCTGTAGTGACGGAATGGCTGTATACCCAGTTAGTCTGCCAGTCATTGGTCATGGCCACCGTGGTACCGGCAACTGCTGTTGACCCTCCTTTTACATACCCGAATACAGCAATGCCCGGGTATTCCGAAAAATTAACCGTTGTGTTTTTTGATAAGGAAGCCTGGCTTACGGTTTGGGTGGTATAATAAATATCTTCCAGTTTAATTGTTACCTGGTAATCGGTTTTAGCCTGTAAACCATTAAACGAATAGGTACCGTCGCTGCCGGTATTAGTGGTTGCTGTTGCCCCGCCTGTCAGGTTTATGCTGGCCCCGGCTACCGGGGCGCCCGACTTATCGGTTACCGTTCCGCTGATGGAGTATGTGGTATAACTTACCGTAAAATTCTGGTTGGCCTGGTTGGCAGCTAAAGCCGTATATGTATAGCTGGCTGGTGTAAAATCATAATAAACCCCGGAGGGAACAAGCTCGTAATCGAATCCACCTGGAACTCCTGTAAACGAGTAGCTTCCGTCGTTCCCGCTACAGAGTGTCTCTATGGTTTTTGTCCCCTTTTTCAGGGTCAGCTCCACGTCGTTAACCGCAGTACTGCCTGAAAAAGCTACTGTACCGCTGATAGCATAGGAGGAAGATGAACCAATAATATTTACTACAGAATCTTTATCCAGCATTTCCATGCTTACTTCCGAAGGTTTAAACGTGTAGCCGTCTTTTGAAAAGCGAAGTGTGTAATCGTAAAGAGCCTGTGTGGTAAACGAATATTCACCATCGGAATTAGTGTTTACCGGGTCGTTTGTAACATCATCGCTTGTAAGGCTTACGGTTACACCCGCTATGCCTGTTTCGGAAGCAGATGTAACAGTCCCGCTGATCGTTATATCGTAAACAGCGGCATTATTCGCCATAGCACTTATCAAGCTCAGTGCCTCATCATCCTGCGAAAATTCCCAGGTAAAAACACCAGCCAAACCCTTGCTCATGGCAAATTTCACTTTTTCGGAAATCGAACGGGGATTATCATACGATATAAACACGCCGGTAGAAGAATTATATAAATAAGGTACCTTACAGGTCTCGTCCCAGTATTCGATAAAACCGTCGTTGCCTGTGCCTGCCCCGCCGGAAATATACTGGTGAATATTTTTAGCTTTCCCGTCTTTCAGGTCGCCGTAATCGAAGGCAGCAGAGTTTTCTCCGGAGGTATCGTCCCAGCTTCCTTTCAGCAAAGCGGTTTGAGTGGATGGCTGGTACAAGCCGTCCCCATCGGCCCCGGCTGTTACGTTATCCCAGCCACGCCCGTAAAAAGGAACTCCCATCACCACTCTGTTGGCCGGCACCTGTAAATCATTAAGCAAAACATTGATAAATGAAGAAACCGACATGTTATTATCCGGGTCGCTGGCATTACCTGAATCGTACAAAGGTGCCTGGTGCGAGGTGGTCGAGAGCCATGCGCCACCATAATCGTAGGTCATGGTATAAAAACGGTCGACCCAGTCGGTCAGGTTACTCCCGTCATAATTTTTATAGGTATTTCCCGACCATGATGATGCGTTTCCCGGGAAAATATACATACCCGACACGGTTGAAGGGTTTTGGTTGGTACATATCGACAACTTTACCCCTTCGGGCAAGGCTTGTTTTATTGCCTTGCAAAGCATCACCATATTCATCGGGTCCTGCTGGTAATGAGGTTGTTCCGGAATGTTCATGGAAGCAATGCTCTCTGTCCCGTCGGTTCCTCCCCTGACCGGGAATTCCCAGTCCAGATCGATGCCGTCGAACTCGTATAAACTTGCGAATTCGGCTACAGCTTCAGCAAAAGCAGCACGGGCATTTATGTCGTTGGCTATTTCGGGAAAATGCTGGGCCAGGGTCCATCCCCCAACCGACGCCACCGTCTCCAGTCCGTTGTTCCGCATCATAATAAACTGTCCGAGAACACCTGGTTTTGAATTATCATCCATTTCCAGCCAGCTTGCTATTTCTTCAGCCTTGGAGGTTCCACTAAGCCACGAAGGAGAACCCAAATGCGTCACGGTGCCAAGGGTATTCTCAATATCAGCATAGAAATCAGTACTGCACACCCCCGTTGTACAACTTACACCTGCATCGTTGGTAAATGTACGGCAAGTAAGGATAACGCCTGCATTCGAGGTACCCCTGTAAATCACGATGTCGCCTACTGACAGGTCCCCCTCTACCACGAAAGGAAACATAAAAGCCTGGGTTACCTGCGTAACACCCGAATTATTCAGATCGGCAAGGCCAAATTCCCGTGAATAAACAGACCAGTTCGTATAGTACCCGCCAACAATTTTTGTCTGAGTAAATGCCGGGGTTGTCAATAAAAATGACAATAATACAAGTAAAAATTTTTTCATAGTCTTACCATTTTTTATTGATAGAAATTAATTCGATGTAACGCTAACTTTCACAAAAGCACTTGTTGCTGGTGTGAATACAGGGGGACTGACCGGATCTCCTGTTGCAGGGTCGGCAAATTCAAGAGTTGCTATATAATCTTCCAGTGGAGAGTTTCTTCTCCAAAAACGAATCGTAATCGCATCACCCGATGTATAGCCATCGCTGCCCTGATCAACCTGCGAGGCAGAAAGGGTAATGTAGCTACTGCCGGTTCCTTCGTCAACAGCTCCGGTCAGTGTATAGTGTGCACAGCAGATGCTCCCGTCATATACCGCTATCTCGTCGCCCGATACGGATTCTTCTCCATTGTAACTGATGTCCACCACATAAATATTCATTTGATTCCATCCATTCCCGAGATACGGATTTTCATAATACGTTTCACGTACCTTCAGGGGAGTTGTCTTTACCGTTTGTCCTGCAACAGTACCTCCGGATCCGTCTGCTGCATACGGGGTAGCTAACGCATACAGGTATTTTCCTGCATCGCCGGCCTGCACCGTATAGTTTGGCCCACTACCTGCCGTGACCGCTGCGCTGCCATCAGCGCCAGGCGAGAGGCTCCACTCGATATCGGTATGATCCTGGCTGCGGGACTGCGGATCATAAAAGACATAAGTGACGGTATTGGTAATACCTGTAACAGGCACACCCGACACTAACAAATTCCGCACTTCCGGATATTCCGGGTCTTTAGCTGCCGTTAAAAATACAGAACTTTCACCTGTTGTTATTTTCGCCAGTTTTCCATCGGATGTCCTGATCAGCATCTGGGCTCTTAAATTGGTTATTCCTGCTATATATATTGCAGAAAAAACAATCATTATTATTCTTCTTTTCACCATATCGTTCGTTATAGAATTAAGTTCCTATCGTGCCGTAAAAATTTGTCCGACAGCATCTTTATATATTTATTTGGTAATTGCCAAACCCGTTAAAAACATAGATAGTAATAAGCTATTGTGTTCTATTATTTTAGATCTATTGTAGAAAATTGTTTTCATCCCTGCTTCGGAACAGATAATCAATCCTTTGCCTAAAACAATATTGGCAGGTGATACGTTAACACAGATAAACAGATTGGTTTACAGCATTTTACAAGAAGATGTACTATATATTCCTATCAGAACATATTCGTATTAAACGACTTTACATAAACCACCCCTCTTGTACTGCTGACCCTGACCATTAAAAAGCAGGCAGGTCCCCCGGCATTGCCTGTGTAACCGGAGGTGTAATCAGTAAACGTGCTTAATGCATTTTGTGACCAGGAATGGTTATGTCCGCTAAAAATGGCCGATACATTAGCAGATTTCATGGCCGATATATAATTACTGCGGAGCGTCGATGCACTTCTTCCCGAATAATAATCATTCCACCATGTGTCGGAACAATTATACGGATAGTGCTGAATATAAATACGTTTATTGGCATTCACCTTCCTGCTTCTCTCGCTCAGGTACGACTCGCACAAACCTTTACTGAAACGGGCAGGGCCATAGCCGAAAAATGAGCTGAAGGTAACATCCCCTTCCGGGTCGAACAGGAAACGCGGGGCAACCACATAATCAACTCCCTTGTAGGTAAAACCATACACCGGGGCTGCAGTTGCCATGTTAATATTCATATTCCACCAGCTTATGGATGATTTTGACATATATAAGGGAGAATCTAAATTACTGAAATATGCTGCCCTGCCATTATACAATACCGCCCTTATTGCTGATATATAAATATTTAACACCCCAACTATACTACGTATATTCGATTGGTGCCCTTCGTAAGTATAACCATACGAACCATCGTCCCATTGCCGGGGTTCCCAGTCGTGGTTACCGACATTTGCAAAAACAAATATCCCTTTATTATTTAATTGATTAAGTATCTGATTTACATTATTCCATGCCGATGATGAAGCCCTGTCGCCGGTCAGGTCGCCTGCAACAAAGGCAAGCTCCGGTTTACCGACTATTGTCCCATCGTCATATCTCAACCCTGTGTAGGTAGTACCGATCCCTGCGATCTTGCCAATTTTATTGTATAGTTCGTTATATGTAACGCCACGCGCATACAATTCACAATCGCCCATGACGATAATATCGTACGTATATTCTGCCGACGATTTCAAAAGGAATCTCTCTTCCCGGTTTATCTTCCCGGCAAGAAGCTCCCCCTCATTTACCGTTATTGCCAGCTCTTCAAGCTGCTGTGCGATGCACTGCCGCATTTTAGTACTGTCCTGCTTTGTCCATAAGACCTCAGGGGTTATCAGCGATTCCTCAGGAACAAGAGACAGATCCGTTTGTCCGCAGGAAGCCAGGAAAAAAAGACTCCAGACATAACACATCATTTTTTTTGTCATTTTTCTCATACTGTTTATTTTTATTAGTTATTGATTCAGTACAATCAGTCTTCTTTTCATCCCTTTGCAGCCCGTTACCTACTGGTTACCGTTCAGAAACACATCCAACCCGTGTACCGTATCCGGTATATTGACCAGTTTACCATGTTTATCGATTAGAAAAAGGTTTGGAGTACTTAACACATAATAGTCTGATGCTGCTTTGCTGTTCACACCTCCCGTGGCGTACATATCGGTCCACGGAAAGGCGTTTTTCTTGTGTACAGGTTCCCATTTTTCTTGTGTATCATCAAGGGCAATGGTGTATATACTGAACCATACCGCATTTTCCGGTTTTCCGTACCAGGTACGAAGTTCTTCCAGAAGATCATGACAATGGCTGCAATCCGACTCATAAAAAACCAGTAACCGGTAATCTTTGTCACCCGATTTCAGGTCGACCAGGTGTTCGTATCCTTCTGCATCGTGCAGGCTAAGATTGGGTACCGACACACCCGGGACCAGCTTTTTTATACCTTCCAGCCGCCGCGCTATTTCCTGCTTTTTGCTGGTCTGGCACCGGGGATTATTGATATGTTGCTCCAGCATTTTCAAACCGGTGGTGATGTTATAGGTTTCGAACCCGCTATAAAAATAGTCGGTTATCCAGCCGTACACTTTGGGGTTCCCCGACGATGCCCGTTCGCAGGCCAGCCGTCCCGCCTCTGTAAACAGCGAGTCGCGCAGCTCGATGGTGGTAGCACGGCTCCCGAAAAGCCCCATGTACCCGTTTATATATTCGTTCATCTGGCGGCTGCGCAGCACCAACGTGTCGTTAAAATCAAAATCGTCGAACCAGTGGGCCGCCTGCTGCAGGAAACGCTCGTCAGGCGGGGCTTCCCAGTTAACCGCCCGCATATACAGGAAACGGAACAGGTGCCCCACATATAGCCCCTGGTTGGCCATGCTCACCGAATCAATCCACCGGTTATATTCAGTACGGCGTTTTTCGAATTCCAGGGCAGCCTGTTTCCATACCTTGGAGTCGGTATATGTGTAGCCCTCGAGCAACTGTCCCAGCAGGGCAATTTGCTGCTGCCTCATACCGCTCTCCTGCCCGAACTGCCACCATATCCTGTTCTCGCGGTCGCCTTCCAGTATAAGGCTGTCGCCCCGCAGGTACTGCGGGTTGACATACGCTGTTATATCTTCTTTGTTGATGAATAACTGCAACTCTCCGGGGTATGGGTAGTCGCCTTTTTGGGCGCAGAAGTCGAACCGCAGCAGGAACTCGCCCGGGAGCAGTGAGTCGGGGATGAAAAACGAGGTGCCCTCTCCGCTGTACAGGGTGTCGGATACCGCAAGAGGCACAGCAAAACTCAACCCGTTAAACGGCGTCAGTTTTACCTTCGATTTATACACACCCCGTATCTGCACGTTTAGTTTTCGTGCCGTGGCATTACTGCCATACATGGCAAGTATAAGCGCACACGATAAAATATATTTTAATGTCCGTTTCATTCTTCTTTTTTTATCTCTTTTTTCTTTCTCTCTTCCCGATATGATGTCACACGGCACTTGTCTTTCCTGCTTCGACGGCCCAAGGCTCCTTTTCTTTTATATGTTCATATTCCCGCCGGGCAAGGATAAGGCCGTACCGTATTATACATTCGTTCATGCTGTCCACGAACCCGGCATAATCCTCCAGCCCTTCAGACGTCAGCTCATTTAGCCGTTCCACGATCTTCCTGTACACGGCATCTACTTTACGGCGCACTGTTTTCATCTGCTGCCATCCCCTGCCTGCCTTTTCATTTTCATTGCTCCGGTTTTCCATCAACATCCCGTAACAGGTATTGGCATTCTGCAGTTCGGTAAGCCAGCCGCCAAGTCCAAGGGTATTTACTTCTCCGGTGCAATGGGTATTTAACTCGTTTAGCAGGTTATTTATAACTGTCGTCTCCCCTATGTAATCCTTTTTCCTGATCTGGTTGTACTGATCCAGCACATATTGTATCCGTGTTGCTGCCTCCCTGTTTTCCCCCTTGTAATGTAAAGTTCCCAAGCCTGCCTTGGCAACAAGGGCTGAAAAAACCGAGTCGAGATGTGCCTCGGCATCAATTATTACATCGGCAGACTCACTCTTTTCTATCTTCGACAACACCTCTGTTTCATAGGCCAGCAGCGAGATGTATTTCGGAAAAAGAGTTTCGATACAGTGTATCCCTGTTCCGTATATATCCAAAAGTTCTACAAAACCGGCATGAAACCGCGTGTGTTCTTCATTTCTGAGCCTTGATAAATCAATAGAATTAATTTTCATGTATATTTTTTCATGATTTAGCCGTCTGCTTACTTTTTTTTATTTTTTCTGCCGGATTATTCCCGGCGCCTCATCCGCACCCCTCCCGGCAGTTGCCGGGAAGGGGCCAAACACTTTCAATATATTCCGAAACCTAAGTTCAATTAAGATCACTCGCCTATTCCCACACAACGAACACTAAGACCGGATGCTTTGTTTGAATAGTTAAATCCTGTAGATAAAGAAAAAAAGTGGCCTTGATCGTTTGAAGATTGATTACTGCTCCAGTATTCTCCGTCCACGCCCCTACTGTATACGTTTCCTCCCACAAAATAGGTTCCCCAATCCATATAGTACAATCCACCGGCATAATGCAACTTAAGGACAGAACTGTATGCTGTGGAAGTGCTCACCCCTGTCCATTCGCTTTTTGTTGGTATATGCCATGCGGAACCCAGGAGCAGCGTACAGGGGTCGTTGGCTGATGTCCAGTCCGAGCTTTCCGTAATGCTGCTGATCCACGTAGTACTTGGCGTACGGGATGTTCCGTCGTGGTAATATCCTTGTTTTTTGTTAAACTGCCAGTACCAACCGGCGGCAGCGACAGTATTATCGGTAAGCGCTGTGGCCTGTGCCGTGGCGCCCAGGTTACGGGTTATCCAGCACTTGTAACTGTAAGTCGCCACGCCGTATGTTATCGTCGCATTTATTGGCGCTACCCCGCCGGACGTAGTATGGGTCATGGTAATTGAGGACGGACAATTTGGGGACACTGTGCCACAGTCCAGTGTTACAGTACTGCCGGTAATAGTCCCTGTTGCCGCCTGGGGCGTTACTTTTACAGACAGCGCATAACCACGGTCTGACGCGGTAAGCGTGTATGTCTTGGAAGTGGCGCCGCTGATGGCCGTGCCGTCACGGTACCACTGAAAGGTAGTACCCGATTCAGGGTCTCCCTCAGCGTCGGTATAAGTGTATTTCAGCGCTACCGTAGAGCCTACCTTCAAGTCACCTGTTATATACAGGCTAGAAGCTACCGGTGCGGCATCTTTTACTGTCGTGTTAGATTCCGCTCGGACAGTTAAGCCGACAAGCGACCCTGTCTCTGCTTTGGGTGTTATTCTCACCTCAATTTCATTCCCGATATCGGATTGGGTAATCGTGTATGTCTTGGAAGTGGCGCCGCTGATGGCCGTGCCGCCACTGTACCACTGAAAGGTGGTACCCGATTCCAGGTCTCCCTCAAAATCGGAATACGTGTACGAGGCAGTTAGCGTACTCCCTCTCGTTAAACTCCCTACTATCGACGCGCCAGAGGCCACCGGCACATAGTTTGTTATCTTATCACTAGTCCACTTGTAGACGGTACCGCCTGGGGTAGTGCCTTCTGCTGCGCCGGGCGTTACCGCTATCACCAGAAAATAAAAACTGTCAGCATTGGTAACCGTGTATGACTGGGAAGTGGCGCCGCTAATGGCTGACAAGCTGTTATAGTTGTCACTTCTGCTGCTACGGTACCACTGGAAGGTAGTGCCCGATTCGGGATCCCCTTCTGTGTCGGTATAGGTGTATGAGGAAGTTAACGTAGAACCGAACTCTAATGTACCAGCTATCGCCACGTTAGAGGCCACCGGTCCATTATTTGTTACTTTGTCAGTATAAAAATAGAAAGCAGATGAACCAGGAGTCGTATTTGTTGCAGCGCCGGGACATACACTTGCCCCCAGGTAATAACCGATGTCTGAAGAGGTAACCGTGTATGACTGGGAAGCGGCGCCGCTGATGGCTGTTTTATTGGACCCTGTTGAACTGGTAGCACGCCACCACTGGAAGGTAGTGCCCGATTCGAGGTCTCCCTCATTGTCGGAATAATCGTATAAGATTTTTACTGTTTTTCCGCACCCTACCGTACCATCCAGACGCAGGTTAGTTGCCTGTGGAGGATAGTTACTGCTTACCGGTGTCGAAGTATATGCATTATAAGGCTTCTTAGAGGAACCACCATCCAAAGAAAACGTACCGTAAACGGTGTTTGATGTTTCATGTATATAAAATAACGCATTTATGTAATATCCCATATCCGCTTCAACTACCGTGTAAGTAACATCATTAGGATAATAACACCACCTTTCTCCTATATAAGTGCAATCTGACTGCGATTGATCCTTGCAGCGGTATAACGTAGCTTTTACATAACCTATGGTATCGTTTTCCTCGTCGTAAAAATCATAGGCCAACGTCAGTTGCTGGTCTATGGCTGTTACACCGGTTATACTCGCATTAGTGATAACCGGAACATGATCAGCAATTACTCCGCTCGTTAATACAGTAACAGTCTCGCCAGGGCCGAGGTACCCCTCTTTGGCATAGGGCGTTACACCTACTGCCAGGTATACTGTACTATTATAGGGAATCGTAAATGTTTTGGAAGTGGCCCCGCTTATCGCGTTCATATTAGTCCCGTTGTTCGAATAGTACCATTGGTAAGCAACGTCCCCTTGCTCGTCACCCTCTTCATCGTAATATGTGAATGAAGCTGTTAATGTCGAGTTTCTACTCACTGAACCCTCTATGGTCAGGTTACGCACCTCCGGCGGGTCGTTATATGCCAACGATATGTAAGAGGAACGGACAGTATCCCCTGTCAGATTACCGGTGAGGGCTTTGGGCGTAACCTCCATGTACATGTATTTACTGTCGTTGGCTTCGTCATATACATAATTCAGGGTATTCCCGGTACCCATCAATACGCTGTTGGTCCCGCTCTCATCGTCCGACATAAACCATTTACAGACAGACGCGCCTTCGCTGTTCCCTTCCTTGTCGTAATACGAATACGTACCCAAAAAAGTAACATTCGTAGTGTGAAACGTGGGATCGCTCACCTCGGCATTCACCTCTTCTGCCTGCGGGGGATAGTTTATGATTTTCACAAAATTAGATTGCACCGGGTCACCTGTCAGGTTACCGGTGAGGGCTTTGGGCGTAACCTCCATGTACATGTACTTGCCATTATCTGCACTGGTAAAGTCAAAAGACAGGGTGGCGCCAGTCCCCATCGACACGGCATTGGTCCCGTTCTCATCGTCCGACATGAACCATTCACAGGCAGACGCGCCTTCGCTGTTTCCTTCCTTGTCGTAATACGAATACGTCCCGAAAAAAGTAACGGGTGAAGAAGAAAACGTAGGATCGCCCGACTCGGCATACACCCCGCCCGCCTGCGGAGGGCAGTTCATGATTTTCACAAAATTAGATTGCACCGGGTCACCGATCAGGGTACCTGAGCCGGATTTCGGCGTCAGTACCAAGTACATGTACTTGCCATTATCTTCATTGCTGATTGAATAGGACAGGGTGGCGCCAGTCCCCATCGGCACGGCATTGGTCCCGTTCTCATCGTCCGACATGAACCATTCACAGGCAGCTGTGCCTTCGCTGTTTCCTTCCTTGTCGTAATACGAATATGTCCCGAAAAAAGTAACGGGTGAAGAAGAAAACGTAGGATCGCCCGACTCGGCATACACCCCGCCCGCCTGCGGAGGGCAGTTCATGATTTTCACAAAATTAGATTGCACCGGGTCACCGATCAGGGTACCTGAGCCGGATTTCGGCGTCAGTACCAAGTACATGTACTTGCCATTATCTTCATTGCTGATTGAATAGGACAGGGTGGCGCCAGTCCCCATCGGCACGGCATTGGTCCCGTTCTCATCGTCCGACATGAACCATTCACAGGCAGCTGTGCCTTCGCTGTTTCCTTCCTTGTCGTAATACGAATATGTCCCGAAAAAAGTAACGGGTGAAGAAGAAAACGTAGGATCGCCCGACTCGGCATACACCCCGCCCGCCTGCGGAGGGCAGTCACAAGAGTTCAGCGTCAGCCAGGCAGAGCCGTTATACACGGTCAGCGATTTTAAGCCTGAATTGAAATAAAACGCCCCTGCAGACACGTTTCCGGGGTTATCGGCAAGCACCGGAATGCCCAGCATAGTACCGGCACCACCCATCCTGGTGCCTGTGACAGTACTAATGGACGACATTTCCCTGGTTCCTATATGGTACCAGCCGGAACCATTACTGATCCGGGGAGTGTTGGATTTCGAAGGGAAACAAATCGAACCGGCCGGGGCAGTCTCGTCCGGAGACGGCATAATGGCCAAGCAGGGTATACCTTTCACTACCCGGAAATAAGCCTTCGCGTTCGTAGCTACCGGTATACCGAGGTTACACATGTCCCCCCAGACGCTACCGTTATAAAACATAATGGTACCATCGCTTATGCTGAATACCATGGCCCCGGGTAAAGGTGAAGTAACCGCGTCGGTACTGCTTAACACCGGAAGGTAAGGGATGCCATTCACCACTTTGTAATACGGATCCTGGGCATATACCCGGGACAATCCCAACAGGTATATTAAAATCAATAAAATGCAAGTTCGTTTCATATCGTTGTTCAAAGTTCAAAGTTCAAAGTCCAAAGTCCAAAGGCAGCGGCGCAGGGATTGAAAGAAAAAACGGGGCATCCAACGTCGATATGCTTCAAGCAGGGTTCAATCCGTCAAATGAGCAATGGCAACGCCCATATACTTACGCCGATGTACGACCGGCCGGTTGATACACAACTCATATCGAGCTTCCTGACAGAGGATGGGACCTGCAGCGCAAGCAGCAGTCCCCGCCCACTCGGGACATCCCCGGTCGCACAGGCCGGCGCCTGCAGGCAGGCCCCATGGCCAGGGTTGCCTCGAAAAAAAACGGCTATAAGCAAACCGTACATGCTGCTGCATATGCCCGGACGGTTTTTTACCCGTCAGGCAGGTATAATTCGGTAACAGCACAGGAGCAACCGCAGCGGTGTCGACCGACGGATAAAAAGCCTGCACGTCGAAACGCAAAAAATACGGGTGCGTACGACTGTACCGGCGTATGTACGCCAACCGTTTGGCCGGGCGCGGTTCTGCAAGAAAATGTTGCGGGAACCTGCGCCGCACATGGGGCATGAATTTATGCCGCAGGTAAAGCGCCAGCTCGTTATCGGCCTGGTTGCTTTTGCCCTTGTAATAGGGGGGAAAAAAACCGTTTTCAATTTTTTTTGCCATTGAAATGCTTTCCTGTTTTTGACGGTTAATTCATGATTGTATTAAATACCAGCCCTTTACACGGTTTACAAATTTGCAGTTTTAGCGTACCCTGCCGGGGCCCTTCCATGCCCGCGAACCCTGGTTTTGCAAAACCAGTTACACGCTGTGTACCAAACACCTGAACCAAAAACCGCCCCTTCAGGCACTGCCCCCGGCCCCGGTGGTACACCCCCGGCCTGATGAATAATACCCATTATCGTTTATAATTCAGTTCACGCTCATTTACAAGTCACTCACACATCTAATGCTCCCATAATATAGATTAGGCCGATATGTCGTTCGCGCTATACTTGCATCACCGTCGAATTGCACATATAAGCATAAGTAACCTGCACTTATAGTTTGAGAGGAGGCAGACATCATAATTATACTACCGTTTTCGGCATTATTAACTTTATATGTTGTACTATATCCCTGCCAGTATACGGTACTAAGTACAGAAATAAATCCACTCACATTAAGAGATAGTTCTCCAGCACGGCTGTTTAACAATGATATACTAAGTCCGCTAGTACCAGTACCTCCAAAAATCGTGTTTCCAACACTAACCAATTCCGTTTGCGTTGGTAAACGCCAGCTCCTTCCGAGCAACAAATGACAAGGATCAGATTCTGATAACCACTCGCCACGAGCTACAGTAAGATCTTCAGCATAAGTAGCAGGGTTGGGTGTGAAGCTACTGGTCAACTGGTCATACTTGTACCCTCTTTTCTGGGCAAAACTCCAATACCATCCCCTGGTAGCTTGTCGGCAATCGGAAAAAGCGGTAGCCTGTGCAGAAGCGCCCAGGTTTTGGGCCAGCCAGCATTTGTTCTCCCCTGTAATGGCCGATTTCACAACTTTATAGGTAATATCAGCAGTAACCGGAGAAACATCACCCGCCTTATGGTGCACGGTAATGGTTGAGGGGCAGTAACCGGTGGCACAATCTTCCTGCGCCTGTAACGAGCTTAAAAAAAGCAGCGACAAAGCGGCAATTAATAAGAAACTGTATGTGATTTTCATCATTATATTCTAAAAATTAAAGTTCAAATAATCCAAAAACAAAAGAAAAACAGGGAATTCACGAGTCAATAATTCCAAAAGAATAAGCATGGATCAGGAAAACGAAAACCGACACGCTATTCAATCCCCAGTTTTTTCATGACCTGCTGCATTTGCGCTTTCAGCAGGTCAATTTCCTGCTGCTGCTCTTTTACAGCCTGAATAAGCACCCCTGTTAACTGCGAATAATTTACGGCCAGGTACCCATCGGCCCCCTGAATTACCAGTTCGGGAAACACTTTTTGCAACTCCTGTGCAATCACCCCTATTTGCGGGCCTGTAGCGTATTTTTGCTGATCCCTGAACTCGAAACGTACCCCGCGTAATTGTTCGATTTTGGACAGCACGCCGGTAAGGGTGGCGACATTCTGTTTCAAACGTTCGTCTGAAGGAGTTGTTAAAGTACCCTGTACACACACACTCCCATCAAACTCCGCATCGCCGGCAACCATAAGGTCTCCGCCGTCCATGGTAATTACATCAACGACAGGGGAACCTACTTTCAGGTTATTAGCGGTTACCGTGCCGGTAAAGCCTGCATCGTTGCTCCAGGTCTTTTCCCCGGCAATGGTTTGGGCACCCGTCGACAGCAAGCCTGGCACCAAAGCATCGGCAGTTTGCAGGTACAGTTTGTTGTTCGAGATAGTTGCCCCGTCGACTGACTTGGCCTGGCTATCGATGGTACCAACGGTGTTTGCACCGCCTCCCGCGGTCCAGCTCAACACCCCGGCAGTGGTGCTTGCCAGCACCTGCCCGTCGGCTGCGGGCGCGGCTGCGGGCAGGGTGTAGCTTACATTGCCGGTTTGCGTACCTTGTACAAAACTGGTATAATAGCTGCCGTTATACAAACCCAGGTCGCCGTTTACTTCCAGGGTCTGCACGGGCGTTACCACCCCTATCCCTATCTTACCGCCGCTTACCGCCCTTGTCGACGTGGTAGTTGTATTTGAATAGGTTCCGGTACCGAACAAAACTCCTCCAATGTTGATTGCATTGGCAGTAGCTGCCGGCAACGATATGTTTGTCCCCATAATAATATTGTTACTTCCAATACTGCTTTCGGCAGAAGAAGCTTGTCCTGCCTGATATCCGATCAAGGTGGAGTAAGAGGCGTTTGCAGCATACTTCCCTGCATAATTCCCTATAAAGTTGGAATTAGAGGCGTCTGTAGCACTATACCCTGTCATATGCCCTAAAAAGTTGGAATTAGTGGCAGAGGTAGCACTAATCCCTGCACTACTCCCTAAAAAGTTGGAATAAGTGGCAGAGGTAGCATCCTTCCCTGCCATATACCCTAAAAAGTTGGAATAAGTGGCGTTTGTAGCAGTAAGCCCTGCATTATACCCTAAAAAGTTGGAATAAGTGGCAGAGGTAGCATCCTTCCCTGCTGATGCCCCTAAAAAGTTGGAATTACTGGCAGAGGTAGCACCATTCCCTGCTGATGCCCCATACACAAACATACCAGCTGCAGATGCCTGGGCACTGCTGCCGAAGGCAACAGAGCCTGTACCTGTTGCCGAAGGCGCCGTAGAAGGGGCAGCGGAGTTTTCGGCGTACCATTTTTCGCCGTTCGATGCCCAGCTCAACACCCCGGCAGTGGTGCCTGCCAGCACCTGCCCGTCGGCTGTAGGCGCGGCTGCGGGCAGGGTGTAGCTTACATTGCCGGTTTGCGTACCTTGTACAAAACTGGTATAATAGCTGCCGTTATACAAACCCAGGTCGCCTTTTACTTCCAGGGTCTGCACGGGCGTTACCACCCCTATCCCTATCTTACCGCCGCTTACCGCCGTTGTCGACGGGAGAGTTGCTGTACTTGAATAGGTTCCGGTACCGAACAAAACTCCTCCAATGTTGATTGCATTGGCAGTAGCTGCCGGCAACGATATGTTTGTCCCCATAATAATATTGTTACTTCCAATACTGTTTTCGGTAGAAGTAGCTTGTCCTGCCCTATATCCGATCAAGGTGGAGTAAGAGGCGTTTGCAGCATACTTCCCTGCATAATGCCCTATAAAGTTGGAATAAGTGGCAGAGGTAGCAGTATTCCCTGCATTATTCCCTATAAAGTTGGAATAAGTGGCAGATGCAGCACTAGCCCCTGCCATATACCCTAAAAAGTTGGAATCAGTGGCAGAGGTAGCATCCTTCCCTGCATTATTCCCTATAAAGTTGGAATTAGAGGCATTGGTAGCACCATTCCCTGCTTGAGGCCCTAAAAAGTTGGAATAAGAGGCAGCGGCGGTAGCACCATTCCCTGCTGATGCCCCATACACAAACATACCAGCTGCAGCTGCCTGGGCACCGCTGCCGAAGGCAACAGAGCCTGCACCTGTTGCCGAAGGCGCCGTAGAAGGGGCAGCGGAGTTTTCGGCATACCATTTTAATCCGCCGTTCGATGCCCAGCTCAACACCCCGGCAGTGGTGCCTGCCAGCACCTGCCCACTGGCTGTAGGCGCGGCTGCGGGCAGGGTGTAGCTTACATTGCCGGTTTGCGTACCTTGTACAAAACTGGTATAATAGCTGCCGTTATACAAACCCAGGTCGCCGTTTACTTCCAGGGTCTGCACGGGCGTTACCACCCCTATCCCTATCTTACCGCCGCTTACCGCCCCTGTCGACGCAGTATTTGTATTTGAATAGGTTCCGGTACCGAACAAAACTCCTCCAATGTTGATTGCATTGGCAGTAGCTGCCGGCAACGATATGTTTGTCCCCATAATAATATTGTTACTTCCAATACTGTTTTCGGCAGAAGAAGCTTGTCCTGCCCTATATCCGATCAAGGTGGAGTAAGAGGCAGAGGTAGCATAATTCCCTGCAGCATACCCTAAAAAGTTAGAATAAGAGGCAGAGGTAGCACGCTCCCCTGTATTAAGCCCCAAAAAGTTGGAATTATTGGCGTATGTAGCATTATACCCTGCCATACGCCCTATAAAGTTGGAACTATTGGCAGAGGTAGCACCATTCCCTGCACTACTCCCTAAAAAGTTGGAATAAGAGGCAGAGGTAGCACCATTCCCTGCATTATTCCCTATAAAGTTGGAATAAGTGGCAGAGGTAGCTCCATTCCCTGCTGATGAACCATACACAAACATACCAACTGCAGATGCCTGGGCACCGCTGCCGAAGGCAACAGAGCCTGCACCTGTTGCCGAAGGCGCCGTAGAAGGGGCAGCGGAGTTTTCGGCATACCATTTTTCGCCGTTCGATGCCCAGCTCAACACCCCGGCAGTGGTGCCTGCCAGCACCTGCCCGTCGGCTGCAGGCGCGGCTGCGGGCAGGGTGTAGCTTACATTGCCGGTTTGCGTACCTTGTACAAAACTGGTATAATAGCTGCCGTTATACAAACCCAGGTCGCCGTTTACTTCCAGGGTCTGCACGGGCGTTACC
>Ga0268263_1001209_pt1 | contig 24772 bp, 23 predicted proteins | sample Biomet5_FD_190358 | JGI IMG/M metagenome (GOLD analysis project Ga0268263, IMG submission 190358) | Microbial communities from bioreactor (seeded with sewage sludge) at LBNL, California, USA - Biofuel metagenome 5 (SPAdes) (version 4) | ecosystem: Engineered > Bioreactor > Anaerobic >... | reverse complement strand
TCTTAAAGATAGTTACAATTATGACCTGACAGTAACGCGTTCCACTCCCTGGGGTATGCTTATGCACTCAAGTTGGGGAAGCGGCTACTTTGATTCCAGGCGGACAGGTCAGGGAGTTATGCATAACGTAGAAGACCCTGTGTTCCTGCAGCTCTGCGATAACATCCTTGCAACCACGGACTCTACAGAACTTCAGAATTATGCATACGAGCTTCAGGACTACTATGCAGAGAATCTGCCTGCAATTCCTCTCTACTGGAGCAAGACGGTTACTCCATTTAACAGGCACTTCGAAGGCTGGTACGCGGATCCACTTTACGGAATATATAACCTGGATACCTTTACAAATGTAACGAAGGTGGAGGCGTAAAACTTAGTCTCTGAAGAAGAAATCCGATTGAAGAAAATGGGTAATCAGAGCGATATCAGAGATAGCAAGAACAGAGTAAAAAGAGCGATATCAGAGATAGCAAAAACAGAGTAAAAAGAGCGATATCAGAGATAGCAAGAACAGAGTAAAAAGAACGATATCAGAGATAGCAAGAACAGAGTAAAAAGAGCGATATCAGAGATAGCAAGAACAGAGTAAAAAGAGCGACGTCAGAAATAGAGCAATGTCAGAAATAGCAAGAAAAGTAATCAGGTATTTTGCCTCGTTAATGCTGATAATCGTCATCAACTTTACTCTCCCAAGGCTCATGCCTGGAGACCCGGTAAAAAACCTGATTGGTGAAGACGCTTATGTTTCAGAAGAAGTGATGGAAGAACTGAGAGCAGAACTGGGGCTTAATCTGCCCCTTTCCAAGCAGTTCACCTCCTATCTTTCCAACCTCCTGCACCTTGACCTGGGGTATTCCTATCACCTCCATGCCCCCGTAGCAGAAATTCTTCTGGATAAGATGAGCTGGACCCTGATTTTCGTGGGAGTGTCAGTGGTTATCGGGGCCTTGCTTGGATGTTTTTTCGGTGCCCTTGCAGGATGGAAACCGGAAAGAAAAGCTAGTCATTTTACAGGTTTCATTTTTGTGGTGCTCTCCTGTATTCCACCTTACTTTCTTGCCCTCCTGACCCTCTATATATTTTCTTTTAAACTGGGGCTCTTTCCCTCCAAAGGCTTTTATGACACCCCTGAAATAGGAAGTGTGCTGCATCACCTTTTCTTACCTATCTGTGTAATGTCAGTCTTTTCAGCATCCAGAAACTTTCTGGTCATGCGAGGAAGCGTAATTCAGGAAAAGGAGCAGCTTTATGCTCTATATGCCAGAGCAAAAGGCCTGTACAATAACGAGATACTTTTCAGACATATCATAAAAAACGCCTCTCTCCCGATAATTACTCTGCTTGCCCTGGATTTCGGTTTTCTCTTCAGCGGAGCATTGTTCATAGAAATCATCTTTTCCTTAAATGGGATGGGGGTCATGATATACAATGCGATAATGGGAAAAGACTATCCTCTGCTTCAAGGAGCATTTCTGGTAATCGCCCTTACCGTTCTGCTAGCAAATATGTTTGCTGACCTGCTCTATGCCTTAATTGACCCCAGAGTAAGAGGAGGCCTGGATGAATCAATCTGACTGTACTGATATTTCCTGTATGAAAGAAGCAGGCATTGAAGGTTTTTCTGAAAAAAAATCCGAAGCTTCCAGCTTCGAATTTCCTGGAGAACCTTCTTCCTGGATTTTTCAGAAACAGAAAGGTTTCCAGGGACTATTCAACTGGACAGGCATTCTCCTCTTTGTACTTTTCATTTTTATGGCGCTTTTTCCTTCAATTTTTGCTCCTTATGCCCCAGAAGAGCGTTTCATACCCTACGAAGCCCCTTCGGAAGAACACCTGCTTGGGACAAATGACATAGGAAATGATGTCCTTTCAGAACTGGTGTTTGGGGCAAGGATCTCAATGACAGTAGGTTTTATGGCAGCCCTGATCTCAACTCTCATCGGGATTGCGTTAGGTCTCTGTGCAGGCTATTTCAGAGGAATCATTGATGAGCTGTTAATGGGCTTTACTGATGTTGTTCTTGTTATTCCCAAAATCCCCCTTATTATAGTCCTTGGAGCATTTCTGAGGCCGAGTATTTGGATCTTGATAGCTATATTGGGGCTTCTTTCCTGGGAATCTACTGCCAGAGTCACCCGTTCAAAGACTCTACAGCTCAGGGAAGCAGGTTATGTAAAAAGCGCTCAGTGTATGGGTTTTTCCTCTTACCACATCATGAAATCAGATATATTCCCAAACATTATCCACATCCTGTTTCCCAAATTCATGCTGGCAACTGCTTCGGCAATGATTTCTGAAGCATCTCTTTCTTTCCTGGGACTTGGCGACGTAAGCATGAAAAGCTGGGGAATGATGCTTTCTTTTGCTTTTTCTCAAGGTGGTTTTATTCGGGACATGTGGTGGTGGTATATGCCTCCAGGAATCTGTATCACCCTCTGTGTACTCTCTATCGCGCTGATAGGATTCGGGCTTGAAGCAAAGGAAACAGAACACTCCAGAGAAGGTGCAAACACATTATGAAAGCCCTTTCCAAGAATACATTGCTTGAAAGGAACACATTGCTTGAAAGGAATACATTGCTTGAAAGGAACACAGTACTTGAAAGGAATACATTGCTTGAAGTAAGGGACCTTGAGGTATCATTTCAGGGAATCGAAACCGTAAACGTACTTTCGGGAATTTCTTTCTCGATTAAAGAAAATGAAACTCTGGCTCTTGTAGGAGAGACCGGATGCGGGAAATCTGTCGTCGCACATGCAATTATGAACCTCCTGCCCCCTGAGTCAAGGGTAAAAGGAAACATAGAATTCAGGGGAAAACGCCTGCTAGGAATGAACGAAAAGGAAATGGCAAAGATTAGAGGAAAAGAAATTGCTATTATTTTTCAGAACCCTGCCCTTGCTCTCAATCCTGTGTATTCCATAGGTCACCAGCTTGCAGAACCCCTATATGTGCACCAGAAAGAAAAGAAAAAGACTGCCTTTTCCAGAGTCGCATTAGCCCTGAAACGTATGGGTTTTGCGAACTTCTCTGAATGCATGAACTACTACCCTTCATGGTGTTCAGGCGGGATGAACCAGCGCTTTTTGATTGCTGCTTCAACCATACTTAGCCCTTCCCTCCTTATAGCAGACGAACCCAGCAAAGGACTTGACAAAAAATGCATAGCTGAACTGGAAGCTGAACTTGGGAATCTGAAAATGGAAAGAAAGAGTGCCCTGCTTCTAATAAGCCATGACCTTGGATTTGTGCAGAGGCTTGCAGACAGAATTGCCGTTATGTATGCAGGGGAAATTGTCGAAATCGCCGATCCTTCAAGCCTTTTTGAGAACCCTTTACACCCTTACACCAGAGGTCTCCTGAACAGCCTGCCTGAGAAAGGCTTTATTCCCATACCGGGGTTTTCCCCGTCTCTTAGTAGCCTTCCTTCGGGCTGCAGGTTCCATCCGAGATGCCCTTTAAGGGAAAAGCGCTGCACTCAAATCCATCCCGAAATTAAAGAAACTGGTCAAAGGGCTGTGAGGTGTTTTCTATTTCCCTGAGAGCAGACAGCATATCAAAGACATACGGAAAAGGCCTGTTAAGCCAGGGAAAATGTATTTTCCGAAAAGTTTCGTTTGAAATCAGGCTAGGAGAGACCTTTGGATTGATGGGGCCTTCCGGGGAAGGAAAAAGCACTCTGGGGAGAGTTATTGCCGGGCTTGAGAAGCCCACATACGGTACTGTGTACTATGAAAGTTCTCCGCTTTCCGAAATGAATAAAACCGAACATATGACTTTTCGCCGCAAAGTCCAGATAATGTTTCAAGACCCTACGGGCGCTTTTAACCCAAGGAAAAAAATAGGAAGCTCAGTTTTCGATGTTCTGAAGCTCCTCAAAATTCCCCTTATAGAACATGCCTCAAAAACAAAAGAGATGCTTATGACCATAGGCCTTCCAGAAGAAGTGCTTTCTCGCTATCCTTCACAGCTCTCAGGAGGTCAGCTCCAGCGCCTTGCCCTCGGTCGAATTCTCCTGCTAGAACCTGAATATATCGTACTTGACGAGCCGACTTCAGCCCTGGATGTCTCGGTTCAGGCCCAGATCCTGCACATGCTTAAAAAAGTTCAGGCCGAGAAGAACATAGGCTATCTTCTGATCTCCCATGATGAAGCTGTTATCCGTTTTATGTCAGACAGTTGTGGATTGCTTGAGAACAGGCAGTTGAGAATAATTGATTGAGGCTTTTTAAAGCCCGAATTTCTCATAACTACCAATAAAAACTTCTTTACAAGCCCTCTTTTCCTTACAAGCCCCTTTCTTTACAAGCCCTTTTCCTTACAAGCTCCTTTTCTTACAAGCCTCTACAAAAGTACTGAAAACTAAAGATTCAAAACTAAAGATTCAAAACTAAAGATTCAAAACTAAAGATTCAAAACTAAAGATTCAAAAGAAATCCAGAATCTTTTCAGGGCTTTCAAGCACTGTAATTCCCTGTAAGCTTTTAACAATCTCAACATTGCGCATATCCACATCCCGGACAAGGACTTCCACAGGTCCGCCTTTGATGGCTTTATAGGGGCAGAGTTCCTTGCAGATCCCGCAGCCTTTGCACTTCAGAAGGTCGATCTGGTCTGTTAAACCGTTTTTCTCAGTAATTGCACCCTGAGGGCAGTTTTCTCTTGGAAGGCAGTCCTCGCAATGCTTACACTGTTTTCGGTCAATATTATAGGGCATTTCGGATATGATTGAGCCTTCAATATCTACAGGCACTATATAAACAGGTACTCTTCCTTTTACAGCCTGGGCAACGGCATTGGTAACAAGGGAATCCGCAATTCCATACGCGATTTTCGAAACCGTGTTTGAGGTTGCAGGCGTGACAAATAGGGCGTCATATCGATCAAGACCGAAGCGCCCGACCTTAGGAGAACTTGAACCCTGCTCGCTTTCCCGGAAGATTTCTTCGAGGTAATCTCCGCCGGAGATTTTAACAAGCTTTTGCTCAAGCCCGTACATGCGCAGTACCTCCTCTCCAGCCCTGGAAACAAATATGTTTACGGAAACTTCAGGGTTTCTGAGCTTGATTTCCTTAAAGACCTGATAACTGCGGTCCAGGAAATGCCCGGCACCTGTAATGCCCCACGCAATTCTCTGAAAACTCATGAAAATAAGTCATGCCAGAGGGGGATAATATAATTTTCTAAAAAAAGATTCAGGATAATGAAAACGAGAAGTTACAAATTTTAACTGTGGACAGGAAGGCATAAATTTTATTTGAGGATTTTATCTGAGGAGCTGGTAACAGCAAAAAAGGATTTACAACCCCAGGACCTCATAAAGTAATTTCATAGCTTTTTTCTCGTTTTCTCCCCCGCATTTGGAAGCCAGTGATTCATAATGGCGGATCAGTTTGAGATATTTTTCCTCTCCTGTAAGCTGATAGCGGGTTGCATGGACAGTCGCCTCAAGCACCGCATTGAATCCCCTGTTAGGTACAGGCAGGCTTTTCCAGTTAGCTTCATTGAAACCTGCTTTTACAGGAGTAAGGTCGGCCACAAGAGCATGATCCGTATTCTTAAGATCAGTACATTCGAAAACGACCCAAGCTAAAGCTGTTTTCAGGATTGGAAAATTGAGCCCATGGACAGATACATAGTCAAATTCGGAGGGATCAAGATCGAAAAAAGTCGAATGCACAAGAAGCAGAGGATCATACACTACGTTTGCGGCAAGATACTTTTCTTTTGAGACGTTTTCCCAGGTGTGGGTGCCTTTGAAAAGCCGGACAAAAGTCCTTCCGCCTTTTACGATTATTCCGATAGGGGCAGCATTGGGAGATTCCAGGCCCGTGCTGATAATTGTTTCGGAAATGCCTTCCCTGATCCCAAAGGAATATAAATCGACAGAGTCAACAGCAGAAGATTCGCTTCCGTTTATTCTACGTTCAGGAGAAAATTTGATCAAAAGCGCAGTCCTCCCAGAAGGGCAATGAAAAGCCCGGCTATGATGATATCGGCTGTTGAACCCGGGTTTATCCTTTTCTTGAGAAGTTCGGAGTCAAACTCCTGTACAGCAGGAAGCAGAACTGCAAAGTCTCTGGTGGTATTACCTGAAGATTCAGCATTACCTAAAGATTCAGTATTACCTGAAGATTCAGTATTACCTGAAGCCTCCTCCCAGGCCGAGAGAATCTCGCCTGCTCTGAAGGAAACATAGTCCGCAGTAGCTTTATCAAATTTGGTCTCGATGAAAGTATCCCTGTGCCGGGACAGCAATTTCAGGAAGGTGTATACGATAGCTTCGTTGATACCTGTGGCTGAACAGTTCGAAACTGAGTTCTCAGCTCCAGGATTTTGAGCCTGCATGAACTCTGTTATGCATTTTGCTCCTTCAAGGCAACGTCCGAAGCCTGAGACCCATTCATTTGCAATCAGGTCATATCCCCTGGCAATATCCATAAGTTCGTAAAGGGTGACTTCCTGGGCCTTTAATTCGGTTGTTGACTCGGGGTCTCCAAGGCTGAATTCATCCACGCTGTTAACCCTCACTCCTGCCACTTCGAAAGCCCTGTAGAACTCGACAGCGTCCTCACTATCTGTTGCCTGAACAAAAGCATGTGCATGTGCAGCAAGGGCTTCGAATTCATCTGGTAAGAGCTTATAAAGGGCTTTTCCGGTGGAATCGAAGAGTTCGCCTGCAGCCATTGAAAGAGGGATAAGTAGCAGAAAGGCGCCGAAATGAGTATTTCCTCCTTTTTGCCAGGCAGAACTTTCGCAAACAGCATTTCTTATAAGTGCACCGATACCATTCCTGCTTTTTGCAGCCAGCTCAAGGACAGGGTAAACGCCTACTGAAGACGCTATAAAATGCTCAAAGCAGGTGTCAGGATAATTATGTTCCCTATCGACGTTTCCTGGCTTTGGAGAGGCCGAGACTTCAAGTAGCATAGCAAGCTGTGCACAACGAGCAATAAGATTTGAAATCTGTGGGTTTTCTGCCAGTTCAGGTATCTGGCAGGTAAAACCAGTATTAATTGGATTCATTTACCGGGATTCTGGCATGATCCAGTACGTAATTTGCCAGTTGCTTTTTAAGCTTCATGTATTCTACGTCAGAGAGACCAATTGTGTTTAACACTCCGTCTCTGATCCAGCAGGGCTTGGTGATTTTACAACACCAGACAAGGCTTCCAAAGCAGGTGTCCTCTCCGTATTCCAGCATTGTGCCTTTCGCAAAGTCAAACTTTGTCCTGGCAAACTCCTCTGCCGTATATCCCAGTTTTCGGAACTTTTCATGTACAGGACAGGGTTTTACAGGCAGGCAGCAGAAAGCCAGTCCCCTGAAGTCCCCTTCGCTGCAAACGTGCTTGGGAGCATTATACCAGCCTATTGACCGCTGGTAAGAGGTAACGTTTTCTACCAGGTCCTGTATAAGCCCGGAATTTTCAAGGACGCCTCTGGCAGCGGATACCATATCGGCTCCTCGGGTAAACATTTCCTTTGCTGACTCAAAGTCCTTGACCGAATTATTTCCGATCAGGAAGAGCCTTGTAGCGTCCCTGTAGTTAAGAATTGTATCAAGATCGGCACCGAAGTCTTCCATTCCGGCATCAACGTGTATGATGTCCGCACCTGCCTTATCGATAAGCCTTGCAAGTTCGATATCATTTACCACGTTTGCCCTTACTTTTACTGAAAGTACAACTCCGGTTTCCTTTATCGCTTTGATCCATGCTGAAAGCCTTGGAAGGTCGTGGAGAAGAGCTTCTCCCGTCCCGGCTTCGAGCATTTCGGGCTGCCTGCAGTGAGCGTTTAACTCAAGGATTGCTCCCTCTTCTTTGACAATTTTTGCAGCTTCAATGAGGGGTTCAAGTGTAGTACTCCTTACATTTACCGCTACGGCACTTCCGGACGTTACTGCCTGGATTTCCTTTTTTATAAGCTCCATAGGTTCATCGGAAATGAACTCTTTTCTACCCCGGGCTACGAGGGCTGAAGCAACAGCTATTGAAGCTTTATCCAGGTTAAAGGCTCCAAGAATTACCAGCCCGGCATTGCTTGCATACTGGTTGGCAAAAGCACTATCGACAATTCCTGCCATAGGCGCCAGTGCAATCGGGTTTTTAAAACGAACATATCCAATATGCAAATCGAACAGACAATCACTCATGTTTTACCTCTTGAAAATAAGCCTGAAAACTGATATGAATTATAGCCATTGCCCGAGATTAAAGTACCTATAAGATTTTTCGGACAAGCCTTGAAGATGGAAAAAGTCCACCCATAACTTACGAAGTATAATACATATATATTAATATTTGGACGCACCCCAAACACACAAAATTTATATAAACTATTAGGAAGGGGCATATCTGTAACCGCCCAGCGAAAAAAATAAAATATAATAATATTAAATAAAGTATTATACCTTTTCTGTAGAAAAACATTTCTCAGTCGTAAAATCTATTTAAGTCTTAAAACTCTTCTCAATCTCGAAACTCTTCTCAATCTCAAAACTTTATTCGACCTTTTGTAGATTAGGCATCCCAAAAATATATATATTTGAAAAAATATATAGAGGCCACCAAAAGGTAACATGCGAGAGAGGCTGGACGGCTGACGGGCCTTCGGGTCTGAGGAAAGTCTCCCCACCGCTCCGGATACACGAACATCTGTAAAGGATGTCGGGCGAGAGCCCGGGCCCTGGCACAGAAACGATAACCATCCTCTGAAAATGCGATGATGCGGAAGCTGAGGTCTCAGGGAAAATGGATGAAACGGCGAACCCTCGTGGGTGCAAGTTGGAAATCGGGAAGCAGAGAATTCCGGACTCTCCCGGTTGTTTTTGGAAACGCATAGCCGAATGCCGTCACTGCAAGAGTCCTCAGGACCATTTCCTTCACTGATGGGTGACAGGAAATCTTTGCAGGAACAGAAGGGAGCTTACGTGCCTCACTCGCATAAACTTACTTTCCTTTGTTCTTTATCATTTTATCATTTATCTTTTAATCAGTCTTTATCGGTTCCTTCCAGTGTAAGAGACTTTATTTTGGAGACAGGCTCAGTCAGGCAGAAGTTCAACAGTAACCAGCGGACATATTCTTTATAATTCCTGTTTGTTACCACCTCATCCAGGTACTTATCCAGGATCTCCCTGTTGTTAACAGCCAGTTTGAAAGAGGTCTCAGGAAAACGATGCATTATTTTATCCAGTTTAAGAGAACTGGAAAGATAATTCCCAAATTCCTGCCTGCAACTGGATTCATAGGCTTTAAGGCTACTTAGCTTCTGGCTGTACATGACAAGGTCTGCAACGGCCTCCGCAGCAAGCTGCCCTGACCTGATCGCATATGAAAGACCTTCTCCCGTGAAAGCATCTACAAATCCGGCAGCATCCCCGCTCAGGAGCAGCCTTGAATTGAGGATTTTTCTTTTTATCCCGCCTTTTGGGATAATATGGTAACGAACTGGAAAGTCCCCTGGTAAGCCGTTTTCCTCCAAAAAATCAAGCAGTATTTTTTTCGGATGTTCAAAATATTGAGCTGTCCCTATAATTCCTGCAGAATAATATCCGGCATGGGGAAAGATCCAGCCATAACCTCCCTGCGCGACCCCAAAATGAATACCTATAGTATCCGGAAACCGGTTCCTTATTACTTCATCGTCATCAGGAATTTCCGAAACCAGGCCCAGTCCGTATCCTGTTTTTTTATCTCTCGGCCTTACTTTGTACTTAAGGGTTCCACCCGAACCTTCTGAAATAAGAACGAATCTTCCCAGATAGGTATTATCCGTGGTTCTAACTTCAACGCAATCTTCTTTTTCAACCAGGTCAAGAACCTTTTCTTTGGTATGAATCTCAATTCCGGTCTCTCTGGCTTTGTCAAGCAAAAAGTTATCAAAGACTTTTCTGGAAACCAGCAGAGCCAGGTTATTTTCTTTCATTCCTTCTACAAACCGGTCCCTGAAATAAACTCTTACCTTTGGGATATTTCTCTCAATTATGGACTCAGGGAGCTCGAAATCCAGGCAAGATAAACAATAAGAAGAAATAACCCCTCCACAGGGCTTATACCTCGGGAAATTTTCTTTCTCGATTAAGAGGGTTGAAAGTCCCCTTTTTCCGGCTGTCTGTCCTGCCGATGCTCCTGAAGGTCCTCCCCCTACTATGATCAGATCGTACATGCTAAGACACCCGCTTGCGGAATAAGTGTAGCTATATACAGACAGGAATAATCTGCCCTTAAAATATATTAAGGCTGGAACAATAAAAAGACCGAAGATACAAAAAAATCTGTAAAAGTTCTCTGTAAAAGTTCTTTTATTCTATTACCTGAGTTTGAAATTCAGGAGGGCCCAGCGCAAGTAATCCTTATAATCAATCTTGAAATCCATAACCTCAAGATATTTGTCCAGGATTTCTCGATTGTCTATAAACATTTTGAAAGATCTTTCTGGGAAGCTATGGATTAATTTGGAAAAAATACGGGAATACTTAAGATGAGTCCCGAATTCTGCCTTACAAATAGATTCGTATTTATGAAGGTCTTTTAGCTTTCCTCTCTGCTGACAAATCTCAGCAAGTACGCTGGCGGCAAGCTGCCCTGAGCTAATGGCATAGGCAAGTCCCTCACCTGAAGAAGCATCTACAAATCCGGCAGCATCTCCACTTAGAAGGACTCTTGAACCTACCACTTTTCTTTTAATTCCTCCCCAGGGAATTTTGTGCCCGTGAAGTTTATACTCTCCGGAAAAGCCATTATTCTTAAGGAACTCAAGCATGGACTCTTTAGGATGCGTGAAGTCCTTAACAACCCCTCCTATTCCAACGGAATAATAGGTTTTATGAGGAAAAATCCAGCCGTATCCACCGTTTGCAACCCCAAAATGCAGTTCTAAGGATTTTCCGAGGCGCTCTTCAATTTCTCTTTCGTCGGCAGGAACTTCAGTGACAAGGCAAATTCCATATTCGTCTTTATTGTCCGTGGGCCGCACACAGGTTTTGACAATTCCCTGGGCGCCTTCTGCAATTATTGCAAACTTTGCCTGGTATGTCTCCTGCCTGGTATCCACTTCAATGCGATCAGACATTTCCCTACAGCATAGAGCTTTTTCTCCTGTATGGACTTCAATCCCTGTTTCTTTTGCTTTTTCAAGAAGGAAGTTGTCAAATTTGTTTCTGGATACGAGCGCAAATATCCGATGATCCTTGTGTACGTTGACTGATTGATCCTTGAAAATAGCCTTTACCCCTGTAACTTCCCATTCAATAATATCCTGAGGAAGCTCGAAGTCAAGGTAAGAAATAGCATGATCTGAAAGTCCTCCTCCACAGGGCTTGTATCTGGGAAACTCTTCTTTTTCAAGCAGCAAAGTATTAAGACCAAGTTTTCCTGCTCTTCTTCCAGCCGATGCTCCTGAAGGTCCTCCTCCAATTATTATCAGGTCATACATATCCAAAAGCCTTCGAAATTATCTGAGTTTGAAATTCAGGAGGGCCCAACGCAGGTAGTCTTTATAATCAATCTTGAAATCCATAACCTCAAGATATTTATCAAGCATTTTATCACTTGATGTAAAGATCTTAAATGTCCGGTCAGGAAAACGGTGCATTACCCTGGAAAACATAAGCGAGTACTTGAGGTGAGTCCCGAACTCAGCCCGGCAGAGAGCCTCATATTTGCTCAGCTCTTTAAGATTTTTGCTTTGCAGACAAACCCCCGCAACCGCCTCAGCCGCAAACTGCCCTGAACGAATCGCATAGGCAAGTCCTTCACCTGAAAAAGCATCTACAAACCCGGCAGCATCTCCGCTTAGAAGAACCCTTGAACCTACCACTTTTCTTTTAATTCCTCCCCAGGGGATTTTGTGCCCGTGAAGTTTATACTCTCCGGAAAAGCCATTATCCTTAAGGAACTCAAGCATGGACTCTTTAGGATGCGAGAAGTCCTTAACAACCCCGCCAATTCCAACGGAATAATAGGTTTTATGAGGGAAAATCCAGCCGTATCCGCCTCCAGCAACCCCAAAATGCATTTCCACGGATTTTCCGAGGCGTTCTTCAATTTCACTTTTGTCGGCAGGGATTTCCGTGACAAGGCAAATTCCATATTCGTCTTTATTATCCGTGGGCCGCACACAGGTTTTGACAATTCCCTGGGCACCTTCTGCAATTATCGCAAATTTTGCCTGGTATGTCCCCTGCCTGGTATCCACTTCAATGCAATCAGGCATTTCCCTGCAGCACAGAGCTTTTTCTCCTGTATGGACTTCAATTCCTGTTTCTTTTGCTTTTTCAAGAAGGAAATTGTCAAATTTAGTTCTTGAGACAAGTGCAGACACCCGGTGATCTTTGTGTGCTTCAATTAACTGATCCCTGAAAATTATCTTTGCCCCTGTAACTTCCCACTCAATAATATCCTCAGGAAGTTCAAAATCGAGATAGGATATCGCATGATCTGAGAGTCCGCCCGCACAGGGCTTGTATCTGGGAAATTCTTCTTTTTCAAGCAGCAGTGTTTTCATGCCAAGTTTTCCTGCTTTTCTTCCGGCCGAAGCTCCGGAAGGACCACCGCCAATAATGATTACATCATACATGAAATGCACCAGAAGACTAATTACTCTGTCACGCAAACTATTCTGTCACGTAACAGGCTAATTATTTCGTAATGTTTGTTATTATACGATATTCGATATTAATTATTCAATAAAAATTGATTTCATAATTTACATTTACCTATATAAAGTTAATAGAATAGAAAACTCGTCAACGATTGTTTTTTTGTTACTTGCTATTGATCAAAGCAATGAGGTCTCAAAAATATTCAAAGATATACATAATAAATACAAGAAAAGTAAATTAATAAGAGGACTTCTCAAATAATAAGTTATGAAACCTACATTTGAGAACAACTCTATGCTTATTCTTCTGTAAAGAGAAATCAGTAAAAATCATTAGTCTTATTTGATATGAAAGTTTCCTCATTTTAAATTTATTTATAATCCTTGTTATTAGAAATGTGGGATTTATTCTGTATTAAACTTGATAATACAACATGGATTTTTGAAAAAGCTTGATCAAACGTAAGTCCTCTGGAAGCAGATTCATACATAATACCTACAGGTAAATAAGACATCACAAGATTAAATGAGAGAGGGAGATAACCATAAAAAAATTTCCCTATGTAATATGCTAACTTCAAGCCTCGAATAATTTCTCTTTGATATCTTCTTTGTAGTGTTTGAGGATCAAAAATCCCCGATTTTATACTTGAAGAAATCACTTCAGCAGCAATTGTACCACTTTTTACCGCATAATAAATTCCTTCCCCAGTCCAGTACTCTCCAAAGCCTGCAGCATCTCCGACCAGGACACATGGAAAATCGGGTTGCTTATAGTTAATTCCATAATAAGGAATAACATGTCCTTTAAATTTTTCAGATTCAGGAACAAGCCCAAGCTTTTCAATATAATCAAGAAGATATTTCTGGATATTTTTCATTTTTTTATTTGTTGTATAGACTCCAACGCAAACGTATTCATCCTTAGGGAAAATCCACAGATAACCATTTGGAACTGTCCCGAAATCGAAAGTCATATTAAATTTTCCAATATTATCCTTGCTTACGGGACAGTTAATTTCCACCGCAAAACCATAAAGATCTCTTTCAACAATGTTAAATGTTCTATTAACAATACTGTTAGTACCATCAGCTCCAATCAAATAATTTGATCGGAAAAACTCCTTATCTGTTTTGACACTAAACTCTGCATTCTCCCAGGTAACTTCAGTTACTTTCATTCCATCAAGAAATGTTGCTCCCGAATCTACAGCTTTTTTAATGAGGAAGTCATCGAATTCTTTTCTTTCAACCATTTTAGTAAGTGTTTTATTACCTGAAATATTGTGAAAGATATGGTTTTTGTATGAGGTTACAACAGTGTTTGTACTGTATTTTACCTCCTTGGAAATCGGAAAATCAAAAGAATTAAACGCTTTTGCGGTTAAACCTCCTGCACAGGGTTTGTAGCGCGGGAAAGAGTATTTATCAATAACAAGCACTTTGATTTTAGACTTCGCTAATATATATGCCGCATAGGATCCTGCAGGACCTGCTCCAATAATAATAACATCATATTTTTTCATAGAAATCATTATAAAAATAGAATTTTGGCTATAATTGTCATTAATCTTACAAAAACATTACTAAATAAATTAGTAAGGAGCCCAGCCATATAAAATTAGTTGATGATTAGATCTGCAATGCTTTATTTGAGGCTGACCTTTAAAAGCTGGTTGTGTTTGTGAACAAAATCAGGCCAAAATAATAAGAGTCAAGCTGGTTCTCTCGATTGAAAACAATAAGCTTGCTCTTACCTTTACTCTGGTTCCATTAACCGTATACTAACTTGACTATGTCACATTACAAGGCAAAGCGTCATCATTAGACCTCATATGCCAAAGATATCGTTCGTAGTGAAATCGCTAACAGCGATTGAAGTAACTGTCTAATCTGACAAAGTCAAGCTAATTCCACAAGAGAAAAAAGCCTTATTATTGCTCAATTCTTAAATTTTTCAAAAACATCCAGGACGTTCTGATAATTTACTTCTGTCCCGAAGCAGCCATCTCTTTCCATAGGAATACCGTAGCTTACAACTCCCTTACCTTTAAGCGCACGCATTACCTTGTTGATTTCGTAATCGCAGGCAATCAGAAGAATACCATCGGCAGCTTCTATTTTAAGGATGTTTTTTACGTATGAGGAGCCTGTAAGAATGTATACTCCATATCCATATTTCTCAGCATCTTTTTTCAACTGAGTAAAGACGCATTTCCCGCAGGATTTACACTGTATCCCTGTCTGAGTCGAATAAGCTGGGCAGTCGAGGCTCCGCATGCATTGTGGGGCCATGATAATTCTCTTTTTTGTTTTTGCAAAATCAGACTCATAGGCTTTATTTTTAAGAGATGCCATCCACTTATCCAGAACTCGCGTATCGGAAAATTTAAGGAAAAGGTGCCTTAGAGGCAAATAAAAGAAATCAAGTATGTTTGCAAAAAAACCTGCACGGTAGACGTTTCCTGTGAGGCTCCGTCTACTTACAACCAGAGCTATGCTAGAAAGAAAAAGGGATAATACGATAAAAATGAAAAGAGCTTCCCCAATAATATTATACATTGCACATCTCCATTTTTTGAATTATTTCCTCAACATTCGCTTCAGTATTGAAGCATCCGTCCCTTAAAAGAAGAACACCCTGTACGGGAACAAACGATGCAGCCTGCATATTCTCGGAAAGCTCGTTATAGCAGGCCACACCAAGGCAGGCTTCAGGCTTGTATTCTTTAAAGATCTTTTTGACAAAACTTCCTCCAGGTATTACAAAAACCTGGAAATTGCACCTATCAGCAGCCTCAGAGATTTTTGAAATATCACATAGTCCGCAACGCTTGCACTCATACCCGTGGATTGGATCGCATCTGGCCTTACAGTTCGGATGGCGCAAGCACTGAGGAAGAAGCAGGATTTTCTTGCCTTTTACATGCCGAAAATCATCATACGCGACAGCGTTTCGGACATCAATAAGGATATCGTCAACAAGGGTTTCCCTTATCCTGAAAGCTTTGCAGATCCACTTTGCAGGAGAATAGAAAAGATAAAGTGTAAACAGTACGAACTCCGGAAAAATTATCCTGCGTTTTTTAACGGAATATGCCCCTATAAGCAGGGCGATCCCTGTTCCTGCAAGAACAAATAGAATCAGATATATGAATATTTTTCCAAGATATTCGTAAGGAATATGCATGTTCAAGGGGAGGTAAGTATCGGTATTTAAGTTTTGCTATTATATAATAGTGAACCGCCTTGCCTTAAAACTCTCGCCTGAAGGCTCAAGTTTTGTGTTGTATCCTTAAATGATTTCGCAGATTCAAAACCATTTAAAAATTCAGTATGTGATACAGCAGCAGGCGGCGCAAAAAGTTAAATGTTGAGTAAGTTTAAGCTTCATTTTGGTAATGTAGAATGATTCTATAAAATGAAACAAATTTGAAGTTGAAGAAGTTGAAATGAAATAGTGGGTCACCTGTATACGACAGATTATTGTAATAACAGAAATTAAAAAAGCGAAATAATTTTGGGATAAAAACATAAGGACTGATAAAAAATAAAGCCACAAAATAGTAAAATCTTTACAGCATAACTAATACCTTTTTATATTATTGTATTTTGCAGGATTTTTGGTATTTCATCCTTGTTTTAGTATATCTTGCTCCTGAATTTCTAAAGCATAATCTGTCAATACGATCCCATACAACAACCCATAAATATTTAGCATAAGAAAAAGGATAATTCACCCAAAAAATCAACTTCTTGAAAAGTGAGAGATTTCTATAGTCCTCTACCCACATAGATTCGCTTAAAAATCCTCTCCAGACAACAGATTTTTGCATATGTTTCCATCGCTTGAACATATGACCTATTATGAATAAGAAGGTACAAGTGATTGCAAATAGTCTTTTAGTCATATTTTTCACCTTCAACGCCTCAATAAACTTAATAATAATAGGTTAACGGAAAATGCATTAAAATACATTTCTTATAAATTGTATCTTAACCAAATACAAATGAATATCTTTTCAAACTTATACTTTCTTTCTTCCCTTTTTCTTTCGTACATATCGTAAAACTCCATAAGAACAACCCAACAGAAGCATAATCTTAAAGGGTTTCTCACCTGCTTTGAGGAGTTCTTCAATTTTCTCATGATCGTATTTTGGTTTCTGACCTCTCTTTTTTGGAGGAGATTGGTGACTCATTAAAATTTCACCTCTTCATACAATTTACTGTACTTTTAAGTTCACGAGGGCTGATCATTTTATAGGTCCAACTGTAACTGTAAAAATTCCTTAGCTTCCATATACTTGACAGAACCTTAAGAAAGTTGAAAAAATCACTTAGCAGCCCCGCATTATCCATCTCCACAATATAAGCATATTATAACAAAAATATAAAAGCCTTTCATATTAATATTAATTTAAACTATTAATATTTCTCGTATCTTTTAAGTAAGTAGAAGTAAAAATCAAAGTTTCGCTGGCGCACCTCTCTGCAAGCAATGAACTATGTTCGCGCTCCCGTTTCAAATTACATTAAAGGAAATAATAACCCTAAATAATTTAGTTTGAGCAGAAGTTTATAACCGAAAATGGAATTGAGAAATTATATTATCATCAACGGTTACCGAGGAAGTTTTTCACTCCCGCGGCAAGCTAGCGGGGTATCGGCAAGCTAGCGGGGTATTCGACTGAAATAATGACATCAAAATTCGGATTCAAGCAAAAAATTGTTTGACGTAAAAAATCTCAGATTAATTATGTCTCTTTTGTGTAGAACTTACTTAAACTGAAAAGAAGTAACATTAAGCCGTTATCTAAATTTTACGTTTATAATGAGTAGGGTAAGGAAAAGTTGAAAAAAATGAGAGGATTAACCCCTCATTTTCTCATCGAACTTTGGGTTTTGCTTTTTTACTTTCTTTTATACAGGAGTACTGCAAACAGGCTGGCTATTCCGTAATATATCTCAAAACTTGGTGTGCTCGGAATTTCTTTTTGTTCAGGTTGTGGTTCTTTGTTCGTTGTATTATTAATTGTTTCAGGGTCGTCAATATTTATTTTAATTGTTCCCGGATCGTCAATATTTATTTTAATTGTTTCCGGATCGTCAGTATTTATTTTCGTTACAGTTTCTTCAGATAATGATTTCGCTGTACCCGTTATTGCAAATGACGAGAAACCTGAAGTTTTGGCTGTAAAATATAGGAATTCATTATCTTCTCCTGAAAGACTTGCTGGAAATTGCTCCCATTTTTTATCGTTGTATCTGTTAAGAGTGATAGAAGATTTGTCGATATTTTTGTCTTTTACCCAGGATTTTTCAACCTTGAAACACACGATTGGATTTTCTATGTTCTTTGAGGTTGCAATTCCCCCATTTCCTACCCAGATATTAAAGGATTTGTAGACTTCACCATCGGGCAGTATGGAAACCAGAGAAGATTGCCTTTTGAGCTGTTCAGCAATAGTTGTGGTCTTACCAAAGGTTTTCTTTGCATCAAAACTCACATACACAACACAGGTTGCATTCTTTGAGAAATCGAACTTTACAGATTTCCCATTTATAACAGCAGCTTGTGAAAGTTCCTTTACCTGGACATTACTTTGAAGCTCCGGAGAACCGCCTCCACCTCCTCCACTTCCTCCACCACTAGAGCTACTATGGCCACTTCCACTACTATCACCGCTTGAGCTGTTTTCTTCAAACACGGTTATTGTAGTAGTTTTTGAGGCAGTATTATTTCCATTGCCTACTGTCAGGTTAACAATATAGGTTCCTGCTGCAGAGTAGGTATGCAATGGGTTTTTCTCAGTTGAAGTCGCTCCATCTCCAAAGTTCCAATTTCTTAATATTGCGTGCTGCGACAAGTCGGTAAACTGGACTGAGAGAGGGGCATATCCACTCGTAACACTGGTGCTGAAGTCTGCTACAGGATCTAATTGAAACACTTTCCATATGTTAGAATAATTTCTTTCGTATCCCAAAGCCCAGAAACCTACTCCACCTAGATTTTCGGATTTTGCATATTGATATTTTAATCTAAGTGATTCATCGTCATCGTACCATACTTGATGCCATGTATCACCAGTCTTATAAAAATACCAGGGAGTGTTGGAATCCGAGTCCCAAATTCTGCCATAAATCTGAGAATTATTAATAGCATCTTCTATATGTATGGTCTGTTCATTGGTTATGTTTGCTCCTGGTTGATTGGAATCGGTCGAATAGTCATAACCATAAAATGGCAAACCTAATATTATTTGGTTTTTATTAAAATATTTTGATGTTTCGTTTACTGAATCGATCGCATCATATTGTATTGGGCTGTCATATGGCGAATTGGGAGCTGTGGTTTTACGATTACAATAATCATAACTCATGAGAAAAACGGAATCTACATATTTTTTAAGATTTGCATTTTTGAAGGTCGCAGCATGTTTTATGCCCCAAGGGGTATCGATAGAAATATGATAAGCGGGATTCTCAGTTTTTAACGTTGTATAAAGATTCGCCATTAAATTTTCAAATAGAGGAACATTTGAAGTTCCGGTGATACTGTTTATATCGGTCGGCGTTTCTAAGTCTAAATTTACTCCGTCTGCACCGTACATCTGTAACGAATTTGAGATATTGTTTATGAAATCTGTTTGGTGGTTTGCATTTACACTGTCCATTGCATATGGATCACTTGAGTATATACACAGTGTTATTTTTACTCCATGTTGGTGCGCCTGGTCCCGAACTGCATAATAGTGACTCATATTTTCTGGGTTCGTAATTGTACCATCACTGTTTAAAGTCCATTCAGAATATGAAACATGGGTTAGGGTATTCCAATCTGGTTGATAGGATTCAAGGTAAGGCCAGTTGGGCCAGAAACCATATACTATAGGATTGTTAGGCGTAGCGAAATCTGCCACTGGTTCTTGTTGGGGAGCTACAGTAATAAAATTCGGTTTCGTCACCGTACTATTGCTTGCTTCATTTGCCACTTTTAAAGTAACGTTATACATTTCTGGATTCGTAAAAGTGTGGGTTGTGTTCATGGATTGCTTTGGATTGATACCATCGCCGAAATCCCAGTACCCGGAGGTTGGCGTTCCACCAGTACCGGTAGTTAATCGCTCACCTTGCATGAGCCGAGTTTCTGTTCCAGCCGATGCCATACATGAGCCGAGAATTAGAAAAAATAAGATTGATGCTGTTAAAGGTATTGACTGAAATTTTTTCTTATTTGTCATCTATTTTCCTTCGCCACCAAACATTTGAAAAATATAACTAATGATTGCATTCCAATATTCTTTAATCCTTTCCTCCTAATTTTAACCTGTATTGGCTGGGTACTCAAAATATGACTATAATTTTTAAGTTATCAAAAAACGCAACAGCTAATTCACATAAAAAAACAATCAGTAACCAACAGTTAAAAAATTAATTGCGACTACGATGGGAAAAAGTTGCTTTAATCAAAGTTGCGCTGGCGTACCCCGCTGCAAGCAATAGGGTATTTTCGCGTCCCCGTTCCAAATTCTGTTAAAGAAAATAATAACCCTAAATAAATTCGGCTGAAATTAATTCTTATTATTTCTTTTAGAAATAGCAAAATCTTCTACAGATTTCAAACATGCAGAAACGCTTAACTTATATACTCACTATAATTTGTCTGCCTTCTAACGAAAGTAGACTTTGAACGTGAAATATATAAAAGGAAAAAGTTATAAAAGAAAAGAAGCCTCGGGCGGGATTTGAACCCGCGACCTCGTCCTTACCAAGGACGCGCTATACCCCTAAGCCACCAAGGCACTGATGCTCAAAGAGCATCTCCAAAATATCACAGCAGAGATATAAAGGTTTCGACTGAAAGCAGAAATAGGTGGGATTTTTCCCCGGACTGCTGGAGAATTTGCGAGTTTGCCATAAAATAAATCGGAAAACTTGCTTCGAAAAAGTTATTATATTCCAATTTTTTTATTTGGTTCGTCTTTTCCTGATATTTTCTTTATAAGCTCCAGCGCTCATCGATAGGGAAGCGCTCATTAATCCACATAAGGACATGGTTATCGTGGACTATCTTGTAGGAACGGGAAAGGACAGATATGCCGTCGAAGGTGTTTTCTCCTTCCAGGATTTCAAGTTCGGTCATGTCGCGCCTGGTCTCAAGGTTATGGCTGCGCAGGATCCGGCCGATCGGGATGTCTGCCCTCATGAGCTGTTCCTTCATGGTTTCAGGCATGCGTTCCAGAGGAGAAAGAGACCTTGCATGGACAAAAGTTGTGTCCCCTGCAGAGAGCCTGACTACCCTATCGTTTACCTCACTGCCTTCTTCCACGCCTAGAAGGGCAGCAATTGTTTTGTCAGCCTTAGCGGTATACTGAGACTCAGTTATCACATTTACTGGCTTTCGGGTCATTATTTCCAGCAAGAAGGTCACTGAGCCGTCAGTTCCGCAGCAGACCCGCAGGCAGGTGGGAATCTCAAAGCTCTTCAGTTTTTCCAGAAAATCGCCACTCAAAAAGATATCTCCAGATAGGGGGTGTCAGGTAGAAAAAATTTCAAAATAGAATTAAGTAGTCAGGAGTTTTACTCCCCACTGACTGCTTTCTTGGCATTTTTTACTCGTTCTTTTGCTGTGTAGCCGGTAGCCTTATACAGGAAATCCCGGAAGGCCTTATTGGTCTGGAGGACAGTTTCATCATCGGTTACTGTGTTATCGGAAACTGTGTCCACAGAGAGCTGTTTATTTTCAATCCAGACTTTAATCTCTGACATAGCTCCATAGGAGGTTTCAAGGACTCCTTCGTTTCTGGAGATCTCCCCGGGAAAACACTCCGTCATTACAGAATAAATCCTGTCAATATCAGGCTTAAAACCGCGCTTCAATTTATACTGCTGCATTGCTATCCTCTTATAAGAGAGTTTCATCTCAGATAAAGTTTGCTCAGAATCGGTTTGCTTAGAACCTTTTTCCTCACATTCCCTTACGTTTTTCTATATTTCTTTAAATTGCAGTATGCTTACTAACGTTCCGGTACATCATAATAAGTAAAGGAGACGTTATTATTTTTTTAAGTTGTACCTCTAATACTTTAACTCTGCTCATATTTAACATTGGTTATTATTTGACATGAGATTGAATTCTTTCTCATACATTCTTTACACGGAAGTCAGAAATACGGTTTTCTCTACTTTCGCCCTCAAGTTCTCATTACCTCCAAGTTCTCACTAATTACATATAGAGTCGTAACTTACTTCATGAATTATGAAACAATTTTATAATTCTATGGTTATGTAATTTGAATTAAAAATATTCAGGTAATAACAGATAATGCCCATGAGAATCAATCATAAATATGATTATACCTATCATAAGTTGATACAAAAAGATCTGATTAACTATCTGACATAGCTCAACATTTAATATCGTAATTTTTAGTTTGATTTACCTTATCCATTACTTTAACAATGCTCATTATTTTAACAATGAGCGAACAAAAAGCCTTTCCGCTTGATTAAACCTGCTTCTTTTGATTGAAGCTGATCGAAACTGATAGAAGCTGCAAACAGAAAAATAGAAGGAAAATAAGAAGGAAAAAATAAGAAGGTGACCCCAGGATGCACAAGACACTTAATCTGGAAGAGTTAATTGCCTCAAAGCAATTTGAAAAGGAAAAAGAAAAAGAATGTGGGGATCTGAAAATTGAAGAACTGTATGACCTAATAATCCCTCCGGGCACGGTTGTATCTATTATTTACGATATTGTTGAAGAGTTTGGGCTTGAACCTGTTACCCGAAAGATGTTTGTAGGCGTAGCAAACAGCGAAGAAAGGGAACTCCTAGTTCTCCGTGGCCCTCTGGAAAAGGTGCAGGCTGCTGAAAAATTCCTCTATGATGAAATGAAAGCCTGGATAGAAAACCAGTAACCATTTAAACTCTCTCAATTTGGCTAGATTTTACAACTAAGTTTTCTCAATCCAGCTAAATTTTACAAATAATTCAATAAGTATTTTCAATCCGGTTAAATTTCTTCGGACAAATGACCTGGAGAACATAAAATCCCGGATTGAAAAACAACAATGAAAAATTAATCTTTTTTGACGAAAAGGTGGAGATGTAAACTTCAAAAGATTAATCTTTAAAAGATTAAACTTCAAAAGATTAATCTTTTAAAGATTAAACTTCAAAAGATTAAACTTTAAAATATAAAAAACGTTAAAACGGAAATAAGGCAAGGAAAGTTCCTATTATTCGGAACAAATGCCTGTAATGCTTTCCCTTGAAAAATCAAATACCGTAACTCTACCTGTTTTATCATAAATATCGAGTTTTAATCCTGCCTCGATTTTTCCGATAATGGCAGCTGTAAGCCCAGCTTCTTCAAAGACTTTTCTGCATTCTTCGGCCTTTTCAGGATCTGCAGTAAATACATAGCCTGTTCCGGGGTGCACTTTTAGCCACTGCTCAAAATCCACGTTTTTGGGTCTCGGGACCTTTTCAAGGTCTACGGCTGCACCGACTCTGCTTGTTTCACAGAGCATACCAAGCGTTCCTATAAGCCCTGGGTTGCTTATGTCTTTTCCTGCTGTAGCAAGTTTTCGTTTTGCAATTTCCTGGGTTACAAGATAGCTCTTCCTTAGCACTGCTGGCTCTTTAAAAGATGTTGTATCCCAGCTATAAGGGGAATTTGGCCCTATTTTTCCGTCCATATCGTAAGCTGCAATGACCAGGTCTCCGGGCCGGGCAGTGTCGCTCCGGATTACACAATCTTTCTTCACTATCCCGATAATAGCAACTGAAATGGAGTTATAATCAGTATCAGGATGGACGTGACCACCTACAAGCGGAACCCCGAATTTCCTGACTCCTTCAGCCAGGCCTTCCATGAGTTCCTTACAGGATGTCTCGGAGCTTGAGGAAGCGATATCTACCATAGCAAGAGGCTTTCCCCCCATTGCTGCGATATCGTTTACATTGACGACTACAGCTCCATAGCCTGCCCACCAGGGGCTGGCATCCAGCAGCCTTCCCCAGATTCCATCTGCTGCAAAGAGGATAACATCATCTCCTCCAATGTCGATAACTGCCGCATCGTCTCCAAAATCGACGATCGCGTTCTGATACTCAGGACGAACGGCTTCGAAAACTGAAACGATGTCCTCAATCTGTTTTTTTCGGGTAACCCCTTCGAAGTTTTTTATCCTTTCTGCGAGCTCTTCCAGGTTCAATGTCAGGCTTCCTTTTGTTTTTGAATTTATACGAGTATTTCAGTAGTATATATACGAATATTAACAGTACAAGTGTGAGTAATCAGTAGTATAAATACGAGTATCTCAGTAGTATAAACACGAATATTTAAGCAGTGTAAATACGAGTAATTAATAGTACAAATATGAGAGCATATCGGTAATAAAAATATTATTAGTACGATTAGTACGCTATCGGTGAGCTTAGATAGATTACGAAATTTCTCCTATGAAAGAATCCTGAGATATTTTCGCAGGTACCTATTCTTTTATCCTTTATCTTTTTTGTTCTTTGTTTCATAGAGAATAAGCGACAGCTTTTTATTAAGTAATTCAATCTTATTAAGGCAACTTAATATATGTTTATATATATAAAAATCCCCTACTGTTAAAACAGGAGTGAAAAAATGGTAGCAAAAGTTAATGCCGATATCTGTACAGGCTGTGGAACCTGTGTAGACGAATGTCCAGCAGGTGCAATTTCTCTCAACGACGATGATATTGCAGTTGTGGATGAAAGTGAATGCCTTGACTGCGGTGCATGCGAAGATGCCTGCCCAAACAATGCAATCACAATCGAGTAATGTTTATAAACGCAATTTTAGGTACGTTTTTAAAATAAATCTGAGAAGCGGAGTAATCTTACTCCGACTTTTCAGGTATTGATCCAAAGTCCTTTTTTCAGGTTTTTAAGCCAGAACTCTTATTTGAACTCTTATTTGAATTCTTATTTAAAAGCTTTTGTAACTATTCAGGGTATATTTAGCGGCGCTCCTTTGAGCGCCGCGAGAATACCCTCTAAACACACATGATATTCTTCGAATAACAGGCACAAACAAATGAAAGTACTCTACTTTACCCTTTTTTGACTATTGATCTCGTCATTACCCTGGGTAGTAAGGTTGTCCTAACTATGGTTTTTCAA
>Ga0268263_1001202_pt1 | contig 24994 bp, 25 predicted proteins | sample Biomet5_FD_190358 | JGI IMG/M metagenome (GOLD analysis project Ga0268263, IMG submission 190358) | Microbial communities from bioreactor (seeded with sewage sludge) at LBNL, California, USA - Biofuel metagenome 5 (SPAdes) (version 4) | ecosystem: Engineered > Bioreactor > Anaerobic >... | reverse complement strand
TAACCTCTCCTATATCTTCGCCAAAACGTCAGCAAAAGCCTCGTAGTTCTTCTTCACCCCATCGTCAAGGTCAATCTCGATGTTCTGGTCAGCGAGATGGTGTACCTTTTCCTCATAGGCACCGATTTCCCGCGCCTGTTCCGTCAGCTTGTCCTGCTGCTTTAAAAGCCGCGCGCGCTCCGCGCCTGTGGCGTGGTTGAGCGATTCGACGACATGCGCCAACTGAGTGCGATAACGCTCCTGTTGTTCGTGGACGTAATCTGTACGCAGCTTCGCAAGTAAGTCTCGTGAATAGCGGTGTAGGTAAGTCAACGCTTTGAAACCGTTCTTTTTACCGCTGTCGAACAGCCAGTAAATCGGGCGTTTTTGATAGATTTTGCAATGGTCGGTGTAGAAGTCGTTCATGAAATAACGTCGTATCTTCTCTCGCGGAGTCCCGCTGCCACTTGGATAAAGCGCTTCGGCGATAAAGTGGAGGTTATTCTCTAACCACTCCGCACCGTAAACCACGCGCACGAAGTCTACGAACCGCCCCACTATATCATCGTCGAAATACTCGTCGTCGCAAATCGGAAGGATATTGTCCTTGTCAGGAATAAACGTCCTGTACTTGCTCGCGTCCCACTCGCCGCCTGCGTAAGCAAGCCCTTCCACGTCAAGCGAATACCGCCCGAACATACAGCCCACAGCATAGCTGATAAGGCTGCGAATCTCGCGCCCCAAATCAGCACGGCGCACGGTCACGTCCTTTTCATCTACCTCCGGCGTGAGTTCGTCCTGCAAGCCGTAAATGTCGATGAATATGCGATTAAGTTCTTCCTCATTGCGCTTCAGCGTGTCAAACCGTTCTGCGGCTTCGCGTTCCCATTCTTGGAATGTGCCCTCTACCATATAGTCGCCGAAAGAACCTTCAAGCGCTTTCTGCCTGCTGTATACTCCGTGAACCAACGGATGCCGCTTAAAATCCCAACTCGTTTCAAAAGAGTCCCAATCGGCACGTGAGAGGGAGATGTTCTTATCTACAAGCTCGTTAACGGTATTTGTTGGCTCAATCATTATTATCGGAAGTCGGGCTATATCACCGACTTGATAATTTAGTGTTGGCGCGAGAATCATAAGCATTTCGCGGACAATAACAGAATTACAAAAACCGAAAATATAGTTGAGTTTGTCCATTGGCGGGAACATACTCATTCCTGCTACATCAAATAAATGCCCCTTCGGTTTATACCTAAATGCAGTAGAAGCACTTGAAATAAGAGTCCAAGTAATAGATTCGCGAAAGTGATAGTTGGGGTTCCTTATGACAGAATTCTTGAAGGCTTTCATTTCTGCGCCTTCGTTTTCCCAGTTAACAACGAAATCGTTATTCCCGTACCACTTTCTAAAATCGCCACCTTTGTTATATGGAAACCATTTGCGGCCACATTTTTTCGCTTGTTCTTGTGACATCGACAGCCCTAATTTGTGGCAATCAATTTCACTCCACAGTCGAAGAAATCTATTATTGTCAGCTGTTGCTATACCTTGACGGGGCTGGGCAATATCATTTAACGCTCGCCCAACCTCAAACGCCTTTAACATAGTATCACTAATCCAATACGCCACAGGACAGCCGGGTATCTTTTCAAAGTTCTCAGCTGTAGCTGCTTTATAACGCTCGTTTATTGTAGGAAACGCAAAAGGGATACCATCATCATCAGTTTCGAAATAGCGGATATAAACATATTGAGCCGCATAATTCTTGATTTGAGATTTTCTGATTACAAACGCCGCTGTCCCAAAATTTATCCCCAAACTCGTACCGCCTTTTCCGAGATACGGCATATGTACCATATTAATTATATCCTTCGTTGAAAACAGCTTTCCACGAAAACTTTCAAAGCTCGATAGGAACATCCAGCTTTCCATAGTTATCATAGACTGAAAACCACACTCGGTTTGTAAGCCGCCGCATCGCTCGATAAACGCAGCAAATAGGTCGCTTTTACTATCGGGGTACTCGTCTTTGACATACTGCGCGAGTTTTGCGCCCATACCCGAAATACCCATATACGGCGGGTTGGTCACAACAACATCGTATTTCTGCGATAGCAGCCGCTTGAAGTTCCAGATGCGCATTTCATCGGCGTAGAAAGGATTATAAGTTTGATTATCACTCAAAAACAGATTTGGCTCTTTGCCGGGGTCGTCTATTTTTAACAAGCTGCCGTATTCCTCGCCGTCACTCCAATCAGCTGGGTGATAGACCTGCGGCTTGACGTTCTCGGTGAAAATGCGGCGGCTATACTGCCGCGCTTTCATCATCAGCGCGAACCAAGCAAGCTGATATGCCCTGCGGTCAATATCCAGCCCGTAAATGTTCTTTTCCAAAATCAGCTTCGCTGCGTCTCCGGGGTTATAGCCTTCGCTTTCGTATATCTGCATCAACACATCAAAGGCATAGACCAATATGTGACCACTGCCCATGCACGGGTCTATCAGGCGAATATCCTCAGGTGACTTTACAGGCGATTGCGCGCGTAGGACGCGCAGTTTCTCTGTAACCTCCGGGGTCTGTTCCGCTTCATCGAGATAGTAGTTCCAATTGGCTCTCAACCCACTGTTTGAGTGACTCTCCAGCCATAGACGACCGAGACTGTTTTCAACCATATACCGCACAATCCAGTCAGGCGTAAAAAGCTGGGTCGCGGCGGGGATTTTCTCTTTTGTGATTTTGATGTTCTTTTTTAAGCCGTCGAACACGGCTTGTTTCGGTTCTGTGTTGTAATACTGATACAGCCAGCCGATAATCTGCACTGCGTCGCGCCAATCTTCTTCAGGTATATCTTTCACAAGCCGGCCAAGTACGCTTTCCTGCCCAAGTATGTTGTTCGGCAGAAGCATCTCGGTGTAACTGCCGAGTTTCTCAAACATCTCCGGCAGGGGGTTGTTCAACGCGTTGCATTGGGTTAGTAGGAGGTAGCGGTACAGTTCCTCGGTTTTATTTGCGTTTAACAGTTCGGACACTTTCGCCCTGTCCAACCCCGGCAGTTCAAGGTGCAGTACATCTCTCAAGATTTCCGGGTTGAAGCCACCGTTCGCATCTGAGAACACACGAACGTGAGTCGGCAGATAGTCGTTGACCTCCATATAACGCAGGGCAACAAAGCGATTGAACCAAGTATACGCCACTTCCTCGACTGCTTGTTGGAAGCCATGTTCCTTAATCTGCACAACGAAGCCCTTGCGCTGTTCACGCTCGACATCGGACAACACACGTCCAGAGATGACTGTGGCATTCTCGTCACCGTAGCCTTTGTCGGTGATTCCGTTTTGGTAAGCTCTCTGCTTCACCTGCTCGATAAGCTCGTTCCGCGCCCATATGGCATATTTTTGAATAGCGTTCTTGTTCATGCTGGACCTCCCGCAGTTGAGTGACTGCTTTGATATGCGGTTATTGCGTCGACATTGCTTTGCATAAAGTCCAGAAAACCTACAGCTTGTCGTAAAATACCTTCAAATGCTGGACGGAAGCCGCAATCTGGCAGACCAAACACCCTCGAAGCCTTCTCATAGCTTTTGCCCTTACGATGCCCTGTTCCTGTTGACCTCAATTCCTGCAAGGCTCTTAGAAAGCTGATATGGATGTCCGCACCTTGTATCCCAATTGTATCAAGCATCTTATTCAGTTTTGTAATACTGCCTTTAAATTCGTTGTCCGGGTCAACATAGAATGATGTGATTTTCTTTTCGTTAAGTGAATCTATCATCACTTTTACGAGACTTAAAACCTGAGAATCAAATTCCGGTTGACTATTACTCAATGGGATTCGTAATCCAGAAAAATTGTAGACATCATCTTCATTCAATGGCAAGAAGAGCTCCCAACCTAAACGATTAGTAAACTCTTTATTAAGTGATTTATATTTATGCTGAAACTGAAACACTGGCGAATCCGGGTCTATGAACAGCGAAAAAAAATCTCTACCCCTTTTCGCCTTGCTTAACTCACCATCAATAGCGATGTTGAATTGTCTCCAATGCTTTTGTTCCCTTTGTGATGGCAAGTCTCGTCCAAGGTCACCAAGATATGCTGATACATATTCTGAACTTTGGTTGTCAATTGAAATAAGCCATTGTGAGCCGCACCTCAAAACGCCATCTTCGATAGAATAGCGTTTAGGTGCATCATAGTATTTCTGCAAAACTTCTCGTTTGAAGAAAACTGGTGTTAAATATAAGGGTGCATCCGGGTTCTTACCGAAATAGTTATCCAGACAGTTGGGGTTACAGGTAAATAAACGTTCGTTACCCATGTTATCAACGCCTATTATGAAATTTTCGTACTCCTTTTTCCATTCAGTAAATGGCCAATAACCGCAGTCTGATAAGTGGCAGCCGAGTATTGCCAGTTTAGCATACAGCATTGAGAAATTTCGCCTGCCTTGTACCGCACTTGTAAAGGTTGCGATACCCTTATCCAACAATATCTCTGCACTACCTATCTTTATTGATTTATCAATACTATCCAAAAAATATCGGCTGTCGAGATGAACAATCATAGCCATCTCTTTGACAGCAAGGAAGCGTATTAAGTACCCTTTGTGAACAGTTACATAGCCATTTTCTACTTTAATAACGACTGTGTCATTTTCCAAGTCCACATACTCATTTCTCGTCCGATAATAATATAAGTTGTTTAAAAGTCGAAATTCTTCGGATATTTCTATTTCATCATCAACACCCAATCCATCAAAATCTCGTTTTATGATAAGTGGCTCGGCACCGCTATCGTCGCCGAACCTAAGGTAAACAACCTCGGCATTTTCGCCGGAACCATACTCAGTAAAGCCTGGCGTTAGTGTTTGCCAACCATTGGTATCGTCATTTTCCAACTCCTTATCAACTGCATCAATGGGTATCATTTGGCATTGAAAGAAGGCCTCCGTATCAAATGCGGAGGTATGACCATAGACAGGAATCATCAAGCCAGCGCTAAGATAATGCTTCACAAAGTTAATAGCTTTTTCTTGATAGATTGGATTGCTCACGAACTCACCTCGTTTAATTAATTTGAATTCCGTCGTTACTCTCCAAAGTGTCGTAAAGCTTTTTACGAATACCCTCAAGATACTCATCAATGTCCTCACGCGAGGCCAGCCGCTTGACAGGGAAAACGTCGTAACGGCGCACTTGTGCAATCTTCTTCGATTTCGGCGGTTCAGCGCCGCTTTGTGGGATAGGAGCATCGTGAAGAGACTCAATCCGCTTGCATACCTGGTCTTTAAAGTTCAGCAGCTGCGTTATCATCGCGTCCAGTACTGTCAGGCTCGTCGCATCTGCAACCTTCTGTTTGTATTCGGCGAACCGGTCATCTGCCTTAATCATTACCTCGTTTGCCTTGCTTTCGGCACCCGCAAGTGTATGGACATCACCCATGCACTGAATGATGATGCCGCACACTTCCTCTTTTTTCTGTTCCAACAAGGTGCCGTAAGCAGACTTAATTCCCTGCATCAGGTCGCTGAGGTCCTTAATCCTGTCATATGGCTTAGGCATTGCAAGTATCGTTGTAATCTCGCGTATCTTCGCGTTGGTATCCGTGTCTGTAGCGAAGTAATCATGCTCGTTCTGCAGGTCGCTTTCGAGTTTGCGTGCCGCGTCAAAGATTACCTGCTGCGACTTGAAGAAGGTTTCGACCGCTTCCATATCTTCTGTGCAATCGTGCAAATCGTCCTGTTTGGCAATCAGGCGGTTAAGCAAAGCCACGTTATCCTTACGCTGTGAGAGGATATCATTTATCAGGTCACGAGCCGCTATTACGACTTCTTTCTGCGGGTAGCGGTCGCGATTGTATTCCTCAATGAGTTTTGCGTAATACGTTTGCTTCGGCTCGAGAGTTGCTATGACGAAGCTGATGAGGCCGTCCTCATCTTCGGGAATGCCCATTTGTCCGAGCCAACTACGCAGGAAAGCCACGGCTTTACGTTTCAGTTCCTCGGGAGGCGCAATACGACGGCTCACATTTGCTTTGTCAACTTCGGACTTCTTGCGCAGATAGTCCACCAGTTTGCGGTCGTCTTTCCCAACAATAGCCCCACCGTATTTAACAGAGATTTTTTGCCCGACGATAAGCCGCGCCACAAGTACCGCGATGTCAATCTCTCGCCAACCATAAGGGATAGCCTGATACCGTCTTTGTATGTCGCCCATTGAAACTGGAACGTGGTTGGAGCCTTGCAGTTCAAGCCATTGGCTAAGCTCAGTTAAGGCAAATTCATTGTTCTCTCCTGAACCAGCAAAACTGGTTTGCTCTGGCTCGCCATTCAGGACTGTTAATATATCAGCGTCGCTTTCGCTGAATTTATTGATAAGGTTGAGCTTGAAGTAAACGCTTTCTATGAGTTGCTCCAAGGCTTCATCAAGCTTTGTCTTGGCATCACCGTATTTTATGTCTGTCTTTTCTCCGTAGATATAAAACTCACCGTTCACAATTGCCTTATCAATTTGGGTTTTTGCGCTTTCCTCAAGCATTCTCGCCTGTGTCTGCCGCTTACGGATAATGTCCTGTATGCCTTCGGGCAGTTGAGATACATTTTTCTGCTTCACGTATTTACGGATTTTTGCTGCCTGCTCAAGCTCCTCAAAATAAGACGATTCGCTCGAAAGCAGAATAATAACCTCATTGTTGGCGCGGGAATCCATTATCAGGCGTTCTTTTTGTGCGCCATAGTAATCGCTCGCTACAGTAACAAAGCGAAGACGTACGCCGCCTGTGGCCACACCTACAAGAGTTTCGTCTATGTATTGGTCGTACGCAAAGTCATACTTTCTGTATTTAAATTTCTTGGAGGGATATATTTCGCCGAACACGGTCTGCCCGATGCCTTGAACAATCGCTGCACTGTCCACGGATGTGTTACGAATATCTATGGCTATGTCCTGTTCCTCATCCGTCAGGAATGAGTATGTATCACCATTTCGGGCAACATAGTTTTGCGCTTCCAGACGTTCTAAGGACCCAGCAATTTCACGTCTCAGCGCTATCTTGTCCGTGCGTATATCGTCCACCATCAAGATAGCGATATTATCGATATTGGATTTTATATCCTCAATATAACGTACGAGATAGAGCAGTTTCAGGACGTTAACATCCTGCTGTTCCAAGCCATCATTCTTGTCGGCAGCAGTCTGGCAGCGGTCAATCACGCGGCGAATTGTGCTTTCAAGAAAGGTATGCACCGTATCATAAAACTGTGAGAAAGGTACGAGTGCATTTTCATCTTTTCTCTGCACCCTTTGAGCCGCTTCTTGGAATCCGGAAAGCATCGACCTCTCGCCACCCGACAGGTGCTTACCGGAATTGCCATGTTTGCGTATCTCTACGAGAACCTTTTGAATGACAATAAACTGATAAGGCACGAAAGGATAAGTAGCGGAAAACTCTGCACCATCTGCATAGCCCTTGATGTCAAGCACCGCATTGTTGAACGTGAAAAGGTTCTTTAAAACGGCATGCTCCTTGTCATAAACAAGTCTCAGCTGCCTGTCGGCGTCCTCAGCCTTTTCGAGGATGCGCTTCTTGATTACCTCATCCACCGAAGCGGAAGACAGCGACAAGCGTGTATTGAAGCGCCCCTGAATTTTTGAGAAATCGTCACCGCTGATTTTGACCACGGAATCTATGGCTTCTTGGCTTGTCACCATCACCCAGACTTTTCCGCGGCACTTGCTGCCAACTTCCTCAACGATGGACTGAAGATTTATCATGAGGTCGCTGTCATCGCCAATGTATTGTCCGACCTCGTCCACACAGAACAGGAGACGAAAATCCTTGCCTTTGCCGTCAACGTACTCCTTAATTTCCTCAACCAATTGCTTGATGCTCATATCGGCATTTTCTTCACCGTTAAACCAGTTGCGAGCAGCAGTCTCGCTCATACCAAGAACGCTCTGTAAAACGGATACAATGTCATCTTCAAAAAAAGCATATGACGCGCGGCTGTCTATCCAGGATGCCCCATTGACTTCTTCAAACACCTTGCGAAATGCAACTGTCTTGCCTTGCTTATTAATGTGCTGTTCGAGTTTAGCTATCTTCAAGTCCTCGCCGTAAAAGCCCAAATGGTTGTAAAACACCTTAGCAAATACACGCAGGACTGCCGTTTTGTCTTTATTGATGGGTCCCTCTATGTCTATATTAAAGAGGATAGACTCTGTTGGAATATTGGTGCATCGGACGACCGTGGCATACATCATCGGGTCGTCAAACTTGTCCTTAAAAAAGTCGACAGCCTTTTTGCCTCCAACTTCCTTATTAGACAGGAGATAAGACAATATTTTTAGGAAGTGGGATTTACCGCTTCCGAAGAAGCCCGAAATCCATACGCCAATCTTGTCGGTTGGATGGTCAATGGCTTTCGAGTAATTGTCAAAAAAGGTATTAAAGTGGCGACGAAGCTCTTTTGTAATAATGTACTCGCCGAGTTCCTGTTGAAGGCTGAATTCGTCGTCCTGTGCCACCTTGATAACGCCATTTATATCGCGATTGATATCCTTTTGGAACATACTCTGAATCTTCATAGCCACTCCTCCGGTTATAATAAATTAAATGCCCGGTAATAGTTCCCATCGTGGAACTTTTCAAATAGGTTTAGACTTTGTCCATTATAATCACCCGGATAAAACATCACGATTGGTATATCCGAAAATACCTGTTGCATACTATCAAGCATCTTATGCGACCTCATAAAGGGAAATACCTTACCTACACCTGTTAAAAACAGTACATCACCATGCTTGTGCGGCTCATACTTCATTTTAGCGAGGAACACCTCCGGCGTGGCTATCTTTTGAAGCTGCGCAAGCAGATAGTCTTTGCCTTTCTTTTCTTCAAGTCCCTGCACTGAGGGAAGAACTCGCTTCACATCCAAGATTTCGAGGAATATCTTATACAAGTCCCGCTCGATGACTCTATAATCATCGGACGGTGTACTGACAAGCCGTTCAATATAGTTGCGGACGATTAACTCATATTGTGGCGCATACTTAAACACATGAATCCCGACCTCGTTGGATAGTCCTTTATTGGTTAGGAAATTCACGTCGGAGATGCGTCCTTTTATTCTATCAAGTTCCTGTTTTATGTCCGCCATCGTCATACTCCTATTTACAACAGTTGAACGCCGCAAGCGCGGTTAGGTCGCCATTTTCTCTAATTCCTCTCTCCAATTCGGCACTGATAAAAATCGGATTGAGCGTTGTATCGCGAACACTGTCAAGCATCTCCGTTTCAATCAAACACTTCGTCAGTACCTGCTTCAGCTTAACAATGGTCTGTTCGCTCCAAGCGGCAACGTCATCATTTTGCTCTTGTAAACGAGAGAAAAACACGTTGATATCTTTTCGGGTATAAGAGAAGTCATGTAAACGGTACTTCTCACCGATGAGACCCACCATAAACTCTCGGGTGAGTCTATTGTACCGCATAATAGCATAAAGGTTAATCTGCTTTGCGACCTCGGCAGGTGCATTTGCAACCTCATAGACGAGCTTTTCGTTGTTGAGCGCAACCAACCGGCGATAACATGCACGAGCGAGCTTCGCCACTTTGCGCTCTGTCGGATACTGAAACAGGTTGTCCTTCTTGATATATTCAATTGCCTCTTCAATGGGCTTGCCTTCAAGATACTGCTTCGAGACAATCCTCATCTCATAGAACAGGAATTGCTCAGCAGTCAAGCCACCATTGTATGGCATGGAAATGCCCATATTGACAATCACCCTTTTTAAAATCCTTTTATAACAGTAATCAAAATACTACTTAATCTCCGCGCTTTTCCCGCTGTCCACCCAGTCATCCACTTCCGAAATCCTGAACTTGTATTGCTTACCAATTTTGCGGTATGGTATTACGCCTTTCTTAATCCAATTGCGAATAGTATCCTTACTCATTCCGAGATGTTCGGCTATTTCCTCAAGGCTTGCCCATTTTTCAGGCTCATTTGCCATTTTGGTTCCTCCTCCAGAATCACCCAGATAACTTACAGAAAAGTATATTACATCTCAATGATAATCACAAAGGTTTTCTTTGATTTGATATGAGTTAGTAGTAATACTTTAGATGAACTACGCAACTTCAGATTAGTTAAAGCTAACAATGTTCAAATCTTCATCTCTTCGATGAAACACTCTTGCATCACCGCCCTCATTCCTAACAGGATTATCATGCCAAGTAAAGCAAATATGAACGCACCCATATTAAGGAGCATAATTAACCTAAAAACTTAACAATGTTCAAATAATATGGTGGAAATTAATAATCATGGGATGATTTCAAAATCCAAACCCTCTTTAACCCCCTGCAATCTGTAAATCTGATGAACCCTCAGAATCAAACAATATATCAAAGCAGAGTAGAAAAAATTATCTCCTCGTATCAAATGATATAGTTTTGCCTACCTTTTCATGGGTAGTTGCTACGCCCATGACAATTTGCCATACCCTCAAACATTACAAAAAGTAAATTGAACAAAAGTGTGACCAAAATCATCCCAAGATAAATTATGTATACCACAAAAACTACAAATGCACTGCATTAAAAGGATTCAGATGCCGATTTAATAGGACTTGGGCGAGAAATATGAAAAGGACTTTTCTCTTCCTTTTAGTTTCCTCGCCATCAAATAGAGTTACCCTTCCGTCATCCGAGCCGCGACCTTCAAGTCGCGCGCTTCGCTGCCTTCTGTCCCTGTCGCGGCCTTTAGGCCGCGCGCATGATTCCCCTTTTATTTGAGGATTTCGCCATATTTGAGAACACCCTTCTTATACTGGTAGCCAATAAAATTGGGAAGGGGAGATGGAAGGGAAAAATTAGAAAGGGAACAGACTCGCCTATGTTTTTTGGGAATGCCGACGAGTGCCGCGGAGTTGAAATCCATACGGATTATTAAAGCTGGAAACGACGGCTACGGAGCCTTTCCTTTATATTACCCTTATTATTCAAAATAGGTAAGACTTGCAATGTAGTATGCAAGTTTGCTTGCATACCGTACTACACGCAGATGTGTAGTACGTACTGCATAACTTTGTGTATACCGTACTGCACGCAGACTTGCAATGTAGTATGCAAGTTTGCTTGTATATCGTGCTGCACGCAGACTCAGTATGGTATGCGAGGTGAAGGAATAGTGAGAAATGTGGACGGGGAGTAATTTGGAACTTAATAAAGGTAAACTTAAAAAGGACCACGGGAAGCAACATGAGATTTCCGGAGTCCTTATTTTTTGTAGTTAATATAAGAATTGTTATTTACCGCTTAGATGGACAAAGAACACCGCCTTGGGGAGGGTATTACTCCACCTCATTTCCGACGGGCCCATCCGTATCGATTTCATGATATGTGTATCTACCGCATGCATTTTTGAACAAGTCATCCAGAGTTTCGGCTTGGTTAATCTTTTTTATTTTTATACTCATCTTATCGACAATCAACTCAACGCGCTCGTTTTCGCAGAGTTGGGCTTCATTGATGATTTTTTTGGGGAGTCTTACACCAAGGCTATTGCCCCATTTGCTGATTTTAGCGGTTATTATCATCAACTTATCCTCCCCAAATTACTCCGTTTATAAAAACAGCGGGGAAATTCCCCGCACCTGGTGGACCAGGGCCATTTCGACCAGCCCGTTTAGTGACATGCCACTTTAATTATTTTATGTAATAAATACCTCAGTGTCAACATTATCAGATATTTTTTTGTCTTTTGTATAATTTTGAAATTCTAACTTTCTTATTAACCCCCCTTCTCTCTCCGCGCTCAACCTTCTCACCCACCAGCGCTCTAAGCACAAGGCGGAAAAGGATAGTTGTTAAGGAGAGGGGGCGGGAGATGTACGGTATAAGAGTTTCACGGCAGACGCGTCTTTCTGACTGGAGACGTTCAAGGTTACAGCATATAAGCCTTTCCCCGTAACATCCAGCCCCACTCCTTGGTCCACGATTCCTTCTACATTCAGGTATAGTCTCATATCTCGGGAGTTCTTCCGCCCAGTTACCGCCGGTGGAAAGACTTAACTGTCCTAACACAGTACTCCTCATTACAATACTTGTCTCCTTCCCACACACTCCCGCCCGTTTTCTCCTCGTCTTTTTATCATCTCCCTTTCAACTTTCCGTTTTCTTCTCCAAGTCTATCAGCTGAGTAGTGTGACTACCCAATTCAAATTCGATGCATCTGAATGAAAAAACATTGACAATGTGCTTATTATAGCGGTGCGCTGGTATATTTATAGATTGGATATATTGGACACCGTAATTTGGTTATTAATATTAAATATTATTTATAACCAAACCTGTTTTCGGCGGTGCGTTAAACGGCTATTCAAATACAGTTTAAAAAGCGCAAAGTCGGTAAAAATATAATCTTGCTCACTCTTCTCCCTATTAGAAATAGCATATAAATATATCGGTGAGATGGGACGAAAATATAAACCTCGCAGAATGATTCTTATGTTCCAAAAAATTAAAATTTTTTGATTATTTTTCACTTAATAATCAAACAGGGAGTCGTTCCGTAAAATAATACTATATCTGCTCAAAGGAAACGGATAAGAAAACAGAGTAATGGAGCTGCTTTTCAAAAGGAACCGGAAGGGAAGTCTGGAAAGGGAAAGAACTCGCATCTATCTCTCGGTCAGTCCCACGAGCGCCTTAAGATGTCGGAAGAATCTGGGGGCTATACTAATGAATTTTTCGTCAGGCAGTGGGCAGCGGAGCCTTTCCTTTATATTTCCCTTCGATTTCAAGATGTGTAAGACTTGCATCATAACCGATGTATTCGATTAGTTCATCTTTAGATTCCAATTATAGACCATTCACTCACACTCTCAGTGCGGCACGAATCACTTTTCTGTTGCTACCACAGCGCAACAACTTTAACATGATGGCTCGGTTGTACGCGGATGTAGAGCACTTGTAAAGTTCCAAGTAGTTGGTCCTCCTATAAACCTTTGGCGTAGGTAAACAGGATTTACTACCTCCAATCTATCCTTAATCAAGGTTACTTGAATAGGAATTTCATCACTTTGAATGCTAAAATCCCGATGCATCAAGGCATTGAGTATCACCTCGCGGACAACGATTAATGGATATTGTGTTATCTTATCTGACAGAAAAGCAAGCGTATCGCCAAGCATCTGCTTAATGTTTCCCTCAGCTTCAAACGTTGCTTCCTCAGAAACAGTATTGATGGTATATTTTGGTAATAGTATTTGAGGGTGCAAAGAAAACACCATAACAGCAGCCAAAGTAGGAATGCCGTTTCTGGTAATATTAAGGAGTTTATATAACCGCTCATTATTCAAATTAGCCGGATTAGGCCTATCTTCTTTTACAAGTTGAATATACTTTTCAATAGCAACCAAATCTAATGAATCAATACTTGCTCCGTCTACTATCCGTATGTCCTGTTCTTCAATATTCATTCTTCCTCCAACATCATATTGAATTGTTATATCCTCGGCTCATTTCTTACCTATCATTAAATTATGACATATAATTTATTCAAGAGTAATTGTTTTAGTAATCTCCAAAACCAATTACTACTTCACCTTACTTACTTTATTATTAGGATTTTTCAAAACAACATGAATATAATCATCCGTAGTATTAATTTTTCTCATTTTTATCGATGTTATTTTATTATTATCAATATGTGACAAGGCCGCCCTGGCGCAGTTATCGACGTCTGGAAAAGATACTTTCCATTTTGGTCTGGGAGTCGGATATTTGCAAAACCCAAATTCAGTCAATACAACAAAAGGCCCTTCCACGATTGAGATTTCATCAAAAACTCCTTTATATATCTTCATCTTGTCTTTAATCCAATATGAGAAAGGGCGGATTGGAACATAAAAGTCCATAATTTTATCCGTTGAATCAAACGGAACATAATCACCAGCTCGCTTGATACATACGTAAATTTTGTTACTGTGCCTATTGACCTTATTTATATCCACGTCTACAATTACTTTGTCGTTACGCGGAGCATATATATAATTAATCGCCTTCCGAGCTATCGCAAGGAGGGGAATTGAGCAAAAGGAGGATACCTGGAATTCAATATGAATCGGTGTAGTCTTCCGAATATCAGAATATAATTCTGCCAATTTATTATTAACAACTTTTCTCGTTTCTTTATTTTTATAACCTCTCTTCAAAATATCCGTAGGTAAAGTAAATAAAACCTCCACTATTAGCCCCTTTCTTTCACTTCATCTTTTTTTATAGTTATGTTATACCCTTTGACAAATAAAAAAGCTGCCCTCGATGGAGCAGCTGTTAATTATTCTTTTCAATTGATTTTCTTTCATCTGGCTTACCACATATTCATATTTTAATCAATTGTATTTTTTTACACGGTGTTTGTCAACAATAAAAATTGGTCGTAGTCAGGCATCAAAATATCAATCATAATTATAGCGTAATATAAAACACAAAGCACCTATGAGTTATAGCAATCTATTCTCTTATCTTTTTCCATCTGCTTTTTCTCCTTTACGCTTCTTCTATGGGGCCGAATTCTTTTATGAAACATCGGCTTCAAGAACCTCTTTAGCCCATGCCCACGCTTCCGATTTTTCCATCGGTACAATATCCTCCCCACCTCGATACCACCCATTATCCGTTTCCACAGCATAAGGCCCTCTTGCTCCACTTTCACCGTGCAAAAAGTATGTATCTTTTTGATTCTTAAACAACGTCTCTGCGAAGTAGTCGAAATCGGTCACGTTGCACCCGTTGTCCCAACTGCCAATTAACAGCGCGGTATCAGTATTGTACGTCTTACCATTAATTATTTTTTTCATGTTCATCCTTCCCGCCGTTCGCGCCGGCTAAAAAAATACCCTATATATATACAATACCCCATGGATTACATTGTGCCAGACATTTATTTACATCCCCGAAAATATTTTTCGAGAATTTCTACTCTACTGCACATACAGCCAATACATCTAATTTGGTGAAAATAGGCTTCTTTCTTACCTATCGTAAAAATGGTGTTAAATTACATCATAAAGATATGGAGGAAAGAAAAGATGTGTTCAATCAAATCATCAATACCTGAAACTGATACAACCGCTATCTGGAAGAAAAGCTTTTGGAGGCGCAAAAACAAAAGCCAATGATTTTGCTCAATTTCAATGCGGCAATGAAGGAGTTAGTGGCCTTGGCATTTGAAAGATGGAATAACTTAACCGATTATTGTCTCTTTAATTCATTTGAAATTATTTCTGTCCCATTGTACCAGATTTCATATTCCGACAGGTCAATTTCTTCGTTCCACACAATGCCAAATCCGCCGCCGCCAACCACTACTTTTTTGAACAACTCCGGATTTTCCAGAGCCTGAAAAATAGGATACTTGGTCAAAAGAGGCTTGACATCGTAATGTTTAAGAATGCCATTGTCGAATTTCACCAACAACAATAAATCGTTCTTAGGTGTAACTTCTTTTATTCTCGGTATCCCTTTCATTCTAAATCCTCATATTGAACGACTCGACCTTTCGTATGTCTGTGTGTTCAATATTTCGAGTAACTCTTCCTGATATGCTTTTTCATCGCCTTGTTAATCGTTGCTTACTTCGTCCTCTTGTTCATAGTAATAGGAATAATCTATGCCTTTCATAAAGACCTCGCGGTCACTGATTTTATCTGTCATTACAGATTTTAATAATACTTTTATTGGTTCGGAGTCCGTTACGCTTTGTTCCATGGCGGAAAAATATTCTTTCTTGCCGACTTTACTCCAATCCACGCATAGATGCAAGTTCTTCTTCAGAATCAGGTCAAGCCAAATGCGCATGCTTCTGCCGTTACCCTCCATAAAAGGGTGGGCGATATTCATCTCCACATATTTATCTACGATTTTGTCAAAGCTGTTTTCGGGCATTACTTCTATGTTTTTCAGCGTTTCAGGCAAAAAACGGGCGGCAGCAAACTTGAAGCCGCTTTTTGCTATATTTAGCATTCGTATTTGCCCCGCAAAATCATACAACCCGCCGAACAAATATCCGTGTATCTGCTGTAAGCCTTTGATTGTGCCGACTTCCAACGTGTCAAGCAAGGAGCTATCAAAAAGCGCGTATGCCTTCGCTTTACTTTTTCCATCTATCGTTTCATCGCTATATGTAAACCATTCAATAAAGCGATTCGCTTGTTTGCTTGGAAAGCTTTTTGCAAGCTCTTTTACGCCGTCATAATCAAGCACATTCGCTAATCGTTTTTTCCCGTCAGGTGCGGTAAATTTGAACTGGGTAGTCACGCTACCCAGTTGATTGTTTTCGCGTTTTAGCTTTGCTTTGAGATATTTCCAATAATTTCGATTTTTTTCGTAATCGTCTACACCACGTAAAACGCCTATAATATCCAGTACCGAAAACCACCATTTGGATTTATCGTCATCCCAAACAGCACGGACTTCTTTATCGTCAAAAAATCGAATTGAGACTTTATTCATCTCATTTTCCTCCAACTTTATTATATCACATTAATCATTCTTTACGTATAGTTTGTTAGAAACACTGTATTCTAATCATTGTCAAATTTCTGAGCTAATAGCATCACTTATGAATCTCATTTGATATTCTTAGTTATCGTTCTTACCTATCACTCTTTTCTTATCCCTCCTTTAGTTACATATATAGTATACCATATATAATGTTATTATGTACCTATTATACCATTTTTGTAAGTATTTACTTTTTAGAACTAATAGTATAGATTAAATGCAAGGGGGTGATGGTTTGAGTAACCAATCAGTATCGATTGTGACAACAATAACATCAATTATTGAAGAATTGAATGAAATTGAAACTGCACTATTACAAGAATTCTTGGAGTGTGCTTACATATCAAACGGTCTGTTATTTATAAGATATGAGCATGGCAGTAATACTCCAATCAAAGAAAAACTTGCGGAAAAGCTTAATGTATCGCCCAATAAAATTAGAGTTAAGGCGATGACAGAAAAGCTAATTAATAAAAGGATTTTCGAGAAGCACCCATGGTCCCTTCGGTTTTCACACATTTGGGGTCAAGGTGAATGGCGCAATCTTGAAAGTATATATTTTGATATTTGTCTGGAGGATTAAATGGATATTTTTTTGCGAATCTCGTTAGAAGCTCTAAATGACAAAAAAAGAATAGTCGACATACTACCCAAGGAATCTTTAATGATTCTTAATAATTTTAATGGTGCTATCAAGTTAGATATATTGTTACATGTGCCTGTGAATTATTCAATATCGTGCCTCACATTGGTTTCAAAAATTTTCAACCTGTTTTATCGAGATGAGATAATTGCAAAGACTAATATCTACTACGGTGGAACAATGGGGTGTGTTGATTTAATAATAAGTGAAGTTGGCGATTACAAACCATTCCCAATATTCCAAAAGAATCATTACAGTTTTTGCACAGAAGATAAACCAAAGTCAAATCAATCTTTAAACAAGCTTGATAAAGAGGCTACTGACATAACCAAACACCAAGGAAATATTATAATATCCAAAATTAGACCACCATACGAGGCATATTTTGAATTCAGCACGAAAAAAGATGGTGCTCCTTCTTTTAATTCAAAAATGCCAGATATCGACCACTGCCTAAAACATGAGTTTAATCAATATGGTATTGAAATTGGTGTTTATGCTATTCATGCTCAGAAAATTTTCTCTGATGATGATTACATTGATATAAGGTTTCACAGCATCAATGATAAAACTTATATGTTGAGAAATTATTTAAGAAACATTAGGGGAATTAAAGCAAATATAAATATATCTGAAACTAAAGCCAGACAACTTATTGAGAAATTTAATCAGTATTCTTTAACCTTTAATATTAAAGATTATAAGTTCAGCTCTCTTATGTAATATGCTGATTATCCCGATAAGTTTTTAATCTCTTTACGGTATGAAGTCTAATGTTTTAAATATTGACACCTAAAGGAAAAAAGAACTCTGGGCATCCTAAACCAAATATGTCACAAGGAGCAGTCTTCTGACTGCTCCTTTTAATCACAATTGGGCATAACTTGAAAGTATGCTCCATCTATATAGATTAAATCCACTTTGTCGAGTTCCCCGGCAATGAGGCACAAAAGTAGCGATTTATCGTTGGTTTTGCCATCTTTAATTACCGTCACGTTTTTATCTCCACCATTAGAAGGCTTAATGATAATTCTGCCCTCATCAGTTACAGAATAAATGTACTCCCCATCCGCGATACCATCGACCAATATGATTTTTTCGGGCTTGTCGACTCTCATCTTTGCTGCGTTTGTTTTCATTTGTTTCTCCTTTTTTCCTTAAAACAAAGGATTTGAGCTTTTATTAAGATATACATAATACTTATTAACTTATTTATAATATATACTATAATAATCATTTTGTCAACAATATTAATTATCATAATAATTATAATACACAATATTGTGATGTTATCTGAGAACTGATATAATTAAGTCAAATTTATGTTCGGGATAAGTATCTAATGAAATTGAAATGTAATATGTCTGACCTAATGGGTAAAAGCAAAATGAGCATTCAAGACGTCTGCAACCGGACTGGGTTGGCACGTAATACTGTTGCAAAATTATATCATGAAACTGCAAGCAGGGTCGATTACGAGACTATTGTTAAACTTTGCACTCTCTTCGACGTCAGCGTTGGCGACCTTTTTGAAATTATAAACGAATAATCTTACATCAGGAAAAGATATAGCTGGCACTCACTTAGACTGTTTTGGAGAGGATAAATGAGATGAAAGCATTTAAAAAACTGGCAACAACTTGGCAACAACATACCCAAAAGCATTGAAAATATTGAAGAATTACACCATAAAACCCAGGAAGAAAGCTGTTTTCAGGTTCAATGCTTTCAGTATTTTTACGAGAGTTTACATGGGGTTCAAGAGGCCGGAGGTTCAATTCCTCTCACCCAGACCAGAGATTGAAAAGTTCCGAATTAGTCGGGACTTTTTCTTTTTTAATGAAGAAACCAAAAAAGATCACGATGAAATCCAATAAAACGATGCAGGAAGCCTTTGAACGTTGTTGCTATTTAAGAGTGTATAGGAACTGCAATCTTTAGAAAGTGTTTGGCATTTTAGCAATAATGTTCAGATAAAAGGATGTTTAGAAATATGATATATTATTTATATAATAAAAAGTGCCAGATAAAACAGGGAATTTTCTAGAGAGAGAAGTTAAAACATGAGTGCTGATTTTGTAAACTTAACAACAGAAAACCTTGCGGGCGAGCATTTATGCTGCATTATCCGCAGTAAAAAGCCCCATCCGGGTGTTGAGGCGAAACGGCAATGGCTTTCCGACCGACTCAAGGAAGGTCATGTCTTTAGAAAGCTAAATGCAAAGGCTGCTGTTTTTATTGAATATGCTCCCCTAGAAACCGCTTGGGTTCCCATAACCGGTGATAACTATTATTATCTGTATTGCCTATGGGTTTCTGGCATTTACAAAGGAAAAGGGTATGGGAGAGCGCTGATGGAGTATTGTTTGGCTGATGCCAAAGAGAAGGGGAAATCCGGCGTTTGTATGCTCGGAGCAAAAAAACAAAAGTCCTGGCTTTCCGACCAATCATTTGCGAAGAAGTTCGGCTTTGAGGTTGTTGATACTACCAGTAATGGATATGAATTGCTTGCACTTTCTTTTGACGGAACAACACCAAAGTTCGCGCAAAATGTTAAAAACCAAAAAATTGAAAGCAATGAGCTCACAATTTATTATGATATGCAATGCCCCTATGTCTATCAAAACATTGAGATGATAAAACAGTATTGTGAAATGAATGACGTACCTGTATTTTTTATTCAAGTGGATACGCTGCAAAAAGCAAAGGAATTGCCTTGTGTTTTTAATAACTGGGGTGTGTTTTACAAAGGAAATTTTGAGACAGTAAATTTGCTAGACGTCGCCTACTTAAAGAGAATACTTAATAAATGAAAATACATTCTTGTCTTTTCACGTTGATTATTAGGACTATCTATTAAAAGAAGTCCCCTATAAATGTATAGGCGAAAATATAGCTGCGATACAATCTTCTAATTTCCCTTATGCCATTTCAAATCCGGATTCATTTTCACGGCGTCGTATCCATATACTTCAATTATAGAAAATGACTCAGGAGGAAATAATGGAAAGCGTCAAACGGTCAATTATGCTGCTGAGGCCGGGGGACGGCCCATATGCTCATCCGCAAAGCCGTGGCATGCTTAAGCTTCAGACCGCTACCGGCGGGCTTGCTGCTTCTCTTAGCCTCACCGGCCTTCCTGCAGGGAAGTATATGCTATATCTATTCCTTCAGGATGGTGCCGCTATTTTTGCCGGCGATATCACCGGCAGCAATCAGCGCCGCACATTACCCGGCATCAGACTCCAAAGCATCTGGGGAGCCGCTATCATCCACAGTCCGTCTCTGGCTTTCTGCCTCAAGTCAACCGGTTTGGATTGGAAAAGTACCATGACGCGCTTTAAGCTGCTCCACGCACCGCGCCCCGCCTCATACCCGGAATCTCAAGCTACGACCGAAGTTGAACCGCTAAATGATCGAATAGACGAGGTCAATGAAAACCCTATAGACGAACCCGCCTTGATCATGACCGAATCGCCCGAACAGGAAACTAGTCCTGGGACAGATGAATTTATTGAAGAGTCATATGAGCCCGAACCCCCTGAGTCTTCAACATCAGAAATATCCATGCCGGAGAACCTTGATGAGAATGAAACGGAGCCCTGTCATTCCTGTCCGCACGCTGCAAGGCAGGAGCACATTAACCCGTTTCCCTCTGTATTTCCCCAAAGCGAATGGGTCAAGATGTCATACCCGGGTCCTATGGGATGGTGGCATTATATCACCGGGCATATCTACAGCGGCCCTCAAATTGTGGCCGAAGCGGTAGGCGTTCCCGGCGAATACAGCATGGTACCTCCCGTCTGGCTGGAGGGCTTTGGAACCTATCTGCGCTGTGTCACGCCTGACGCGCAAGGATACTGGCTTATGTTTCAGGATGCAGAGACAGGAGAGGTTCTGGACATGGGTCTATCTCCACGTGATGCGTGAGTATCTCAGAATAAGAAAAGCAATACCGGCGTCTGTAGCCGTGTTCCTTGACTATCACGGTAAACACATCCGGGTACAGCCCGTCGATTACGCCGTCCTGTTGGATGCCGCCGCGGCGGCCGCACCGCATTTTCAACGTAATCCGCTCGCCTTTCTGGCCTTTCATCTGCTGCCTGATCATGTCCAGATTGTCGTTCATTGCGCCCCACCGCCTTTTCCAATATTCTGATGTTCATATCATTCCCAGATCGACACATTTTTATCCTTCGCTGTCATAATCAAGCGGCTGTTTTGCATAAACATTAGACACTTTGAATAATACCAATAGACTTCTAAGTTTCACCGTCCAACATATGTTCGATGTTCATAAAACGATTTTTGCATAATCAACGAATCACCTATGAATATTTTTATCCCAGTTATCCACAATTTTGTCCACAGGATGTGCAAAACGGAGCTAGAGCGACTATTTTAAAGATATCAAAAATCCTTCTCAAATCATAAAATGTATAAAAATATTTGCTTGGTGATCCATCCTCACAACCTCATTTAATATTTATTCAGGAATACATTCATCAGGGCACAGCGTCTTCCTTCCAGTGCTCTCCATGTCGGCCACGTTCTAATTTATTACATTCAAACCGGCCTTTTTGTGTTATAATATGAACATTATACAGGTCATTCGGGAGAGCCTTCATGAGCATCAAAGACCGACTTAAAAGAAAATTAAACGATATACGAAATCCCGAACGAAGCGAGGACGAAATTGAATTCAATCGTCAACTTGGTTTTAAACGCCTTCTTTTCCTGCTTCCTTTTATCATTGCGGCGGCTGTTATGCTGTTATTGGCCCTAAAATAAATGGTTTAATGAAATTCTATAATGTGTTATTCTGAAAAAGCTGATAACAAGGGTGGTGACGAGTGTGGATTTCAGCGAATCGGTTGAAATGTATCTGGAAGCAATACTGGAACTGGAAGCAAAAAACAGCGTGGTGCGCAGCGTGGATATCGCGCGGTTTTTGGGTGTCACCAAGCCCAGTGTCAACCGTGCCATGACAAACTTAAAAAACGAGGGTTATGTCCTTCAAGAGCCCTACGGCGATATCACTTTTACCGACAAGGGCCGCAGCAAGGCTGTACACATTCATGAACTGCACCATATCATTACCGATTTTTTGGTGAATTCTCTTAACATCAGTTCCGAATTGGCCGAGGCGGACGCATGCCGTATTGAACATATCATCTCGCCCGAAGTGGTGCAGGCCATGAAAGCGTATAATAAAAAATAGAGGTAATAGCGCCGTTAACCGACGCTATTCGTACATCTCCATGCTCTGCTGGCATTCGTTACAATACCCGCTGTTCATATCAAAGCAGTCCTTGCACATATATGCATTGCAGCCCTTACAGTTTTGCATAGCGCGTGATTCCATGGGCTTTGAACAACAGGAACAGTTCATTTTCGACATAATCGTTCCGCCTTTCTGTAATTACTGACGATAGTATGCGTGATTAATGCACCTTTCATTCATGCCGAAAAAGAAACGATTATTTTATTGCTGTTCAATAAGCGCCCCCTCAAAATTCATGTCACCGAACCACAAAGGCAGCGGCGTATCATCACCATCCATAGCCCGGCGAGCCGCCGGCGCCATCTCCCGCGCCTGCCGAACGCCCTCCTCCACCGCTGCTTTCATGTTCTCATATTCTATCGCGCTGAACAGCGAAAAGTCGCGTTTTATCGGATAAAGCAGGCTGGTGGTGTCAAAGCCTACTGCTTTTCCGATCAAGCCAAGATAAAAACGCCTTAGCGGGCCAACACGGCCCAGCGCCTGTTTGGCGTGAGCAAACTGTTTTTGTGCCTGCCGCACCATCTCCGGGTATATATTTAGGCCATAGAGCTCATCAGCCGCTTGGCTGTACCATTTACAGATGCCCCACCCCAACTCTTTATACATGATTTCTGAGTATATCTCATATTCAGACGGCTCTATACCCCAGTATTCAACAGCCGTGTAGCTGTCCCACATATATTCAATAGCCTGATGGAGCGCATCGTCGTCACCCGATATGCGATATACGATTGGATGCGCGTTCTTGTCGACCGCATAGTGCGTCAAAAAGCCAATAGCATAGGACACCAGTTCATCGCGGTCCACCCCTTCATACCTTTTCGCAAAGCGTATCAAGTGCTCCAGTAACGCACGCGTATCCCTACTGTGCATACTGACGCCAAGCGCAAACATTGTTTTATCCCGCCGCCACGGCTGATAGTTGTGAAAAAACAACATGTCAGGGCCCTGGCAGCCCAGATAAAATGCCGCTTTGTGCGGCACATCAATGGTTCCCAATACCTTTTCTCCCGCCATGCGGTGCGTCAGATACGCTGGCATTCAGCCCCTCCCTCTATACAAATCACATCCCGGCTCATGTGCCTCAATTGCCCCCACGCTGCCAAGAAATGATTCGCAGATCGTCGGCCCCACAAATTGAAAGCCGCGTCTTCTTAAATCCCGGCATAGAGCGTCGCCGCCATCAAAGCCGTAAACATATTTCACAAAGCTGCCCTCGCAGCCAAACTGTTCGCAGAATTTTTGTGCGTTATGAATCACCGCGTCAATTTTTCTCCGGTTACGGATGATACGTCTGTCTGCCATCAACACCGCCGCATCCGTCTCCGTCATCATCGCCACGCGCACAGCATCAAACCCATAAAATACTTCCCGAAACGCCTCGCGCTTATCAAGCACCGTGCGCCAGGACAACCCCGCCTGAAACATCTCCAAGCACAGCTTTTCAAACAACGCGGCATCACTGTTCTTCTTCCGCCCAAATTCTTTATCGTGATATTCGCATAGAAGCCTATCAGTGTTCCGCGCCCAGTCACATCTTTTCATACCCGTATTCTATCATACGGAAAAAGAAATTTGTTAAGTTTTACGGGGTGATGTGATATGATAAGGAAAAATGCGACGGAGGCCCCTCTCTTGCAAAGCTATCTGAGCAAAAAAGCCCGCGGTATCACGCCCTACACAGCGGGTGAGCAGCCGCAGGGCAGCGGCATCATCAAACTCAATACCAACGAAAACCCATACCCGCCCTCGCCCGCTACGTTGGACGCATTGGAGCGCTTCGACGGCGCGCGCATGCGGCTTTACCCCCGGCCGGACGGCGGTCCGCTTCGTACTGCAGCCGCTCAGGTGTTCGGTCTGCCTGAATCGCATATTTTCTGCGGCAATGGCTCGGACGAAGTTTTGGGGTTCGCGTTCGATGCTTTCTTCGATGGAGATATTGTCTTTCCGGACATTACATACAGCTTCTATCCCGTCTGGGCGGCCTATTACAGCATCAGCTTCACCACCGTGCCGCTTAATAATGACTTTACGGTTCCCGTCAACAGCATGGTCGGTGCAGGCGGCGTAGTGATTGCCAATCCCAACGCGCCGACCGGTATCGCACTGTCTGTTGCTGATATCGAGCGTATCCTACAACTCAATATGGACCGCGTCGTGATCGTTGACGAGGCCTATGTGGCTTTCGGCGCGCAAAGCGCTGTATCTTTGATCCAAAACTATCCCAATCTTCTTATCGTCACAACGCTGTCCAAGTCTCACGCGCTCGCCGGTCTTCGGGTGGGCATCGCGTTGGGCCAGCCGCACCTGATCGACGGTCTTTCGCGCATCAAGGACAGCTTCAACTCCTATCCGGTGGATATGCTCGCGCAACACGTCGGTGCCTCCGCTCTGCTGGATGCCGACTATTACGCGGCCATTTCCCGGAAAATAGTCGCGACCCGCGAACAAACCGCGCGCGATCTCACGATGCTCGGGTTTTCCGTGCTGCCATCCAGCGCCAACTTTCTTTTTG
>Ga0268263_1001198_pt1 | contig 25098 bp, 27 predicted proteins | sample Biomet5_FD_190358 | JGI IMG/M metagenome (GOLD analysis project Ga0268263, IMG submission 190358) | Microbial communities from bioreactor (seeded with sewage sludge) at LBNL, California, USA - Biofuel metagenome 5 (SPAdes) (version 4) | ecosystem: Engineered > Bioreactor > Anaerobic >... | reverse complement strand
TGGTGGAGGCCGCCGTCATCGAGACCGGTCTGCCCATCTGCCTGCATCTGGATCACGGCGACAGCTATGAGCTTTGCCGCGACTGTATCGACGGCGGTTTTACCTCCGTCATGATCGACGCCTCCTCCAAACCGATGGAGGACAATATCGCCGTCACCAAAAAGGTCGTCGAGTACGCCCACGACCACGGCGTTGAGGTGGAAGCCGAGCTGGGCACGCTGGCCGGCATCGAGGACGAGGTCAAGGTCAAAGCCGAGGACTCCTCCTATACCCGCCCCGAGGATGTGCAGGAATTTGTCACCCGCACGGGCTGCGATTCCCTGGCCATCGCCATCGGCACCTCCCACGGCGCGTACAAATTCAAGCCCGGCACCAAGCCGCAGCTCCGCCTCGATATTCTGGAGGAAGTGGAACGCCGCCTTCCCGGTTTCCCCATCGTGCTTCACGGGGCTTCCTCCGTGCCGCAGGAGCTGGTGGCCAAGGTCAACGCTTACGGCGGCAATATGCCCGGCGCCATCGGCGTGCCGGAAGACCAGCTGCGCCGGGCCGCGTCCATGGCCGTGTGCAAGATCAACATCGACTCCGACCTGCGGCTGGCCATGACCGCCACCATCCGTGAGTTCATGGCGCAGCACCCGGATAAATTTGATCCCCGCGAATACCTGAAGCCCGCCCGTGCCGCCATCAGGGATCTGGTGGCCCACAAGATCACCGACGTTCTCGGCTGCGACGGCAAGGCCTGAAAATATAGCCCCGGAGGTATTCCCCAATGAGAAAGAAAAACGGAGGGTCAGAAAATCCTGACATTCCTTTGGCAGCGCCGGACAGGGAAGGGTACGTATTCGACAAGATCGTTATCCTCCGGCTGGTGCTGGCGTCGGTGCTGTTTGCCGTCGCCCTCACCGGAAAGCTGTCCGCGCTGCTGTCCATGCTGCTGTTGGTCCTGGCTGCCGTGACGGCGGGTTATGATCTTGTTATGACCGCCATTACGGACGTTTCGACCGGCCGCTACTTTGAAGCGCCGCTCATCATCGTGTTTGCCGCGGTGGTGTCCTTTGCCATCGGTTTCGGTTCCGAGGGCGCCGCTCTGCTGATCCTATTTCGCATCGGCCTGCTGCTGATCGGCTATACCAAGGCCAGGACCGTCTCCTCCGCCATCGACTTTATCCCGCCCGAGCAGGACGATGTTGTCACCCATGTGACGCTGCTGTTTTCCAACGAGGAGACCGGCAAGACGGCACTGGAGGAAAAGGTCGCCGGCATCATGGGGATTGCGGACAAAGTGCTGATCGCGCTGGCGCTGATCTATGCCGTGGTGCTGCCGCTGATTTCCGATTTCAGCTATACCGTGTCCATTCACCGCGCGCTGACGCTGCTGGTCATTGCGGCGCCCATTTCGGTGCTGTCCTCGCTGCGTCTGTGTGACATCGTGGGCATGGGCTTTACCGCCGGTTCCGGCGTGGTCTACAACAACTCCGCGGCGTTTGACCGCACCAAATCCGTCAACGCCGCTGTCTTCGACAAGGACGGCGTCTTTTCCGACGGCCGCCCCAGGGTGGTTTCGGTAAAATCCGGGCTGCTCCAGCCGGACGTCTTCATCAAGATCGCCGCACATATCGCGCATAACAGCGACAATCCATTCCTGCGGGCCGTGGCTGAGGAATACAAGGGCGAGGTCATGACCGAGGTCATCGACGATTCCAGCGAGCTGCCCGGCTGCGGTTCGGAGATTCACATCAAGGGCGTCTCCATGTGCCTGGGCAACCGGGATATGATGGCCCTCAAGGGCGTGCGTGTGCCGGAGGAAGATCTGCGCGGCGCGTCCACGCTGTACCTGTCCATCGCCGACCGCTATGTGGGCAGTATTACGCTGGGGGAGGGGATCAACCCCGATTCCGCGTCCATCGTGGCGGATTACCGCGCCGCGGGCGTGGAAAACTGCACCCTGATCACCGGTGACGGCAGCGAGGCCAGCGCCGCGTTTGCCCAGTCCCTGGGCGTCACGGAATTCTATTCGCAATGCACGGGCGAGGATAAGCTCACCGCCGTGGGGCAGAGCCGCAGCAAGGACGGGAACAGCGTGCTGCTGTTCCTTTACGGCGGCCGCATGGACAGTCACAGCGCCGCCGATATCGATGCCTGCATGGGCGCCGCCGGCACCAACGCGGATATCTTTCTCACCCAGGGCGGCATCCGGGAGATCCCCTTCGCCATGTCCGTTTCCGCGCGCTCCAGCGTGGTGGAGAAAGAGAACGTGGCCGGGACACTGCTGATCAAGGCGCTCATCATCGCGCTGACGCTCATCGGCTTCTGCAATCTGTGGTTTGCGGTTTTCCTGGATCTGTCCGCAGGCCTTGCGGCGATTCTGAACGCCATCCGTGTGAGTATGCCGCCGCTGTTCACCTTCAGAAGAGAAGATTGAATCCGCCAAAAAATTGCCGGTTCCTCTCGGAACCGGCAATTTTTTGCGTCTCAGAAGCCCAGCAGCGCGATGTTATCATCCGTGCAGAAGTCGGCCACGCTGTACAGCACCAGCACACTGTCGATATCGTGCTCCTTCACATAATCGGCCACGCTGCCCTTATAGTAGCGCAGGTCGATGAGATCAATGCTTGAAAAACCGTCGGTGAGGAAGGGCACCAGACTGTCGGCATAGGAATCGCGGACGATGAGCAGGGAGGGGGCGCCGGCGTTCTTTGTCGTGATGTGCAGCAGCGGGGTCACGCCGCCCAGAAACATGGAATACTGATCTTTTTTCGCCAGAAAGGTCTGCACATAGAGGCCGGATTCGGTGGGCGCGTTGGACGGACCGCGGGCATAGCTCTCCACCTGGGCGGCATCGCCGTCCACATAGGTCTCGATGCTGTCCGGCTTGATCCAGGAAAAGCCGGAGGCGGAATAGGTGGTGCCGTAAAAATCGGTGCTGACCGTCTGCCGGTGATATTCCGACAGATCGCGGCAGGGGAGGCCAAGCCCCTCCATCAGCGCGCAATAACCGTAGTAAGCGCCCAGGCTGGTCCAGTGGTGGTCGGTCCGGTAGTAGATATAATCTCCGCTGTGGGCGCTCAGCGCGGAATAGAAATCCACACAGTCAACAGAGGTCTTTCCGTAGCAGTAGTCGATCAGCGCCTTCTGACTGTCGGCGGGGGCGTCGGCGGGGAGCTTCTCGCTCCAGATCTCCGTGGAGCCTGGAATCAGCGCGAAATGGACGGGCACATCCACGTTCTTCGCCAGCGTGTCGATGGCGGAGAGCTTTGTATCCAGATCAGCCGTTTTTGGCGCGGTGAATTGGTTCAGCAGCGTCTCGTCGGAGCCGTAATACACGCCGTTGTTTTCACGCTTGCCGGAAAGCAGCTCTGCCCGGGCCTTGACAGGAATCCAGAAATCCCGAAAGGCGAATTGGTCGGCGGCGTACTTTTCATAGGTCTGGGTATAGCTGCCGTCAAACAGGGAAGCGAAGGAAAAATCCGGTGCCTGCTGCAGCGTGCGGTTCTCCTGATCGGAAAAATTCCTGTCGGGCAAGATCAAGTTTAACAGAAAGAACGCGCCGATAAAGACCGTAAAGATCAGCACCAGAAGCAGTCCGTGTTTATCCTTCATGAAACGCTCCTAAAATCTGAAGTACAGGAATGGGTTATAGGTGGAATCCACCAGATAGGCGGTGGAGAGAAAGAGAATGGCGCAAACGCCCAGGGGGCAGAGCACACCCCGCACCTTCTGCGGCAGCCTCTCCCAGCCCCGGCGCAGCAGATCGGTGGAAAACAGCGCGGCCGCCAGCAGCACAGCCGCATAGCCTGCCAGATAATAGAGGTCGCCGGCATCGGAGAGCCCGCCCGCGCCGAAGCCGAACATGGCCTTGAAATAGACGGCCACCGCCTTCAACGAATTCAACTGGAAGATGCCCCAGCCGCAGGTCACAATCAGCATGGTATAGAGGCGGCGGATCACGCCGGGCGTGCGCTCCAGCACCTTCAGCAGGAAGGCCTTTTCAAGCACCAGAAACAGGGCGTAGTAAAGGCCCCAGACAAGAAAGGTCCAATTCGCGCCGTGCCACATTCCGGTGAGCGCCCAGACGATGACAATGTTCAGCAGCTGCCGGCGCAGACCCTTGCGGTTTCCGCCCAGCGGGATATACACATAGTCCCGGAACCAGGTGCTCAGACTGATATGCCAGCGGCGCCAGAATTCCGTAACGCTTTTGGAAATGTAGGGGTAATTGAAGTTCTCCAGAAATTCAAAACCCAGCATCCGCCCCAGCCCGATGGCCATGTCCGAATAGCCGGAAAAGTCGAAATAAATCTGGAGCGTGAAGGCGATAATACCCAGCCACGAACCCAAAACCGTGAGATCGGCGGCGCCCTTGGCGGCATAGACGTCCCACAGCGCGCCCACGTTGTTGGCGATGAGCACTTTCTTGCCCAGGCCGATGGTAAACCGGCACACGCCGGAGGCAAATTTCTCTGTGGAGTGGACGCGGCTTTGCAGCTGATCGTCCACATCCTTATAGCGGACGATAGGGCCGGCGATGAGCTGCGGGAACAGGGAGATATAAGTGCCGAACAGCAGAGGGTTCCGCTGCGGCTCGGTATCGCCGCGGTAAACGTCAATGGGATAACTCATGGCCTGGAAAGTGTAGAAGCTGATACCGATGGGCAGGCCCAGTCCCAGCTTGGGGATGGCAACGCCGGGGATCAGGCTGAGGGTCCCCGCCAGAAGGTCAAAATACTTGAAAAAGATCAGCAGCGCCAGATTGGCGGCGATATTGACGCCCAGCGCCGTTCTGGCCTTTTTCCGGGCGCAGCCGCGGTATTTGCCCACCAGCAGGCCCGCGGCGTAGTTGATTCCGATGGAAAACAGCATCAACAGGATATAGACGGGCTCGCCCCAGCCATAGAACACCATGTTGGCGGCGAACAGCCAGACATTCCGCCATTTGGCCGGAACCAGATAATATACCGCCAGAACGACAGGCAGATATTCAAAAAGGAATACAATGCTGGAAAAGACCATTTATTTCTCCGTGCCCTTCTGAGCGGATGGGGGGGCGGTATGGCCTTTCCCAGGCTGAAAAGAGCCCAGGGGGTTGGCGTCCGCCGCGATGCGCAGCTCAGTGTTATCAATGTGTGTGTAGATCTGGGTGGTGTTCAGATTTTCATGGCCCAGCAGCTCCTGCAGCGTGCGGACATCCACGCCGTTTTGCAGCATCAGCGTGGCCGCGGTGTGCCGCAGCTTGTGGGCGGAATACTTGTCCGCGTCCAACCCGGCCCGCAGCAGGGATTTCTTGACCATGGCATGGACGGTCTCCCGGGAAATACGTTCCCGGCGATTGGATAAAAACAGCGCATTTTTGTCTATCGCGGCGATATTCTTTCGGATAAGCAGATAGTCGTTCAGCGCGGCGGCCACGGCGTCGTTGATATAGACGACGCGCTCCTTGCTGCCTTTGCCGAATACGCGCAGATGGTCGGCGCGGATATCCTGCAGGTTCATTCCCACGATCTCGGAAATACGCAGCCCGCAGTTGAGAAAAATGCACAGGATACAATAGTCGCGCTCCCTGTTTTTCCCGTCAACGGAGGAGAGAAGCTGTTCCGCCTCCTGCAGGGTGAGATAGCGGGGGAGAGTCTTGGGTACCTTGGGAGAGTCGATGTCCTGCAGGGGGTTGACGTCGATCAGCTTGGCCTTGACCGTGAGATATTTATAGAAGCTGCGCGCCGTGGAAATTTTTCTGGCGCGGCTGGCGGCGGTGAGGCCATACTCTGGATTGCGGCTGCGCTCGTTTTTTATCTTGTCCCGGGAGAGGAACGAGAGGTAGTCGTAAAATTCAGTAAGTGTAACCGTATTGACAAAATCCAAATCGACGTCCCTGATGGGGATCTCGTCCAGCTCGGCGGAGCGAGGCACCAGACCGCGTTCAATCTTCAGAAACCGGAAAAAATTCCGCAGATCCAGATAATATTCGTCAACGGTGGCTCTGGAATGGCCCTTGATGGTTTCGTGATACATGAGAAAGCCCTTGAGCACATCGGGCGCCTCGTCGCGGTAGTTCACACCGATCACCCCCACGGCAGTCTATTATACAGGGAAGGGACGGCTTTGTCCACAAAAATGCGCAGAGGAAATTAAGCAAAATGAATATTTTGTTTAATTTAGGGGAGGAGCAAAACCGGCTAAATACGGCGTTTTCAATTTTAGCCCCTTAAGACGGCTTCTGTTTCTTCTGAGATTCGCTGCGGCGATTATTCGCTTTCCTCTGTCAGCGGAATCGCGCCGCCGATATCCAACGGCTTGTCCGCTGTCAGATACACCGGCTTTATGTTTCGCTCAAGCAGAAAATCCTCGATCCTGCCGCGCTCCATTGAATCCTGTATCGTTCCGGTGAACGCCAGTTCATCAAGACCTGTCTTAAACGACGCGCCGCCGATGAAGCCGCAGTCATAGCCAGGCAGTACCGCGAGATCGGGCCTGACAAGAAGCACGTCGATGCCATGGCGCTCCAGCGCCTGGGCGATGCCCGGATCCGCGGTGAGCGCCGAACGCTCGTCCGCCACGCAGACAGAACACCGGGCGTATCCCTGCCTCACCAGAAGGGTTTCCCTGATTGTTAAAATATTATCAGCAATGGCCTTCGCGGGCATTTCTCTGCAGATCAGCTTGTTGCCAAGAATGCAGACATTCAGTCCGCAATCCTGAGGATAAGCCGGATTTTGTTCAATTTCCGCCGGTATCGGCTCCGCTCCGATGGCCGAAAGCTGGCGCAGAAAGCGATTCTCTTTCAAGAAATCGGCATATAACACCCTGTTTCCGCCTAAATGAAGCACGGATAAATCCGCGTGGCCGGACATTCTCTGGTCTACATTCACGTTATCTGGAACAAAAATCGGCAAAATACCGCGTATTTCCAGCAAATTTGTGACAAAATCAGCATATTTTCGACCAATCAGCAGATGCCTTACAGGGCTTGCCGGCAGATTGGGATGTTGAACGAAGCGCATCTCAATCCAGCACCGCATTGACGGCTTCCCGCACCGTGCGCGCCGGAAGGAGTTCCAGTCCGGACGGCTTTTGCACCTCGCCCCGGATATGGGCCGGGATGACGCAGCGCCGGAAACCCAGACGCGCGATCTCCGACAGCCGCTGGTTCACGGAGCTGACGCTGCGGATTTCCCCGGAGAGGCCGACTTCGCCGATGGCGGCGATATCGGTGCCCAGCGGCACGTCCCGGCTGCTGGATGCGACGGACAGAACCGTGGCCAGGTCGGCCGCGGGATCGTCCAGAAACAGGCCGCCGATGACGTTGATATAGACGTCGCACCCGGAAACGGCGATGCCGCCGCGCTTTTCCAGCACGGCCAGCAGCATGGCGGCGCGATTGTAGTCGATGCCGTTGGCCCGACGGCTGGCGGCGTTATAGCCGGAAGGCGTAACCAGCGCTTGTACCTCGGCCAGAATGGGGCGGGTGCCCTCCATCACACAGGCCACGCAGGTGCCCGGCGCGTTATCCGGCCGTCCTGCCAGCAGCGCTTCCGAGGGGTTGGCCACACATCTGAGCCCGGTTTCCTCCATCTCGAAAACGCCAATCTCATTGGTGGAGCCGAAACGGTTTTTGGCGGCTCGGAGAATGCGAAACGTGGTGCTGCGTTCGCCTTCAAAGTACAGTACGCAGTCCACCATGTGCTCCAGCACTTTTGGGCCGGCAATGCTGCCCTCCTTGTTGATGTGACCCACTACGAAGGCGGTAAAACCGTCCTCCTTGGTCTTGCGCATCAGGCTCATGGTGCATTCCCGGACCTGGGCGACGCTGCCGGGCGTGGACGCCACCTCCGCGTCGTACATGGTCTGGATGGAGTCGATGATCACCACGTCCGGGCGCAGGTCGCCGATGCAGGACAGGATGGCGGCGAGGTCGGTTTCGGCCAGCACATAGACCTGGCCGTCGGCAACGCCCAGCCGCTGGGCGCGCATCTTCAACTGGCGCGCGCTTTCCTCGCCGGTGACATAGAGAATTTTTTCCCCGCCGCCGATCTCACCGCACAGCTGCAGCAAAAGGGTGGATTTGCCGATGCCGGGCGCGCCGCCCACCAGCACCAGCGAGCCCCGGACGGCTCCCCCGCCCAGAACGCGGTCGAGCTCCCCTATCCCGGTGGCGAAACGAAGTTCCTCCTCCGCCGACAGATCCTTCAGCAGCGTCGGCGCTTTGCGGGCGGGCGTCGGCGAAGCGCCGCGGGCCGCGCCCTTAGGCTTGGGGTCAACGGCGACCTCCCTAAGGGTATTCCACGCGCCGCAGTTGGGGCACTTCCCTGCCCAGTTCGATGTCTCGCCGCCGCACTCCGTGCAGCAGAAAACGGTCTTTTGTTTCATAATCAGCACCTGTTATTCTTATTCCGGCAGGGCGAGCCTGCCGCCGGCATATTGCAGATACGCCGCGGTGAGGGCGCAGGCCAGCTTCAGCTGATAGTCGTCCGAAACCAGCTTTGCCGCCTCGCCGGGGTTGGAGAGAAAACCGCACTCCGCCAGAATGGCGGGGCACGTCACACTGCTGGTCAGCAGCAGCTTTTCCGGGGCCGGCGCGGCCACCCGGCGATTCTCCGGGTCGGCAAAGTCCAGCAGATTTTTCTGGGCTGCCAGGCCCAGCGCGCGGCTGCCGTCGGTGGCGGCGTACAGGACCTCCGCGCCGGTGGGCTCCGCCGTGGGATAGTTGTTCTGATGGACGCTGATGAGCACGCCGCCGGGGGTATCGTTGGCCAGCTCGGCCCGCCGCACCAGACTGTCGTGCTCACTGTAGTCCGCCAGCGAGACGTCGCTCTCCTCGCTGCTGCGGGTCATCACCACTTTCTGCCCGTATAGACCCGCCACAGCGGCCATTTTCTGCGCGATGGCCAGGTTCACCCCGCTCTCGCGGGTGCCGTCTGCCGCCACGGCGCCGCCGTCAATTCCCCCGTGGCCGGGGTCGATCACCAGCACGGACTTCACGGCGGCAGCCCCTGCGCAGGCGGCGCCCCGGTGCCTGCGGAAGATCAAAAACAGGCTCAGCACGATCAGCAGCGCTGCCAGCAGCAGCGCGAGGATTCTCTTGAGACGAAATGAGAAAAACACAGCCATCACCCCTTCACTTATCCTTATGAGGGGATGGCGGGCGTTCATTCCGACCCAAATCATTATATTCTACCGGACCCTGCCCGTCAATAAAGAAGCCGGCCGGGAGGCATCCCGACCGGCGGTTTTTCTTATTCTGCCAGGAATTTTTCCAGCCGGTCCAGTCCCTCCCGGATGTTTTCCATGGAAGTGGCGTAGGACCAGCGGATGAAGTTGGGAATGCCGAAGCCCGTGCAGGGCACCACGGCCACCAGGCCCTTGTCAAGAAAGGCCATGGCAAAATCGTCCGCATTGTTGACGACGGTGCCGCTCACGGTGCGCCCGATGAGCTTTTCAATGTTCATCATCACATAGAACGCGCCCTCGGGTTTGATGCAGCTGACGCCGGGGATGGCGTTCATGCGCTGATACATATAATCCCTGCGGGCCTCAAAAGCCCCGCGCATTTCCTCAATGCCCTCCTGCGGGCCGTTGAGCGCCTCCACCGCGGCCCACTGGCTGATGGTGGACGGAGCGCCGGTGGAGTGGCTGAGGAAGTTGGACATGACCTTGGCGAGGCGCTTGTTGGACGCGGTATAGCCAATGCGCCAGCCGGTCATGGCATAGGACTTGGATACGCCGTTGATGAGAATGGTGCGCTCCTTCACATCCTCGCCCAGCGACGCGAAGCTGACGAATTCCCGCCCGTCATAGACCAGCTTGTAATAAATTTCATCCGCGATGACATAGAGGTCGTTTTCCACGCAGACCCTGGCGAGGGCGGACAGCTCCTCCCGGGTGTAAAGCATTCCGGTGGGGTTGCAGGGGTTATTGAGAATGACGCACTTGGATTTCTCCGTCACCGCGGCGCGGAGCTGGTCGGGGGTGATCTTGAAGTCCTGCGCCTCGCCGGCGGGCAGCTCCACGGGGATGCCGCCGGTCATGCGAACCATCTCGCAGTAGCTGACCCAGTACGGCGCGGGCACAAGGATCTCGTCGCCGGGATTGGTCAGGGCGGCCAGCGCGACATAGACGCAGTGCTTGGCGCCGCTGGCGATCACCACCTGAGTGAAATCATAGTCCACCCCGCAGTCGGCCTTCAGCCGGGCGGCGGCGGCCTTGCGCAGCGGGATGATGCCGGCGGCGGGGGTATACTTGGTCTTGCCCTCGCAGATGGCGGCGATACCGGCCATATTGATATTGTCGGGCGTCCTGAAATCGGGCTCGCCCGCGCCGAAACCGACCACGTCGATCCCGTCGGCCTTCATCTGCTTGGCTTTGGAGTCGATGGCCATAGTGGTGGAGGCCTGCACGGCTTCGGCGATTTTGGAGATGGATTTCATGGAAGCACCCTCATTTCGTGTAATTTTATGGATGAATTATATGCCGTTTTCCCCGCGAATTCAATGCGCAAAGTAAAAAAATCGGCGCAAAAAGCGGGAGCGAAACGCTCCCGCTTTTATAGGATTATACAAATCAAACCGCCGCTGCCCTCATTGACGATCTTTTGCAGCGTCTCCTGCAGCTTGGATCGGGCATTCTGGGGCAGCCCCGTGATCTTTGAGGTCAGCCCCTCCCCTGCGATATCATAGAGGGATTTGCCAAAGATATTGGATTCCCACAGCTTGCTGATGTCCCCTTCAAAGCCCTGCAGCAGAAAGCCCATGATCTCCTCCGAGGCCGCCGCCCCGCCCAGCGCGGGGGTCACCTCGCTCTCCACATTGGTACGCAGCATGTGGATGGCCGGCGCTCTGGCGCGCAGGCGCACGGTATACTTCCCTCCCCTTCGGACGATCTGCGGTTCGTCCAGCTGCATTTCGTCCGCCTGCGGCAGCACCACGCCGTAGCCCGTCTCCCGCACATCCCGCAGCGCGCCGCTGATGCGGTCGTAATCGGTTTTGATAACGCTCATCTCCCGCAGCAGCGCCAGCAGGTCGCCGTCGTTTTGGATGGCAAAGCCCGATTCGTCGCTGATGGTCCTGTAATAGAGCGCCCTGGGCACGCCCACGATGACCGAAATGACGCCGGTGCCCAGATCGGACTCGCTCATGGCCGCGTGGTCGATGTTCTCGTTTTCCGCCAGCGCCGACACCACCGCCGGAAGATCCCGCACGCGGAACATGGGCTCCGCCGCCGCCGCGATCTCCGAAAACAGCGCCGTCTTGAGCTCGCTTGCCAGCGGCAGCGCGTCCACCCAGTCCGGCAGGCGGATCTCCAGCCGGTCCACGGGAAACTCCGCCAGCGCCGCGCTGAGAATGGCGGTGATGCCGCTCTCGTCCAGCGTCTGGCAGTTGGCGCGCAGTACGGGCGTGCCATACTTTTCACTCAGCGCGGCTGCCAGCGTCTTTGCCGCGTCGTCGTTGGGGCTGGCACAGTTGAGCACCACCACGAAGGGCTTGCCGATGGCCTGCAGCTCGCTTACCACGCGCTCCTCCGCCGCGACGTAGTCCTCCCGTGGAATGTCGCAGATGGAGCCGTCCGTAGTCACTACGATGCCGATGGTGGAATGCTCCGCAATAACCTTGTGCGTCCCCTGCTCCGCGGCTTCGGTCATGGTGACCTCGTGCTCGAACCAGGGTGTGGTCACCAGTCGTTCTTCCCCGTTTTCAAACTGGCCCGCCGCGCCGGGCACCAGATAGCCCACGCAGTCGATCAGCCGCACGGCGACCTCGCTGCCGTCCGGCAGCCGGAGCTGCACGGCCTCCTCCGGGACGAACTTCGGCTCGGAGGTCATGATGGTCCTGCCGGAACCGGATTGCGGCAGCTCATCCTTGGCCCGCTCCCGCACGTAGACATTGTCGATGTTGGGGATGACCATGGTCTCCATGAAGCGCTTGATAAAGGTGGATTTGCCCGTGCGCACGGGCCCGACGATGCCCAGCATCACCGCGCCGCCGGTTCTTGCGGCGATATCCTGATAGATCGTGCTGTCAGTCATAAAAAAGCCTCCGCTTCTCCCAGTCTCGTTTGTACGAGTTTATGAGAAGCGGAGACGGTTTATGACCCGCTGTCCGGCGACAGACCGGCCGCGTAGTCGGCCCGCTGCCGCCACAGCGCCGTGTCGGCCCGTCCGCCCGGCTTCAGCGCCAGCGTGTCGGTCAAATAATCCGCCAGATAGGCGGAAAATTTTTTCGCGCCGGAAACGTTCAGGTGGAGCGTATCGTACCAGTCGGTGCTGTCGTCGAAGCCGATGTCGCCGATGGTATCATTAAAGTTGACATATCCCGCGATAGGCAGGGAAAGCAGATCGCTTTTCAGCTTCTTCAGCCTTTCGGGATCCGGTACCTCTTTTGCCGGTGCGAGATAAAGGTACAGCCGGATGCCTTTATCCTGGCAATACTGCGCGATCTTTCCCACGTACTGCATATTGCGGTCATAATCAGACTTGCTGGAGGAATAATCGCGGTATTGGGTCTGGCTCATAGCCTTGTGTTCTGTGAGCAGCGTGTAACCTGCGAGGGTATCGGCGGTATAATTGAGATTGCTCTCGATCTCGCCCGACCCGATTTCGAACACCCGGCCATGATAGTTATACATCGGAAACAAAAGACCCGGACGCTCACCTTTTTCCGCTGTGTCAAAGGTAGCCTCAATCCGATTTGCCGTCCATGGCATATAGCCGATATTGACCTTGGTGTAATCCTCATAGCGCGTAAAATAGATGCCGGAAACCTCAATGAAAATCGCCTCCGGCGACTGTGTGCGGCAAGCCTCCCTGACATAATAGTAAGTCATGGGGAGCGTTTGCTCCGGACCGCTCATCACGTAAGCTGTGACGCCGGTATTCTTCCAGATCACGGCGGGGACCACATCGCAATAAGCGATCGAGCTTCCGAAGACGAGTACGTCGATAGTATCCTTATCCTCCTTCAGATAGCTGTGCCAAGTGCTGCCGTAATCGACGCGATGCGGCATCAGAATGCCGCCGGCAAAATAGGAGATGGAGACAAACAGTGCCGCGGCAAGAAAAAACGCAAGAAATTCTCTGGCTTTCTTCATAAAATTACCGTTCATCTCCCATCAGAACTTAAAATAAACGAAATCCTGCGGATTGAAGCCCCGGCCGTACACGCCGAAAAAGACTACGGACAACGCGAGCACCAAAATGACGCCCCAATAGGCAAAATCCGTCTCCTCCAGCGCCGGGAGGGATTTCCTCGCCGCCTGAAAGATATCGGCGGCAACAAAGACCGCGGTATAGAGCGCGAGCATAATGGTCTGCCGCTTCAGAAGGCCCAGGGTTCCAAGCGCAAAGCCGCCGAAGCCGTCTGTAAGGATCGTCAGGATGCGCTTGACTAGGTACAGGCCCTGCGCAACGCTGCCGGCACGGAAGAATACCCAGGCGATCGTAACAAGGGCAAAGGTGACGGCGCACCGCCAAAGCCACAGAACCCTGCTGCTCTCCCGTACTCTGAGAGCCGCGCGCAGCTTTTTGCGCGCGGGGAGGGTAATTTCACCGATCACCTGATACGCGCCGTTCAGAAGGCCCCATACCACGAAGGAAAAGGCGGCCCCATGCCATAGACCGCTGACGGCAAAAACAACCATCACATTGAAGTAGGTACGCCACTTCTTGCATCGGCTCCCGCCCAAGGGGAAATAAATGTATTCCCGCAGCCAGGAGGTCAGGGAAATGTGCCACTTTTTCCAAAAATCCTTAACGCTGGCCACCAGATACGGCGCGTCAAAGTTTTCCATCACGGAAAAGCCCAGCGCCTGCGCCGTGCCGATGGCCATGTCGGAATAGGCGGAGAAATCAAAATAGATCTGCATGGAATAAGCGGCCGCGGCCAGAAGGATGAGCCCGTTTGAAAAGTTGGCGGCATCGGCGTAAACCGTGTTCACGATGACGGCGATGGTGTCCGCGACCACCATCTTCTTCACCATGCCCCAGGCAAAGCGCAAAATACCGCGCTTGACACGCGCAAGATCAAAAGCCTTCGTCCCGTCCAGCTGGGGCAGAAAGTTTCGGGCATAGCCGATGGGGCCGGCCATAATGGTGGGGAAGAAAGAGACGAACACCGAAAAATCAAGAAAATTCTTTTCCGCCTCGATTTTCCCCTTGCATACGTCAAACAGGTAGCCCGCTGCGGAGAAGGTGAAAAACGAGATTCCAACAGGCAGCAAAAGCGTCAGCTCATGGCCGTAATTCAGGCCCAGGACCCGGGCAAAAGTGGAGCAGAAGAAGTCCAGGTATTTGAATACGAACAAAACGCCGAGGTTATAGCACACGCCGAGCGTAATCCACAGCTTTTTCCGGCCCAGGGCGCCCTTACTGTAGGCCAGCGCCACCCAGTAGCTGATCAGCGTGCCGGCAAGGATAAGCGCGCCAAAGGCGGGCCTCCACCACATATAGAATACATAGTTGCCCGCCAGCAGCACCCATTTTTGATATTTCTTCGGCAGCAGATAATACAGCAGAAAAAAGGCGGCGATGAAAACCGGGAAACTCAGAGAAGTATAACTCATTACGGCAAACTCCAGAAAGAAATGATTTAGAAAAACTTTGCCGTCTGGTCATGGACGGTGGAGATCGAGGTCTCGATCTCCGGGAATTTTTTGTTGATCCACGCCATGAGCTGCGGAACGACCACATTTTCCGTGGCAAAATGATCGGCGTCGATGAGATTCAGCCCCAGTTCACGGGCCGTAAGAAACTGGTCGTATTTTATATCCGCGGTGACGTAGGTATCGCAGCCCAGCGACGAGGCCAGCGCCACGCAGTCGCCGCCGGCGCCGCCCATCACTGCCAGCTTTTTCACGCCGCGGTGGGCGTCGTAATAGCGCAGGCCGTTGCCGTGCAGCGCGGCCTTGCACACGGCCAGAAAATCGCGCAGCGGCATTTGAGCGGGAATTTCCCCAACGCGGCCGCAGCCCGCCCCCTCGCCCGTAGGCTCCAGGATGCCGGTGACCTTGCCGCCCAGCGCGGCCATGAGGAGATCGTTCACGCCGCCGTCGGCGATGTCCAGATTGGTGTGCATGCAGATAGCGGCGATGCCGTTCCGGATGAGCTTGAGCACCTTGGCCGACTGCACCGTCTCGCCGGTGACGTCCTTCATGGCGTCCCACACCACCGGGTGGTGCGACACGATGAGCTGCGCGCCCAGCGCGGCAGCTTCGTCGATGACCTCTCCGGTGATGTCCAGCGCGAACAGCGCGCGGGTGACGGGCGTGTCGGGGCCGCCCACCAGCAGACCCACATTGTCGAAGTCCATTTTCAGCGCCCGGGGCGCCAAAGAAAACAAATAATCGCGAATCTCACCCGCGTCCGTCATGGGTAAGCCTCCCCTTCATTTCGTTCAGTTCGGTCAGAATACCGCGGTTCAGCGCCAGCCTGCCGCCGTCCCCGGTCCTGCCGCGCGCCATGCCGCGGACGGCGGCGGCAAATTTGGCGATCAAGCCGTCCAGATACTCGCCAAACAGCGGATCGGCGCTGATCTGCTCATATTTCCCGGTAAACAGCTCGGCGTCGCTGTAATGCGGCGCCGTGCCGTAGCCCGCCGTAAAGATCTGATAGAGCGCGCCGCTGTCCCGGACGAGAAGCTCGCGGGTGATCGTAAACTCGTTGTGAATGAGCCAATAGCGCAGCACGTTTTGATGGCTCATGGGCTGCAGGATCAGCGTATATTCCGGCGCGGCGCACCAGTAGTCCCGGTCCAGGATTCCCGTGGCGGTATCGCCGCCCATGCCGGCCACCACGATACTGTCCACCGCCGCGGGCTCCACCCCGTTCAGCCCGTCGCACAAGACGAATCGGATGCGGTCGGAAAACCCGGCTTCGGCGGCGGATGCTTTCGCGCTTTGCAGCGGCCCGCTGTTGATATCGGTGGCGACGACCGCCCCGGCATAGCCCCTGCGCAGCAGCAGCACGGGCACATAGCCGTGGTCGGTGCCCACGTCGGCCACGCCGCGGCCCTCCGGAACCAGCGCGGCGATCTGTTCAAGTCGGTTGGACATCATAGTACTCCAAACAGAATAAAAAGCCGGTATTGACCGGCTTTTTATCGATTTTCCATTTTACTCAGACCGTCTGCAGGAAGGCCTTGAGGTCCATGATGAACTCGTCGGGATCCACGCCATGCGCGGCGCAGGCTTCCTCGACGGTCTCGGCGCTGGCCAGGGCGCAGCCCATGCAGTGCATACCGATCTCCATAAACTTGGGCATAGCCTCGGGGCAATTCTCGACGATCTCGCCGATGTTGGTATCTCTGGTGATTTCCATAAAAAATTCCTCCTAAGAAATGTGGGAAAAAGTTCACGGCGTAAAGAACGGGGCGCCAAAGGCGTCCCGTTCCGGATTTGAGACGAGAATGCCGATCAGGCGTTCTGCTCTCTCATCTTTGCAAAGCACTCGCTGCAGTAAACGGGACGGTCGGACTTGGGCTCAAAGGGAACTCTGGCCTCGCCGCCGCAGGCTGCGCAGACAGCAGTGTAGTACTCACGGGGACCGCGGGCGGCCGCCTTGCGGGCGTCACGGCAGGCCTTGCAGCGCTGGGGCTCGTTCTGGAAACCGCGCTCCGCATAGAACTCCTGCTCCCCGGCAGTAAACACGAACTCGTTGCCACACTCTTTGCAAATCAGGGTTTTGTCTTCGTACATGTCGAATCCTCTCTTTGAAATCTTGCCTGTTAGGCTATATTTGCGGTCAGCGTCAGCTGATATCGCCAAGGTTGGGGTCCCGGGCCAGTTTGCGCCGGATCCTTTGCACCGCGTTGTCCACAGATTTTACATCCCTGCCCGTCTTCGCCGCGATTTCATCGTAGGAAAGACCGTCAAGGTACAACGCCAAAACATCTTTTTCAAGCCTGGATAGCTTCTGTGCAAAGGCTTTGTTTAATTCAAATTCGCTCTCTCTGGCCAGAACCTGCTCCTCGGGAGTACGCCGAAACGCTTCGGGATTAGCAGCCAACTGGGTCTGGGATTCCTCTGAGAGTATATAATCCAATGACAGTCCGTCATTGAGGGGAAGGTGCTTGAGGCGCGACGCGGATTTGACTGCGGAATAGAGACGGCGGCGGATGCACACCTCCGCATAGGTCTTGAAGGCGGTACTCATCGACGGGTCGTATTGCCGGATGGCGGAAAGTAAGCCCAGCATACCCTCCTGAATCAGATCCTCGCTGTCGCCGCCGGCCAGAAACAGCGGTCTTGCGCAAATACGCACAAGCCGGGTATACCTCGTGGCCAGCCGTTCTTCCGCTTCCCTGTCGCCCCCGCCGGCGAGACGGAGAAGGTCGGAATCATCGATTCCCTGAAAATTGTCAGAATCAATCATATACATTTTTTCACAAATAATTATATTACAACAGCGCTGAAAGTCAATAGAAATTTGCCCATTTTCTCATGTAAAATCGTCGTTTTACACAAGATGCGACTGCCGGCGCGGGGACTTTTATCAAAAATCGAGCTGCTGCTGCCCCAGGTATTCGATCCCCAGATGTTCATAGGCCTTTCGGGTCACGCAGCGGCCCCGGGGCGTGCGGGTCAGAAAACCCTGCTGCAGCAGATAGGGCTCGTACACATCCTCCAGCGTCACGGCCTCCTCGTTGATGGTGGCGGCCAGCGTCTCCAGTCCAACAGGGCCGCCGTTATAAAATTCGATAATACTGCGCAGCATCCGCCGGTCCAGCGAATCCAGTCCCAGCTGGTCGACCTCCAGCGCCAGCAGCGCCTCGTTGGCCACGTCCCTGGTGATGATGCCGTCGGCCCTGACCTGGGCGAAATCCCGCACCCGCCGGAGCATACGGTTGGCGATGCGGGGCGTGCCCCGGGAGCGGGAGGCGATCTCATGGGCGCCGGATTCGTCGATCTCGATGTTCAGAATGCCCGCGGAGCGCTTGACGATCAGCAGCAGTTCCTCCGCGGTGTAAAGCTCCAGCCGCAGGGTGACGCCGAAACGGTCGCGCAGCGGCGCGGTGAGCTGGCCGGAGCGGGTCGTGGCGCCGATAAGCGTGAAATGCGGCAACTCCAGATGCAGGGAGTTGGCCGAGGGGCCCTTGCCCAAAATGATGTCGATGGCATAGTCCTCCATGGCGGGATAGAGGATCTCCTCATAGGCCCGGTTGAGCCTGTGGATCTCGTCCACGAATAAAATGTCGCCCTCGCTGAGATTGGTCAGCATGGCCACCAGATCCCCGGCCTTTTCAATGGCGGGGCCGGAGGTGATGCGCATCTTCACGCCCATCTCGTTGGCGATCACCGCCGCCAGCGTGGTTTTGCCCAGACCCGGGGGTCCGTGGAGCAGCACATGATCCAGCGGCTCCTTGCGCATTTTTGCGGCGTTGATGAACACATAGAGGTTGTCCTTGGCCTTCTTCTGTCCGATATACTCGGACAGCATCCTGGGGCGAAGGGACGCTTCGGCGTTGTCCTCCGGCAGAATGGAGGCCGTCGTCACCAGCTCCTGATTGCCGTCTTCCGAAAAACTGATACTCATTGATCTCCCATCCTTACTTGACCATCTGCTTCAAAACGGCCTTGATGATCTCCTCGGCGCTCAAGCCGGCAATGTCCGTGTTTTTCAGCGCGGCGTTGATCTCCGCCGTGCCGTAGCCCAGCACCGCAAGACCTGTGAGGGCGTCGTTCAGCGCGGCGCTGCCGCCGGAGCTCACCGCCGCAGACGGCGTGAAATCCGGCAATTCACTCTGTTTGGCCAGCTTGTCCTTGAGCTCCAGGATCACGCGCTGAGCGATCTTTTTGCCCACGCCCTGAGCGGAGGTCAGGGCTTTTTCATTCCCGCTCATCACCGCCAGCGCCAGCGTCTCGGGCGTGACGGCGGAGAGAATGGACAGCGCCGCCTTCGGTCCCACGCCGGACACGGTGAGCAGCATCTCAAAGCAGCGCTTTTCGCTTTTCGTGGCAAAGCCGAACAGGTCGAAGCAGTCCTCTTTGACGTAATCGAAAACAAAGAGCTTGGCGCGCTCCCCCACCGACAGCCGGGAGAGCGTATTGACGGTGACGTTCAGCTCGAAGCCCACACCGCCGCAGTCCACAACGGCAAGATTCTGGCCGATCTCCGATAGGGTGCCTTCTATATGGTGGAACATTCAGAATTCTCCTCCCTGTTCAATAGCGATGTGGCGCTGCGGGCATGGCACAGAGCCAACGCCACGGCATCCGCGGCGTCGTCCGGCCGGGGCACTGCCTTCAGCGCACAGATGCGGCGCACCATGTCCATCACCTGCTTCTTTTCCGCCCGGCCGTAGCCCACCACGGACTGCTTGACCTGCAGCGGCGTATATTCATAGACCGGCACATTGGATTTGTAGGCCGCCAGCAGGATGACGCCTCTGCCGTGGGCCACGGAAATGCCGGTGGTGATATTGGTGTTGAAAAATAGCTCCTCGACGGAGAGACAGTCGGGCCGGAAGGACCCGATGAGCTCGGTCATATCGTCGTAGATCTGGTTGAGACGGCTGGACAGACTGGTATGGGCGGGCGTCGTGATGACCCCGCACTTTTGCAGCGTATAATTTTCCCTGTCGAAATCCACCACGCCGAAGCCCACTGTGGCGATACCGGGGTCAACGCCCAAGATGCGCATACCTTTTCACTTCCAGAATATTTCTTATACCGGACGCATTTGTCCGCACCGCGGGCAGATGCGCCCGGTACTATAACCGCTTTGCGGTTATAGTACCATATCTTGCGGTTTATGGCAACTGAAACCGATAGAAAGCAGAATAACAGCCCGGCTCACGCCGGGCTGTTACCCCAGGGTTATTTTAAGGAGTATGAAAAAAATCGGTTCAGGCGCGGGGGTGGGCCTTGTTGTACACATCCTTCAGCTGCTTTTTGACCAGCTGGGAATAAATCTGGGTGGAGGAAATATCCGCGTGGCCCAGCATCTCCTGAATGGAGCGCAGATCGGCGCCGTTTTCCAGCAGATGCGCGGCAAAGGAGTGGCGCAGGGTGTGGGGCGTGATGTCCTTCTCGATGTGCGCCTTCTGCTGGTAGGACTTGATGATTTTCCAGAAGCCCTGCCGGGACATGCGCTCTCCGCTGACATTGACGAATAGGGACTTCTCCTCCGGATCGGCGATCATCTGCGGACGGATGAACTCGATATACTCGCTCAGCGCGCGGATGGCCGCGGGATACAGCGGAATATAGCGTTCCTTGTCCTTGCTGCGGCAGCGCAGGATGCCGGCGGAGACGTTGACGTCGTTGATGTCCAAATTGATCAGCTCACTGACGCGGATGCCGGTGGCGTACAGCAGCTCCAGCATGGCGCGGTCGCGATAGCCCTTGGCATCCACGCACTCCGGCTGCTCCAGCAGGAGCTCCACTTCCTTGTTGGTGAGGATCTGCGGCAGCTTCTGGGTACTCTTATCGGGCACCAGCTTGGTGGAGGGGTTTTTGGTGATGCAGCCGCTGCCGGCCAGGTAGGTATAAAAGCATTTGATGGAAGCAATGCTTCTGGAGACCGTGGCCACGGACTTCCCGATCCCTCTCAGATGGGAGATATAGTCGGAAAGCTCCTTCTCGGCGGCGCTGTTCAGCTCCTTATCCGTATGCGTGTCAAGATATTCGCCCAACTGGCGGATATCGCGCAGATAGGAGCTCAGGGTATTTGTGGAAGATTTTTTGACGTCCTTGAGATATTTCTCAAAAAGCTCAAGACAGTCGTTGTTCGTCACAAAAATCCCCCCTTTCTTACGTACTCATGCAGGATGCAGATAATTCAAATAAGCGGCGGCGGCAAAGGCCAGCGCGAAAGCGAGCAGGGCCTGGACGGCGAAGCCGCCCGCGGCGCGCGACCGTACTTTTCTGTCCGCGCCGGCCCGCAGCAGTCCCGACAGGCGCAGGCCGCCTCGGGAGACCACGAAAAACGGTGGGACCAGAAGCAGCGCCGGAATGATTACCGTCATAACGACCTGACGGGCCGTAACGGCGTCCACCGCGGATATTATGGTAGCCGACTGATACGCGATCGACCCGCCGCACACGGCGGCGCAGGCCGGAATCAGCGCGGTGCCCAGCGTGGATGTAGCGGCAAAACACACTGCCGCAAGAAAAATAACGCAACTGGAAAACAGGACCCACAGGGAGCCGTCCTGCCAAGCCAGAAACGACACGTCTATCGCACCGCTGCCGGAATGCAGCAACAGCGTAACCGCTGCTGCCCCCGAAACAAAGGCAAGAAATACGGACAGCATCGGAATAGGCTCCCTGGGGGCGGCGCGGGGCCTCCGCCGGCTTCGAACTCTTTTCATTGCAGTACCTCCGATCCCAGAAAAAAGAACGGCGGAATAATCCTGCAATTTACATAATAATCTGTCGGACACAATATATTACAAATTCTATCCGTTATCAAGGGCTTTGTAATATTTCGTTCAATTTTGTTAATTATGACCATATATTATGTTAACAGTATTATGTAAACTTTGTCTACCGCGCCCCGGCAGACCTGCGGATCTCCTCCACTTTCAACAAGATATTGAAGAAAACATTGCCATTGATCGCAACATCTTGATGTTTTACGTGCTGTTATGTTAACTCCTTATTAATATCACTATTTGTATAATCACCTTTTCGCCTTCACTTTTTTGTGCAACTTTTTGTTACCGGCGTGCCGAAACAGGACGCCGCCGAACAGTGAACCGCCAATGGTGCAGATGGCCAGCCGCAAAATCTGCGGCGCGGACAGGCCCCCGCCGAAGATCAGTCCCCCGAGCAGCAGCACAATGAGCAGCGCCGCTCCGGCGATCACCCCGCGCACGACCCCCTCCCTGCCAAGCCCGCGGGCAGCCAGCGCGCCCGTCAGGACGGCGCCGAGAAAATTCACGGCGATCACCGCCTCATCCGCGGCGGAATACGGCAGCCGCCCTGAAGACAGCAGCGCGGAGCAGAGCAGCAGCAGCGCGGCCGTGGCTGCGGCGCCAGCCGCCAGCGCGATCAGAAGCCCGGCTGCGGTTTTGGTTTTCCCCTTGTTTGCAGGCATAATAAATCCCTCCGACACAAAAGATGGTTTGTACATCTTATTGCGCCGGAGGGGCGATCATGCAATGATTATTGGATTATTTGTCTTCCTTGGTGCTGTCGGTGCCGCCCAGCTTCTTTTTGGTTCTGGCGGCTTCCTCCGCGGCCTCTTCACGGACGTTGGTGGAGATGGCCCACTTCTTAACCTGGATGCGGACGCGGTCCTCGCCGGTCTCGAAAGTGACGGTATCCTCGGTAGCCTGCACGACTTTGCCGGTTATACCGCCGATGGTGACGATCTCATCGCCGACGGACAGGGCGGAACGCATCTGCTCCAGCTTTTTCTTCTTCTTGTTTTCAGGCCTGATCAGGAACAGCCAGAAAACGACAAAGATAAGAACAAGCATCAGGATGGACGAATACGAACCGAAGCCGCTGGCGGTGCTTGCGGCAGTTTCTAAGAATAACATGCTTTATCCTCCGTTAAGAAATTTTGTATTGATTATAATCGCAATCCCTGTAAAATTCAAGACAATTATATCCGAGTGTCCAGCTTTGTAACATATTCCCTGCGAAAATCTTCAAACCGGTCCTCATCCAGCGCCTGACGGATGCGGGCCATGAGGCTGTTGTAGAAGTAGAGGTTGTGCGCCACCGCGAGGCGCATGGCCAGCATCTCCTCCGCCTTAAACAGGTGCCGGATATAGGCCCGGGAATAACGGCGGCATACGGGGCAGTCGCAGCGGGCGTCGATGGGGCCGGGATCGGCCAGATATTTTTCATTTTTGATGTTGATGACGCCGTCCCAGGTGTAGAAATGCCCGTGGCGGCCATTGCGGGCCGGCATGACGCAGTCGAAGAAGTCCACGCCGCGGGCCACGCTCTCGAGGATATTGCCCGGCGTGCCCACGCCCATCAGGTAGCGGGGCTTGTCGGCGGGCATATACTCTTCCACCGCCTGAATGGTGTCGTACATCTCCTGGTGGGTCTCCCCCACCGCGAGGCCGCCGATGGCGTAGCCCGGAAGGTCAAGCTCCGCGATCTTTTTCATGTGCTCGATGCGGATATCTTGAAATACCGTGCCCTGATTGATGCCGAACAGCATCTGGCCGGGGTTGACGGCGTCGTCCATGGCGTTGTATTCCGCGCTGGCGGCCTTGCAGCGGACAAGCCAGCGGTAGGTGCGCCCGCAGGAGCACTCCACATACTCCCGGGGCGACGGGATTTTGATGCACTCGTCGAAGGCCATGGCGATGTCGCTGCCCAGATTGGACTGGATGCGCATGCTCTCCTCCGGGCCCATGAAAATGTGCCGCCCGTCCACATGAGAGTTGAAGGAGACGCCCTCCTCGGTGATCTTGCGCAGCGAAGCCAGCGAGAAGATCTGAAAGCCGCCGCTGTCCGTGAGGATGGGACCGTCCCAGGTCATGAAGCGGTGCAGCCCGCCCAGATTTTTAATCAGCTCGTCGCCGGGGCGGACATGGAGATGATAGGTGTTGGACAGCTCGATCTGGCAGCCGATGGTTTTCAGGTCGGCCGCGGAAAGCGCGCCCTTGATGGCGCCCTGGGTACCCACGTTCATGAATACCGGGGTCTGGGCCGTGCCGTGGGGGCAGGTAAATTCGCCGCGCCGGGCATGGCCCGAGCGTTTGATAACTTTAAACAAAAAAGCAGCTCCTTTATTCGATCAGCATGGCGTCACCGATGTTCACGGGTTATATGATATTCGGTGGCTCTGTATAATAGTCGCTCTGAGATTGTACCACCTGACGGCCGAAATTACAACAGGAAAGCCGGAGGCTAACGCCCCCGGCTCCCCGGCAAATCACTCTTCAGTTTTCAAGGTGCTCCGCCTCTGCACATCATTGACGGCATAGATGGCGTCCACCACAGTGCTGTCACCGGCGAGCCGGTCGAGGTCTTCGGCGATTTTATGTACCATGTCCCAGATCGCGTAGAAAGCATTAACCCCCATGTCAGCCTTTTCCATATCCTCCGGCAGGAACTCCATGTCGAGGAAGGTTCTTTCATAGGCATACATGAGGGCGTTTACCTTTGCGGTGTCGAAAATTGCTTCATTCAGATTGCTGTTCATTTTTCTTTACTCCTTCGTTTTGTATTGGCACTCGGCCACCGGAGGAGTAAAGGCTTCATTTGTCGTCAACGACTATGAGTGGGGAGCCGATACGGCCCCTGTGCGAGCACCGAGAGCAATTTCGTGCCTCTTTTTGCTTTCCGCTACCATATTCTACAACATTACGAGCTCATCTGCACATATTCGTCAGAATGCTTTTTGCCTCGCATTCCCTTCCAGTAAGGCACAAATTGAATACATACAGGCTGTCACTCACGTTCATGATGTGCCTCGGAGTCGTATCCCTACGTACCGTTTCAAGGTACAGTTCATCTATCTCATGCTTTTCCAATCCCGATAGCATCGCTTCTTTCTTTGCAAGGAGAATTTCTCTTTCGGAGATGAACGGGGCTGCGGAAGCTCCGCTGAGGTTGATATGGAAAGCTATCATGAGCGCCTTCAGGGCATCAACGGTATTCCCCTCTTTATCGAGAACGGCAGCCATATCATGCAGTTTTCCGGCCGCTGACGCAAGGTCTCCCTTTCTGAGGCTGTCATTATATGATCTCGACAGAGCCCCGTAGTCCCCGTTCATATCCATCTCTGGTCTTCCCCCGTTTCTGATTTTACTTTTGATTTAATCCATAAGTGGCCGCGAAATCAATTTGCCGCCTCAAGGAATGGTTTTTTCGCCGTCTTGGTGTTGAGGGATTACTTCTGGTGTTGCCTCGATTTGTGACTGTTTTGAGGCCACTATGAGCTTCTCTAAATCTCTCGGGATGAAGTGCAGCGTGGCACCTTCATTCCCGTGAATTGAGATATTCAGCCGTCCGGTATCGGGCCAGTCGAATTCGAGCTGCTCGTCTCCGCTTTTTTTATTTCCCATGGCATCCGTCCATAACCCTTTCAATCACCCAATCGGTGCATTTGCTCACGACGAGCGATGCTGGGGCAGCCTCTCCAAAGTTGGACAAACACCACTCCTTCGCTCCTTCGGCTGGTTCACCGGTGCCGCAATACCGAAAGAA
>Ga0268263_1001197_pt1 | contig 25098 bp, 18 predicted proteins | sample Biomet5_FD_190358 | JGI IMG/M metagenome (GOLD analysis project Ga0268263, IMG submission 190358) | Microbial communities from bioreactor (seeded with sewage sludge) at LBNL, California, USA - Biofuel metagenome 5 (SPAdes) (version 4) | ecosystem: Engineered > Bioreactor > Anaerobic >... | reverse complement strand
AGCAGCTATCAGTATGGCAACTACATAGGACATTCAGAAAATGGAGCTGGCGGAGGGGCCAGCGCCAGCAAAAAGAAAAAACGCAAGATGAGCGAGCCGCTGAATCTGACAAAGCGCGCCTTCGTTCTCATCATGATCATATGCATGGTCGTTACTTCAGGCGTGACTATTGGAGGCTACGCACTGCTCAGCAGCATGGGCGTCACCACCACCAAAGCCATTACGGCTACCAACTACACGCTGACCAAGGCATCCGGCGATGCGCTCTCCGTTGAAGAGATCGTAGCCAAGAACGAGGATGCAGTCGTTTCAATCACTACAGAATCTGTTGCTACTGATACGTGGATGCAGAACTATGTCACTCAGGGAGCCGGCAGCGGCGTCGTTATTGACTCCAACGGCTACATCGTGACATGCTATCACGTTATCGACGGTGCCAGCAAGGTTACCGTAACGCTGAAATCCGGCAAGGAATACAAGGCGACCATAGTCGGCGGTGATTCTGAAAACGATATTGCAGTGATCAAAATCAATGCTACAGGCCTTACAGCTGCAACATACGGAGACAGCAGCTCCCTGTCAGTCGGCAGCGAAGTCGTTGCCATCGGCAACCCGCTGGGAACTCTTGGCGGAACTGCAACTACAGGAATCCTGAGCGCTACAGACAGAGAACTTACAGTTGAAGGCAAGACTCTTAACCTGCTTCAGACTGATGCTTCCATCAACCCGGGCAATTCCGGCGGCGGACTGTTCGATGCTTACGGAAATCTGATCGGAATCGTTGAATCCAAGTCTACAGGATCAGATGTCGAAGGCCTTGGCTTCGCACTTCCAGTCAACAAAGTTGCCAAAGTCGCCAAGACGATCATTGAAGGCGGCCACATTGACGGCGAAGCAGTCATCGGCGTATCTGTAACCGAGCTTACAAAAGATGAAGCTCAGCAGTACGGATTCTCGAAAGCCGGTATCTACGTTGCAGAAGTCACAACGACTAATGCACAGAACGCCGGTCTCAAGGTAGGCGACATGATCTACAAGGTTGGAGACAAGACGATAAGCGGAAGTTCTGATCTTACTGCTGCTCTTGCCGATCACGATCCTGGCGATACGATCACACTGACTGTGATCAGAGACAATCAGGAAAAGACCATCAAGGTCACCCTGACATCAAGGACAGAATAATCACAGTCTACTTTAAATGGCCGTTGCAATACGCAACGGCCATTTTTATTAATAATTTGACATGGATTTTGATGATTTACTTTATGCTCCCATCTTCATTTTCAAAAAATTCGTTATAACTATTATCCATTTCTTCAATCAGACTATACAAAGTTAATGTCTCAGTCTGCTTTGACATCAGATCTTCGATAGCTTTATATCCTGTATTAGCATATTTTTCACACAAATCATAAACCCGATTAGTATCTGTAATTGTGCTTAAATCACCATCTTTAATACTATCAATATAAAGTGCAAACAATAATGCTTCTTCCTGAAGCCCTATATACTCATCTCTAACGAATGTGTCTTTTTTATTAAGCTCTGTTGGTAATTTTGTTTCGTATCCTAAAGCCATTGCAAATAGAAACTGCTTCAGCCTCGGGGTCGATTTATCAAGCTTTAAATATTTTGTTTTGTCTAATCCCTCTACAATACTTCTATTATCTGTCGATATTTTTAATATTCTAACCTTGGTATCACTCATACATTCCGCCTCCTAAAGATATGTCTCTTTCTCATTATCTGTCTTTAATTCTGTATATGTGCTCGAAACTGGCTCAATTGTATTCTTTATTTCCTCCGAATACTCCGAAGGGGTGAATGTCATAATTACTTGCTTGTTTTCTGCCACTTTGCTAAGCACATTTCCAAAATTGGTACGATTCTCTAAATCAACTCTCCCTACCGGAGTATCAATGAATAACATGGAATTATATCCGGATACCTTTTGCAATGCAAGTGTAAACGATAGCGCAAGAAGCGCACGCTCTGCTGCGCTACACGAACCTATTGTTGGGTAGTTATATTCATCATAGACTTCAAAGTTATAATTATCGTCTATTTCAAGGCGCGCAAAAGTTCTCTTTTTCCAATCCAATTCAGTAAATAGTTTTAATGTTTCATCGCGTAATTTTACTTGAGACTCTTCAATCATCTCATTTTTAATCGAATTAATAATATCAGATGATTCTTTAGCAAATTCAATCTGCTTTTCAATTAATTCAAGTTCGTCTTTCTGTTTGATACTACTAGTTAATAAGTTCTCAATATTTTCCAGTTCTTCATTGTTATCATTAAGGTTCTCTTCGTACTTGAACTTTTTAGCCTCTTCGCTACTTTTTATCTCGCTTTGTTCTTTCCGCATAGTATGCATTTTATTGATTTTTTCTGTATCTGTAAAATTTTTCAAGTATTCATCAAGCGTATTGCATTCATCGTTAAGACTTTTTATATCATTTTCTAATGATTTATAGATTTTCAATTTACTTTCTTTCTCATGCGGATAATTCTTAAGATCATTTATATATCCTTCAATTACTGCGCTTAATCGCGATAATAAGTTAGATTGCTCAGATGACAACTCCAACTGTGTCAATAATTGTAACATATGCGCTCTTGCGTCAGAATTAAGTTCTCGCCCACATACCAAACATATATCGTTGTTCAGCATTTTATTGATATATTCAGAATCTATTTTAGGTGGCAATGCCCCCTCACTATCCTTTTCTTTGATATATTCCATCGTCTTCTTTAAGCATGGATACAACGCAAATAATGTTTTGTAATGAACCACAAAAGATTTCAATTCATTACCGGCTTCTTCCAACAATGTCTTTTTTTCTTCCAATTCGCTTAAATGCTTTTGGTATAGTTTTTCTTTTTCCGGAACACCATCTTTGCCAGTTAAAAATTCACTACACGAAATAATTGTTGCATCTGCATTAGCAATCTGTGTTTCACACTCAGTAATATAGTTTTTTAGCTCCGTATTCACTTCTTGTAGTTTTGTTTTTTTATCATTAAGTTCCTTTATTTGAGGATCCTTTTTTGCTGCTTCGGATTGTAAATCATTAATTACATTTGAAAGTCTTGTGCTCATAGAAGTTAGTAAATTTACTTGAGAAATATCATAAATTGCTTCTTTAATTTTTCCACCATTTCCACTAATAAAATACTTATCCAATTGCTCTCCATCAAAGAAAAAATACTCCCTGATTGCTCTTGGCAAATACATATTTATGATTCTCTCTATGCCATCTTCATCAGTTATTACGTTTGTTTTCCCTGCTGTCAATTCTGTAACTGCAACAGTATCTTTTAAAGGATATGCATTTTCAACCTTAAATACCTGAGTACGCTCAAATATTATTGATTCCACATCAGATATAAATGTCATTCGTACTTGCAAAGAGCAGTTGTTCTTATTCTCATTTCTTGCGCTTTCTAAAGCATCAATATTAATTCTTGGCTGTGCGTTTTTTTCATTACCAAGATGAGGTTCAGTACCATATAAACACCATGTTATTGCATTAAGCAGATTTGTTTTACCAATTCCGTTTCTGCCTATGATTATATGCAGATCTCGTTTTCCTTTTTTTACTGGAAATGAATATGTAACATTTTTATATTGTCTGAAGTTCTTAATCTCAATTTTTTCAATACGCATTATTAGTCCTCCACAATTGCTTTTTTTAGCTCATTCTTATAAAAGTCTTTATACCACCCAATGCCTTTATTCTCTTCCTCAAGTATTTTTATGATAAAACCTCTCTGTGCGTCTTTCCCTTCTGTTTTCTCAGCTATTTTGGTTAACATTATTTTACTAATTGCCATTTTGATCCTCCATCTCCGAATAATACAAGGACAATGCCTCCGAACTATTCTGTGCATTCTTGCATATTTCTAAAACTCTCTTTTTCTCTTTCTCACAGATTTCTTTCTCAAATTGTTGCAAGACATTGTTTCCCAATTTTGAATAGCACGGCCTTACGGTAATATCCACAATAGTAGCTTGTTTTTTATTCTCCGCCTGCCTTATTACCCGACCTATTCGCTGAATATATTCTCTTGGATTTGTACTGCTTGACATTAGAATTGCCTGCTTAGCACTTGGAATATCAATTCCCTCATCCAAGCACTTTATTGCCACTAATACTTTTAGTCTTTCTTTAGAAAAATTGTCAATGATAAACTGTCTCTCTGTCTTACCTCCATATTCTTTGCTTATTTTTGTTCCCTCGTCCTCAGTTACCAGACCATATGGGATGCTACTTTCATACAACATACTTTTGACCTGATCAATCTGTTGTGGTGAAACAAATATTATTGTATCTGATAAATCCGATGTTTGTTTAATAATTTTCTCCAAAACGCCATATTTGTTAGTGGCATTTTTGACAATATTTGCTCTTTTGAATAGTAACAACTCTAACAATTCCTCATATTCATCCGATTCCTCATTTAATTTACTAAGTTTTGTTACTTTGTCAGAAAGCTTCCCATATTCTTCAAGTTCATCCTCAGAAAGATCAACAAATTCCAACTTGTATGTATATGGTACCAAAAAAGGCCTTTTAGTAATAGGGTTCATAGTCGTTAAAGCGTCATTAATAGTAAACTCATATTTATCATTGCCAAAGAATTCTTCGATTAACAAAGTGCCGCGTTCATCGTACCATCTACCGGGTGTTGCACTTAATCCAACTCTATAGTCATATCTTTCTAGTAATCCCCTTCTAAGTTTATTTGCTCCCAGTCCGTGTACTTCATCTCCTACAAATAGGAATTTAACATCTGGCTTTGCCATATTTATAGTTTTTTCAAACTGATCCTTGCAACCAGTTGCATGCGTAGTAAAAACAATTGCTTTGTCTATCATTCCAATGTTTACCTGTAGTATTAGCTCATGCAACTCATTTTTCCAATTGGCATTAGTACCATCAATCACGTATTGCTCTTCTATGTCTAATAATTTATTGACTTCCTTTTTCCATTGCAATGAAAGCGTCCCCTGTGGGCACGAGACAATAATTATGAGTTTATTTGAACCATCAAGCAACTTCTGCATGCAACCAATCGCAACTCTTGTCTTACCTGTTCCTGTAGCCATTTCAATTAATATTGATTTCCCGTTCTTTTCCCATTTATTTACGGCTTCTACTTGATATGGGAACAATTCTAAATTGTGTTTTGCATTATTCTTTACTTCCAAATACTTTTTAATTACAAATTCACTGCGATTAAAACCTTCACTATATTTTATTATTCTGTTCTTAACAGTTTCCGGTAAAGTGTACACCTTAACATTATTTCTTTCATTATTCCAAAACTCATTAAATTTACAAGCATCTGAGCAATAAAATTTTTCTTCACCGAGTTCCCATGATTTATAGACTTTAAATTCCTCAATATTATTTAGCCATCCATTTGCTGTTTCATTAATTGAACCACTAAATGAAATGGAGTTACCATTTTCATCTCCTACAATACCTACCTTTTGATGAAAAATGCCCGAAGTTTCAATTTGCATTCCATCATAAACGTAGTCCATATTATGAACAACAGCTATGCGCATTTCTAATAGTCCATTAGCAATCATCCATCCTAGCGCTTTTATATGATCCCTTTGAAACCCATCTTCAATATCTGTAAACATTTCAGTTGTATATTTATCAAAATATGCCTCAGGGGTTATCACTGCCTTAGTAAGCGCATCAGCATCTTGCCTTGACAAGTCCGGACAAGCAATAATTCTCATTTTGCCGTTATTATTTATTAAGCCAGCAATACCTTTTGCTGCAATCGCTAAACTTGTAGACGAAAAAAAACCAGCTATTCGATCATATGTCACAGCATTCTCTAATACAGGAACATAAAAGTCCCTGATCAAATCATTCTGACCACTCTCATAGCTAGCCTTTAATTCAATATCACGAAGATTACGCATATTAACACACCGCTCCTAAAGTATTATTTAATATATGGTATCTCCTATAGATCTTATCACACTTATTACTGTTGATCTTCTCCTTTTTTGCGTTGTTGCTGAAAGAACTTTTAAATCCCTATCAATTGTTTCATCATGCTTACCTTCCAAGTAATAGTTTCGTATTATTGGTATTCTTAAACACAACTTACAAGCAACCATTCTTTTCTCATTGTCTGGCAATTTATTATACAACTTTCCTAATATTGATTCAGTAACCAATGATTTATGATTATTATAGTTTACATTTGCCAAATCTAAAAGTGCTGCCATTTTCGAATGATTTTCTCCATACTTTCTATTTGCAACTTTATCTATCCTTTTGTTAGGATAAAGTATACTATACAAATAATATCCCATTTCCTCAAATGACATTGCTTCTCCAGTATTACATAATACTTTGCTTGTGTTTATTATGGCATCTTCTATTTCACTTATCTGCGGAATATTTTCCTGAGTTACTGGTTCAAAATCTGTTTCTTGTTTTAGTATTGTCAAAATATGATCAAACGAGCTCTTACGAATTAATCCAAATATTCTTTCACAATATCCGTTACAATCTTTACATGTAGAATCATCATATTGAGTACAATGAAGATCTATTTTTTTAGCAAAATACATTCTTAATAATTGCTCATCATCAATTATTTGTTCCCATGAAATGCCATCATTTATACATTTTAAACACGATTGCTTATTTGCGTATCTCCTGCCATATCCATATTGGGATTTGAAGACATTTTCGTTTTCAAATTTTAAGTCGAAATATTCCTCGGCAATTTCTGGAAATTCCTTTTCAAAGCTGATCATTGATTTATATGCGGAGCAATAACTCGATTGGTCTTTCTTATAGTCCTGATTGGCTATGCAAAATTCTCTAAATGACTTTTTTTTAAAGAATTGTGGCTGATTGCACCACCTAGCTAATTGAACATAAATATCTTTATATGGACTGATTTTGTAATCCTCGTATCTCATTATGTATGGTAAACATCCATATCTCATTAGGACTTTTATTCTTTCAAATGTATTTCTAATATCAATCTCATCTTGTGAATCATATGCACATAGCACATATAGCTTGCTGATCCTAGCACAATATCTTTTCCATATTTCAAGCTTTTTTACTATTAGTTCTTTCTCTTCTATATGATCAAAAGCAAAAATATAGTCCCCCCTATTATGAGAATTAACAAGCATCTCCGCTTTTTCGTTTGTGAGTAATCTTATATCTAATCCTTGCCTAAACTGAAAAGGTTTACCCGATTCATTTAAGGTCTTGAATACTTCTTTCCATTTAGGATATGCAAAAATATTATCATCCCACAAATAAATATACGGCCGATCTTCGGCTATAAATTCTTCCAACGGTGAGTGTAAACTGGCACAATCATATTTCTTATTGACACAAAAGCTGCATTTTCTGAAACATCCGCGTGTCATGAATCCTATTGAATAATCCAGATAATCTGCATATTTGGTTCTGTTTGCTCCTAATGCTATTTGCTTGTTAATATAATCATCGTACAAATTATAGTCCGGTTTGTGGTGCTCAATATTTTCCGGCAAATTTTCACCGCCATCTTCAAAAAAACCCGTACCTCCTACTACTACATTAGCAACATTCTCTATTCCCACAGGTGTATAAGTAAAATTAAACACTTTTGATATGAACACTTCATCATATTGTTCAAGATTTGTGTATCCATCAGTTATTAATTCTACCTCATCGCCAATTCCTTTGTGATACCCTGATATCTTCATTAACGCAAGATTAGGATGCCTTGTACCATTATCCATTAAATCTGCATCTATTATTCCAATTCTTTCTGCCATATTAATAATCATCCTCCTAATATTGTATATTATATGTCATCGCAAGAATAATATCAAGATCACCTGTTTAAAAAAGATCAAGTCTTTTTTAAAAAAATATATTAGTCATAACAGCGATTCTCTTCTATTTTTATCTCATACGCAATGGCATATTACTTGCAGTTATATTTTGTATTCAAAGAAACAATAATTGGAGGTGTTTGTCAATGGGATCTGTTTATATAAAGAATGGTAGACTTGTTGATCCTGCTCAGGGGATCGACGGCATGGTGGATATACTTGTCAGGGACGGCAAGGTGGCGGAACTCATTCCCGCTGATCCGATGGGATCTGCGGGTTCGGCGAGGTCGGCGGCGGCGACAGCGGAAGCCGGCGCGGACAGTGTCATCGATGCTGCCGGTAAGATCGTTTCTCCTGGTTTTATCGATATGCATATGCACGAAGATCCGTATATAAAGGATGAAAAAGGCCGGAATACCGGACGGCTGGCGTCCGGAATGGCGGAATCCATGGTGCTTATGGGGGTCACTACTGAGGTCGCCGGGAACTGCGGCGATAATTTTGGTGAACCGGACAAATATATGGATGACGTGGACACACAAGGTACGGCAACCAACGTTGCCCTGCTGGCGGGGCATACCTTTCTGCGTCACATGGCCAACCCTGATTCCAACCGATACATGCCCGTCACTTCTGATGAACTTAAGAAAATGAAATACTATGCTCAGAAATACATCAGTGCCGGCTGCATGGGCGTATCCTTTGGCATCAAGTACGTTCCCGGAGCTACCTGGAACGAACTTGCAGCCATAACCGCACTTTGCCATGAGAAAGATCTCATAGCCTCAGCACACGTGCGCAACGACGTTGGCGGCGTATTCGCCGGAGGCGCGGAGCTTGCACTTTTAGGAAGAGAGTGCGGCGTCAGGACAGAATTCTCGCATATAGGCAGCATGGGCGGTTACGGACAGATGGAGAAGCTGCTGCAAGATGTGGAAGGATACAGAAAGAGTGGCGTAGACATCATGTGCGACTGCTATCCTTATGATGCTTTCAGCACTAAAATCGGTGAAACTACTTACGACGATGGTTTTCTGGAAGCATATGATGCAGGATATGATTCAGTCCGTATATGCAGCGGCAAATATGCCGGCATGAGATGCACCAAAGAAATATTTGATGAACTCAGAGCAGAAAGACCGGAAACAGAAACCATAGGTTACTTCATGAAATCAGATGACATCAGCATGGCTCTTATGTGCCCATTTGTTATGATCGGCAGTGACGGAGTCAGAGAAGGCGATCAGGGACATCCAAGAGCAGCAGGTACTTTTCCAAAGTTCTTCAAAGACTATGTTTCATCAGGAAGGATCAGCATCTCTGAAGGCATAAAAAAGATGACGGCCATGGCCGCCGAGAGACTTCACCTTCCTGCGAAGGGAAATCTCAGAGTTGGCAGCGATGCCGACATCGTAATCTTTGATGCGGATAATATCCGCGACTGTGCAACTTATGACCAGCCGACGCTGCCGCCGGAAGGCATTGATTTTGTTCTCATAGGCGGACGCATTGCCGCAGAAAACGGCAAAATCGTCGATGGTCATCTAGGAAGAAGCATCAGATCGTGATCTCACCTTTAGCAGATTGAGGCATCACGTCCTTTTTCCGTTATATGCATGCCAGAACGGCCTCGTTCAACAATGATCAGGCCGTTCTTTTTATACTCATTCAGGATGCTGCGCAGGCGGCTGTCTCCGACGAAGATACCGTTGTCCTTCAGCAATGCGCCAAGCTGCACCCTGCCGATACCGTGATAGGCTTGGGTGTTCTCAGCAATGACCTGCAGTATCTTTGTTTTGATTTCTTCTTCCGATACCTTTGGCTGGATCTGCGGCAGATCAGGTTCCGAAGCTTCATGCATAGCTTTGTTCTCCTCAGAATGGTCCTGCCCGCTATCTTCGTAAAGATACGCCGGCAGAACGCCGAGGGTGGAATAATACATTGCCGCGCTCTCCAGTTCGCGGACGTTGCCCGGCCAGTCGAAAGCGTAGATACGGTCTTTGTCTTCTTTTGTCAGCTGACAGAATTTAGGTCCTAGGAAGTTTTCCATCAGCGGGAGGATGTCGCCCTTGCGGCTGCGCAGAGGCTCAATGCTCAGAGATATGACATTCAATCTGTAGTAAAGGTCCTTTCGGAAGTTGCCATTTTCGACCTCTTTGCGCAGGTCTTTGTTCGTTGCGGCGATTATGCGTGTATCGATATTGATCATGTGGTCGCTGCCGATCCTCATGATCTGCTTTTCCTGCAGCACTCTCAAAAGCCGCGACTGCATCTGCGGCGAAATGTCGCCGATTTCGTCGAGAAATATCGTACCGCCGCTAGCCTGTTCGAACAGTCCAAGTTTGCCGCCTTTGCGTGCGCCTGTAAAAGCACCGCTCTCGTAACCGAACAGTTCTGACTCCAGCAGCGATTCAGGCAGCGCGGCGCAGTTTACTGCCACAAAGGATTCATCGGCACGACGTGAAAAATTATGTATCGACTGAGCAAGCAGTTCTTTGCCCGTTCCACTTTCACCGTATATGAGCACTGTGAAGTCCGTCACCGCGGCAGTCTTCGCCATATTAATGCAGTTGTCCATGACCGGCGAATCGTGTATGATATCTCCAAAGTTGTACTTTGCCACCAGCCCTTTCTGCCTCAGCTTGCGCTTGGCGTTGATTTCAATGTCACGCAGGCTCTTTTCGTCTCTCAGCGTCAGACTATAGCCAAGGGTCTCATCCATCGCCATGATGGCATTCTTTTCAACGAAGTACTGCTCACCTCTTACAGTAAGGAACTCGCTCTGCGGATCTCCGGAAACCACAGCCGCCAGAACATCTTCTTCCATTATATCAGAAAGCTGCGGCATCTCATTGTCGCTGATGCCTAATGTCTGTGCCGCATTGCGATTGCAGTAGATTACTTCATATTTTTCATTTGTGACCAGCACCAGCGCATTTGTATCGTTCATCATGCTGTCCAGCATCTGGCTCTTCAGGAATCCGTTGTAGAAACTGTTGCGGAAATCCTGTGTCGGCTCGTACAGCGATCTTATGTACCGGATCAGGTTTCTGTTGGTCTGATCAAAATCCAGCTTCAGAACTGCCATCAGCTTGACGAGGGTACCAAAACTGACCTCGCGGTAGCCGATGTCGATGACGTTAGTGATGTGAGGAGGCACCAAACCGACTTCACCCGGCGTTATGCAGATATCGAATTTTTTGTATTCCTCGCTGTCAGGATTGTCATTATCAAAAGGAACAAGTTCAATGTTGCTGACGCCGTTTTCATAGAGCAGGCATACGGCCGCCACGGCGTTAACGTAAGTATCGTTTACCACAAGAACGCGTCTGCCGGCAGGCAGTGCTTTCACCGTGTCTATATTGTGGTCGCTGAGGCTTCGGAACATGATGACCACGCGCTCAAAGTCCGGCAGATGCCCCTTCAGTTTGAAGAGCACATCGTTGCCGCCGACCAGGTATGCGTCGGCCATGATTTCGAAACCATCAGGCAGTTCGTCCAGATAATAGTTTTCCGCAAAGATGTAACTGCTGAAAATCAGTTCCAAATCGCTCTGCAGATGTTCTATTGCCCTTTTGTTGCTTCTGTCTTTATATATTACAGCTACTTTTTTCAAATTTTCACCCTGCTTTCCCCTTTACCCCCCTGTTTCGCTGCAGCGGGGGACATCTGGCTTCAATTATACAACTTTTTCATGTTGCATTAAACCTTTTTCCGTTATTTTTCTCTCTTTTAAACCTATTATTTCATTATGGCACGCAACTTGCGAAATTATCAGATAACAGTATTAATTAGAGAGGAGATAATTATGGGCTTGCCAGATAGTTTTGAATACAGTCTGCATTCCGCGCTCAAGCACGGAAAGCGGAACTTGATAACCGATGTACCAGGAGTGAAAGTAGGAAATGTGACCGTGATAGGGAGGGACGTCAACACCGGCGTGACCGCTGTACTCCCTCATGATGGCAATCTGTTCAAGGATAAGGTCATGGCTGCTGCCAGCGTTCTTAACGGTTTCGGCAAAAGCGCCGGCCTGGTGCAGATCAGTGAACTAGGTACAATTGAAACACCTATTATTCTGACGAATACTTTCAGCGTAGGTACCGCGCTCACTGCGCTTACTAAATATATGCTTGTTGACAACACAGATATAGGCGTCACTACCGGTACAGTCAACTGCGTAGTCGCTGAATGCAACGACGGACGACTCAACGACATTCGCGGAATGCATGTCGAGGAGGAACACGTGATTCAGGCCATTACCAAAGCTGATTCTGATTTTGCTGAAGGCGCCGTAGGCAGCGGCACCGGCATGTGCTGCCTTGGCGTAAAAGGCGGAATCGGTTCGTCTTCCCGGATTCTGAAGATAGATGGACAAGAGTATCATGTCGGTTCCCTTGTCATGTCTAATTTCGGCGAAGCCGGAAACCTGATCATCGGAGGAAAGCACATTGATACCAGGGAGGAATCCCTTCCTACACTTAGAGACAGCAAGGATCAGGGCTCGATTATTATGATCATCGCCACTGATATCCCGCTGAGCGAAAGGCAGCTGAAAAGACTCTGCAACAGGACCCCTGTATCCCTTGGCAGATGCGGCTCGTATATGGGCAACGGCAGCGGTGATATTGCAATAGCATTCACTACCGCCAACAAAGTACCTCATTATTCTTCAGGAAAGTTTCTCAACATGGCCATGATACACGACGATGACATCGATCCTGTATTCCGTGCTACTGTCGAAGCAACAGAAGAAGCAATCATCAGTTCACTTTATCATGCCGGCAGCGTAACGGGAATAAGAGGTAAGTGTGCACATTCACTTAGAGAATTTATTGGTTAAGAAAGCAAAAGATTATTAGGATTAAAGAGGACTTAAAAGGGTTGTGCCCGATTAAGTCCTTTTATTTTCATCCGATAAATTACTAAAGGGTTATTTCATACTTACTATATTGAAAATTTATTCAACTCTCTGAAAAATTCTCGAACCGCATCTCACACCCCAGGCTTTTCCATTTCTCATCAGGAAGCGCACAGTTGTTACTTCGCTCTCTGGATCTGCAGCCGTTCTGGCGCTGAAAAGAGTCTCGTTACAGTAGTGCAGATCATAATCGCTGCCATAATAGTTTGCATGCAGATCCCCTTCGCCGTCAGCGGTGACTATGCTGTAAGCAGGGACAGCCTCCCTGCTTATATATTTGCCGACAAGCATCTCCGGCTCAGAAAACCTTTTGCCCGAAGGTATTGCCCATTTATGGCTCGTTTCCAGCGGAAGCCCCAGCACCATGTTGTAGCAAGGCCATGCGAATACATCAGAGCTTACTTCTCCCTGATTGCAAAGTGCCGCAAAAGACCATCCCCCCATGATAAGTCCGCCGGTAGTAGACACGCCGTGGAGTCCGCCATCGTGCTCGCAGATCACCTTTCCAGCCTTTGTTCTCTTATAGAGGCCGAAACAGTAATAGGGCTCCGGCGTTTCCGGAAACTCTCTGCCGATAAGTATCTCTACTGCTTCTGCCGGGATGACCTGTTTTCCCTCAAAAACACCCTTCTGCGAAAGAGCCTGATAGTATCTGGTCACATCGCTGGCCGTTGATTTCACGCATGCACAGCCCCTGAAAGGCGGAAGCACAGACCAGATGTTGTCGGAGTAAAGTTTTCCGTTGTCATCAAGATCAAAGAGTTCAACGATGTTGTCTCCAGCGATCTTCTTTGCCTCGCTGCAGTCGACATCCAGCACCGTGCGGCTCATTCCCAGAGGTTTAAATATCCTTTCCTGCATGAACTGTTCAAGCGGAACGCCTGATGCTTTGTCAACGACATATGACAAGATAGCGTATCCGTCATTGGAATAGCTCATATATTCTCCCGGAGCCCCTAGCGGTTCATACGCTCCGCTGTTGGAAATAAAATCTATTATATCTTCGATCCTGTCCATCTTATTCGGCGAACTAGCCTTAAGTGCCTTGGACGATTCCGTCTCACGTTCAGGCGTGTTCATTGCGATAGACCATTCAAGGGGTGCAATCGGCGGCAAACCCGCCGTATGCATTGCCAAATGCCTCAGTGTAACGCTCTCCTTAGGCGTGCCTGGAATCCGGAAATCCGGAAAATAGTCCGCAACAGGATCAGAAAAATTGAGTTTACCTTCCGTCTGGAGTATCGCACAGCACAGTGCGGTCATTGATTTACTCATAGATGCAATGCCGTAAACCGTGTCCGCATTGACGGATTTTGTCTTAGCCATATCCGCGAAACCATAGCCTTTTTCAAACACTATTCCGTCGGGTCCCCTCATGCAAACTGCTACGCTGGGATATTTTTTTTCTTCAAATAATTTGCTGAGATATTCATCTAAAGCTTTGATTTCGTTGGTCATTTTGTCTCTCCTCTCTGACTTAGCTCAATAGAAAATTCCCCTAAAATATACAGCAAAGGTATTGCCTTGTCAAATAATTATTCCGACCAGTTTATAAGGATTCAATTGGCACAGTGCTTGCATTACAATACTATGTTGTATTAAAATTCAGATAATTTAAATACGGCGTTAACAGTACAGCTGTTACTACTTAGGAAGGAGATGGTTTTCCCTAATGAGAGACTACATTATCAAGAGGCTGCTAATTGGATTACTGCTGCTGTTTACCGTATCAGTTCTCGTTTTCGGCATGTTGTTCATGATGCCTGGCGACCCAGTTACTATTATGGCTGGACCGCTTGCAAAGATTGATAACCTGCAGGCGATGCGACATGAGTATGGCCTTGACAGACCATTCATCGTGCAGTACGCCGCTTGGATATCTAACATGTTCCATGGCGATTTCGGAATCTCATACAAGTACAGAATCCCTGTCTGGGATCTGCTTTCAACAAGAATTCCGATCAGTCTTTATCTAACAGTAATTACAATGGTAATAGAATACATCATTGCAATTCCACTTGGACTTATGTGCGCATTTAAGAAAGACAGCGCTTTCGACAGAATCAACGTAAACGTATCACTGGTTCTGACTGCAATGCCTTCTTTCTGGCTTGGCGTACTTCTTATCCTGATCTTCGCAGTTAAGCTTGGATGGTTCCCAGTAAGCGGATTCGAATCCGCGCAGAACTATGTGCTGCCTATTGCGACAGGAGTACTCGGAGGTATAGCTACTACGCTGAGACTTGTAAAGTCCGAGGCCATCGACGCCCTCGGAGAGAAATATGTCACTACGGCTTACGCCAAGGGACTTTCTACCAGGACCGTGCTTGTAAAACACGTTCTGCGTAACTCCCTCATCGTTGTAACCGTAAACATTTTCATGTCAGTGCCTTGGCTGATTTCCGGATACATCATCATTGAAAAGATATTCGGTATTCCTGGAATGGGCAACCTGATGATTACGTCAATAGTCCAGCAGGACTTCAACGTAATTCAGGCAATCATCATGATCATTACATTCCTTACTGTAATATGCAACATTCTGAGCGATATCGTCCTCGGAATCCTCGATCCTCGTATAAGGATCTCAGTAACCGGAGGTGATAACTAATGAATGAAAGCCCAATAAAAGAGTTTCTGAAGTCATGTTATAAAAATGTAAACTTCATGGTTGGATTTATCATGGTAATCAGCGTTATCGTTGTTGCCATTTTCGCAGGACAGATCGCACCATATGCCTTTGATGAAGTACATCAGACAGACGTACTGATTGCTCCATGTGCCAAGTATATCTGGGGCACCGACAGCATGGGCAGAGACCTGTTCAGCAGGATCATCTTTGGTACCAGGATCACGTTGGAAGTTGCCATCATCGGTGCCGGCCTCCAGCTGGTCGTAGGCGTTATTGTAGGTCTGCTGTGCGGCTATAAAGGCGGCGCTGCCGACAAGACAATGACGTTCATCGCAGATCTGACCTGGTGTATCCCGGGAATGATCATGGCACTGGCCGTTGTAACCATCATCGGTGCAGGCCTTATCAAAGCCATTATCGCTATTTCAATCGTAAACTGGGCTGCGTACGCAAGAATGGTACGTGCCAAGACCATGTCAATAAAGCATCAGGCGTTCATTGAAACAGGTATTTCCTTCGGTGAGAAATCCGGGGCGATAATGTTCAGGTACATCCTGCCGAATATCGTTCCTATCCTTATCGTTACCCTGTCAATGGAACTGCCTGGAACAATTCTTTCAACAACAACATTGAGCTTCCTCGGCGTAGGTTCACAGCCTCCGTCACCAGACTGGGGCCTCATGGTAGCTGAAGGCGTTAACTTCATTTCCCGTGGACCTTGGCTCTGCATTTATCCAGGTCTTGCCCTGGTATACGTTGTACTCGGTTTCAACATTTTAGGTGAAGGTCTGCGTGACCTGCTCGATCCTAAGATGAAATCACAGTAAAGGAAGGAGAGCCAATGAACGAAGAATTATTGAAGCTTAACAAATTAAGCGTTGACTATAAAGTCAAAGATGGCTATCTTTCCGCAGTAAAGGATGTATCCTTTGAAATTAGAAAGAGAGAGATATTCGCCATTGTCGGAGAATCCGGCTGCGGCAAATCTACCATTGCCCATACTATCTTAAGACTTCTTCCTAACCACAATGAGGAAGTCAGCGGAGAAATATTGTTTAACGGAAATGATCTCAACAAATACACTGAAAAACAGCTGGAAGCTGTCAGAGGCCGTGAGATCGGAATGATATTCCAGAATCCTCTTGATTCACTGAACCCTGTTTACAGAACAGGAGCTCAGGTTGAAGAGGGACTTCTTCTGGACCGCATCCCAAGAGATGAAGCCTGGAAGAAAGTTATTGACATGTATAAGGAAGTAAAGATGCCTGATGCAGAAAACAGAGCGCTCAGCTATCCTCATGAACTCTCGGGAGGCATGAGACAGCGTGTAATGATCGCCATGATGCTGGTCAGGAAACCTCAGCTCCTTATTGCAGATGAACCAACGACAGCCCTTGATGTAACAATCGAGGCGCAGATATTGAGAATAATCAAGGCACTGCGTGACGACTATGATACTTCAGTAATGCTGATAACCCACAACTTCGGACTTGTTGCCGAGATCGCGGATTTCGTAGCCGTAATGTACGCAGGACAGGTAGTTGAAACCGGAACGGTATTCGACATCTTTGATCATCCTAAACACCCGTACACCTTCCTTCTTATGAAGGCTCTGCCTCGATTAACGAAAGCAGAAGGAAGACTGCAGACAATTGAAGGCAGTGTGCCGCGTCTGACAGACGAGCTGCCAGGCTGCAGATTTGCCAACAGATGCCCTTATGCAATGGAAAAGTGCAAGAACACCGATCCAGAACTGCACAGGCTGTCCGATACCCACACCTTCAGCTGTTTCCTTGAAGAGGGGGTGAATGAGTAATGGCAGAACAAGAACATGTAATCGAACTAAACCACCTAAAGAAATATTTCGTGATCAGCAAGGGCCTCCGCAACCGCAAGACTTACGTAAAAGCAGTCGACGACATCACGCTTACCATCAACAAAGGTGAGATCGTCGGCCTCGTAGGCGAGTCAGGCAGCGGCAAAACAACCCTTGCCAGAGTAATACTATGGCTGACCAAACCAACTGACAGTACTGTAATCTTCAACGGGGTTGACCTTTCCAAGGCCACCAAAAAACAGATGAAGGACTTCAGAACTGAAGTTGCAGTAGTTTTCCAGGATCCGGCATCAAACCTGAATCCCCGTGAAACCGTAGAAAGCTCAATCATGAGACCTCTGATACTTCACGGCACACCGAAAGAAGAGGCAAGAAAAAAAGCAAAAGAAACGCTTGAGCTGGTAAAGATGGATGAAAGATATCTTTACAGTTATCCTCATCAGCTTTCCGGCGGACAGCTGCAGCGTATCGCAGTAGCAAGAGCCCTTGCAATGGACCCTAAGGTAATGATCCTTGATGAGCCAACATCAGCTCTGGACATTTCCGTACAGGCGCAGATACTTAATCTGCTGCTTGAACTGCAGGAAAACCTCGGTCTTACATATCTGTTCATCACTCACGATCTGAATGTAATCAGATACGTGGCTGACAGAGTAGCCGTTATGTATCTTGGCAAACTCGTTGAATTCGGACCTACTGATGAAGTTACCAACCATCCAAGACACCCTTACACTAAAGGTCTGATGGCTGCTTCACCAATACTGGATCCTCATGAGCGCAGCAAAGAGAAATATATCATGGGCGGCGAGCCAGGAAGCCTTATCAATCTTCCGCCAGGCTGCCATTTCAATCCGAGATGTCCGTACGCCACCGACAGATGCCGCACTGAAGCACCGGATAACATCATGATTGCCCCGAATCATCAGGTCACCTGCTTCCTCTGCGAAGACGAAGCAATGAAACCTGAAGGAACAGAGGCAAAAGAGACCGTTACAGAAGCCGAATAATTCATCAACGGCATCTGTGGTGATAGACTACAATTATTACTATCTAGGAGGGAAAAAAAATGAAGAAGAAGCTAATGGTTATCTTACTCGCAGTAGCGATGATAGCTACGTTCTCATTAACCGGCTGCGGCAGCAAGAGCTCAAGCAAGAGCAGCAGCAGCAGCGATTCTACTAGTGGCGGCGGCAAAACACTGATCATTCAGGACTCCGCTTGGGAAGGCGTTGACATGTATCAGGTTTCATCATGGAACGATATGCAGTGCCTGCTTGCAGACTCAATCGAGACTCAGAACCCAACAACTAAAGAAGCTGAGCCAAGCATCTGCTCTAAATCCGTATGGAGCAAAGACGGTCTTACTTGGACTCTTACATTCCCTAAAGGAATGAAGTATTCGACAGGCAAAGAACTCGAGCCTGAAGACTTCGTTGCCAGCGTAAAATACGGAATGAAAGTCAGCCCATATGCTGACGGCTACAAGAACATCAAGTCAATGGAAGTCAAGGGCAGGAACGTTATCGTTCACCTTAAGGAGTATCAGGCTGACATGGAATTCAACTTCTGCCAGTGCTTCACAGGCGTTATTGATAAAGATGAAATTGATTCAATGACTAAGGATAAGATGCTTTGGGGATGCCACCCTTACGGAGCTTATTACCTTGCTGACTATCAGCCAGGCGCATATGCAATCCTGAAAGCAAACCCGGGTTACAAGACAAACAATCCTAACGTAGACAACAAGGGTGCATGCCCTATCAAGAAAATCAAGGTCGTTTTCTCAGGCGAAGCCTTCACATTTGCTGAAGGAATCCAGAAGGGTGACTATGATGTACTTTCATCAGTTCCATCAGATTACTATGATGAGCTGAAGAAGGCTGATGGCATCACTATTGAAGAAGCCGCCGGAGCTCAGGTTTACTACGCCGAGATCAATATGAAGGATTCACTCTTCCAGGACAAGAACGTCAGAAAAGCTCTGATTATGTCAATCAACAGAGACAATCTGAAGAGCTATATGAATGACTTTGATACACCTACTTATACTCTGATCCAGCCTAAGTGCATGAACTATTCAAAGGATGCAGAGACATATTACAAAGACAATTACGGCTACAACAAGGCTGAAGCTGAAAAGCTCTTCGCAGCTGCTGGCTGGAAGAAGAACAGTGACGGCATATTAGAGAAGAACGGCAAGACATTCACATTCACGTTCTCCTCCAGAGATGATGCAGTTGCCAAAAAGGTTGCACAGGCATTACAGTCCGAGTTCAAAGAAGTCGGCGTTGATATGAAGATCACGACTCAGGACTGGTCATATGTTAACCAGGATGTAGTTGACGGCAAGTTTGCAATGGCTTACCTCGGACTTGGCTGGTCAGAACCATTCCTGTTAATGGATAACTTCTGCCAGAGAAATGCAGCTTGCACTAATCCTGACCCTAAGGGACAGGAAGCACTCGTTGCTAAAGCAAGGAAGATCGTAGATTACGAACAGAGAACACCTGCAATCACACAGTTACAGGAAAAGCTGTTTGATTACTGCACAATCGTTCCGCTGTTAAGCGAGACCGGATTCCGTTGCTGGAGATCAGAGATTCAGGGCATCAAGTACACTAAGAATGGTGGCTTCTGGCTTGACGATGTAAAAGTTGACAGTGATGGAAACTTCAGAAATGTTAAATAGTTAAATAATATGTTTTGATGAATTGGGGCTATGATTTATTATGGCCCCTTTCATCACTTTTAACACAATATTTCCCCTAGATTAGATATTGCTTGAACTGGTATAGATTGATAGGAAATTCTTTTACCATTTAGTTTTACCTAACCAAAAGTATGGAGGAAAAAGCAATGAAGAAGAAGTTATTTACAATCCTGCTGATCGTTTCCATGATCGCCGTATTCAGCTTTACAGGCTGTGGCAGCAAGAGCAGCGACAGCAGCAGCAGCTCGTCATCAACGGGCGGCGGCAAGACGCTGATCATCCACGACAGCGCATGGAGTACCATCGACATGTTCCAGGCAGAAGACTGGAACGACATGCAGTCTCTGGTAGCAGATTCCATCCTTCAGGAGGATCCTACTACTAAGAAGGCTGTTCCAAGGATCGCATCCAAAGAAGTTTGGAGCGATAACGGCCTCACCCTGACACTTACATTCCCTAAAGGAATGAAATACTCAACAGGAGAGGAACTGGAGCCTGAAGACGTAGTGGCAAGCATCAAATACGGTCTTAAGGTCAGCCCTTACAAGGATGGATATTCCAACATCAAGTCCATGGAGACCAAAGGACGCGATGTGATCATCCACTTCAGCAAATATCAGGCAGATACCGAATTCAACTTTGAAAGCTGCTTCATCGGAGTAATCGACAAGGACGAACTTGATTCAATGTCCAAGGACAAACTGCTCTGGGGATGCCACCCTTATGGAGCTTACTACGTTGACGACTATCAGCCAGGCGCTTATGTAATACTCAAGGCCAACCCGGGTTATAAGACTAACAACCCGCTGGTCAAGAATCACGATGCATGCCCTGTTAAGACGATCAAAGTCGTATTCTCAGGCGAAGGCTTCACCCTGTCAAAAGGCATTGAAAATGGTGATTATGATGTCCTTTCACAGGTAGATTCCGAATATTACAATGAACTGAAATCAAAATCCGATACAGTTACCATGGTTGAAGCAAGCTGTGCAACCATCGATTACGCGGAGATCAACATGACAGATCCTCTGTTCAAGGACAAGAACGTCCGCAAGGCTATCATTCTTGGCATCAACAGAGACAGCATGAAGAGCTACCTCAGCGATTTTGAAAAACCTGCCTACAACCTGCTGGTATCCAAGGTAATCAACTACGACAAGGCCGCAGAGACCTACTACAAGGATAATTACAGCTACAACAAGGCAGAAGCCGAGAAGCTTCTTGCAGCTGCTGGCTGGAAGAAGAACAGTGACGGTATTCTGGAGAAGAACGGCAAGACATTCACATTCACTTACAAGTGCAGTGATTCAGATATGCCTAAGAAAGTCGCTCAGTCCATTCAGGCCGACATGAAAGCCCTTGGCATCGACATGAAGATCGAGTCTAAAGACTGGTCATACGTACAGACTGACGTTGAAGACGGCAAATTCCAGATCGCCCGTATGGGACTTGGCTGGAACGAACCATTCCTGCTGCTGGATTATTTCTGCAACAGAAACACTGCCTGCACTAACCCAGATGCCAAAGCTGAACAGGCAATGGTAGCAAAAGCTAGAAGCACAGTTAATTTCGACTCAAGAACCCAGCAGATCACTAAGATTCTGGAGAAACTATACGATTACAACACAATAATTCCACTGGTTGATTCCGGCGGATACAGATGCTGGAGATCAGAGATCAAGGGCATCGTTACAAGTCCTATCGGAGACTTCTTCGTAAACGACATCGTGACCGACAGTGACGGAAACTTCAGGAACGTAGCATCCTAACTAATTAACCAAACCAATCATTCTGGGGCAGGCGGCAATAGTCCCTGCCCCATTTTTTAAACCAAGGAGCAACAATTATGGAACTTACTAAAGAACTGCTCAAGCAGTATGATGAGAATTTTGACAAGAACGGCAAGAACCTTATTGCCATGAATGCGGCTTCAAGCTGCGGTGTTGACAAGGCCGCGCAAAACTACAGTGTCACCAGAAATATTCCTCATGAATTTTCGGTGAGCATTTCTAAATTCGGAACTACCAATCAGAAGAACTCTGGCAGATGCTGGCTTTTCGCTGCAACCAACTGTCTTAGATATCAGCTGATGAAAAAATATAATATTGAAGAGTTCGAACTCTCACAGAACTTTCTGCTCTTCTACGACAAACTTGAAAAGGCAAACTATTTCCTTGAAAGCATGATCGAACTGGCAGATGAACCAGTGACAGGCCGTACAGTTTCATTCCTTCTGAAGGAACCAGAAGGCGACGGCGGTCAGTGGGATATGTTCTGCAATATCGTCAGAAAATACGGCATCGTGCCTAAAGCCGCCATGCCAGAGACTGCCTGCTCATCGAAAACAAGCGAAATGGGCGATTATCTGACAGAAAAGTTAAGGCAGTGCGCCTGCACTTTGAGAAACGCTCATAATGCCGGCAAGAGCGCCGCAGAGCTGGAAAAGATGAAAGAATCCATGATGGAAGACGTCTACAGACTTCTATGCATCTGCCTCGGCAAACCGCCGCTGAAGTTCGACTTCGAAGTCAGGACCAAAGACGACAAATACATCACCGATTACGGCATCACTCCTGAGGAATTCTACGACAAGCACATCGGCATCGATCTTGACGACTATGTCAGCCTTATCAACGCCACTACTGACGACAAGCCGTTCAACAAGAGCTATACGGTCAAGTATCTGGGCAACGTCAAAGAAGGTCATATAATCAGATACCTGAACCTTGACATTAAAGAGCTGAAGAAAGCCGCCATCGCCCAGATGAATGACGGAGAGCCTGTATGGTTTGGCTGCGATGTCGGTCAGCGTGAACTCAGAGACTTCGGCATCCTCGACCTTGACACCTTTGATATTGAAGAACTGTTCAGCATGGATTTTGATATGACCAAAGCACAGCGCCTGGACTACGGCGAGAGCCAGATGACCCACGCTATGGTACTGCAGGGAGTAAACATCCTGCCTGACGGCACTCCAAACCGCTGGAGAGTTGAAAACAGCTGGGGCGACGACGTCGGAAAGAAAGGCTATTTCGTCATGGGCGACAAATGGTTCAGCCAGTACGTTTATCAGGTAGTAGTCAACAAGAAATATCTTACTGCCACACAGCTTGCCCAGTACGAATCCGAGCCTAAGGTCCTGGAGCCTTGGGATCCTATGGGTTCACTGGCCATGACTAAATAAATATTATAATCAACGCAGGAGGAAAAGAACGATATGAAAGTATATATAAGTGCAGACATTGAAGGTGTTTGCGGCGTTTCAAGCTGGAACGAGACAGAAATCGAAAATGGCGAACATGAAAGAGCTGCTGCTGAGATGCAGAAGGAAGTCCTTTCCGCATGTCAGGGTGCATTAGACGCCGGCGCGACCGAGATATGGGTCAAGGACTCACACGACTCCGGCCGCAACCTCTGGATCGATGGCCTTCCTAAGGAGGTCAGACTGATCAGAGGCTGGGAAATGATAGCCGACTCAATGGTTGCCGGTATAGACGAAAGTTTTGATGCGGCAATGTGCATCGGATACCACTCCGGAGGCGGCACTGACGGCAATCCCCTCTCCCACACGATGACCAACTCAGGCATGTTCTGGACCAAGCTTAACGGACACATCATGACCGAACTTGAATATCACTCCTATGTATGCGCCAAGTATGGTGTCCCAATGGTTTTAGTAAGCGGCGACAAAGCCCTCTGCGACGGCGCCCCGGCAATCATCAAAGGGATCATGTCCGTACCAACAAAAGAAGGCGTTGGAGATGCCACGATCAACCGCAGCCCTGAAGTCGTCAACGACGAGATCAGACAAACAGTTAAGGAAGCTCTTCTGGCAAAACAGGTAAAGCCGCTTCCAACAAACGAGAAAATCACCCTAGAACTATGCTTCCGCAGGCATCAGGACGCCAAGAAGGCAGGATCCTTCCCAGGCGCCGTTCAGAACGGACCGTTCACGGTACTTTACGAGTCCAGCGATCTGGCAGCAGTACTCAACGCATTCTACTGGATGCACGCTTAAGAAAAATATATATTGCGATTTAATTGAAGATGCGATAGTTAGGGAAGTGTTATGAAAAGATTCAATGCATATATCGAAAATATCGACCGCATAGAATTCCCAGTCACATACGAGTGCATTTGCCGCTGCAAACACTGCGTTTCAGCGGACAAGCGCACTGGCGCCAACTCTTACCGTGGGCATATCGACATTGGCAGTGCAATCAAAGCTATTGATGCTGCCAGCAGAGAATTCAACGTGCAGTCAGTCATGACTTTTGGCGGCGAGTCACTGCTCTATCCAGATGCAGTGTTCAGCATAATGAACAAAGCCGCCGCCTGCGAGATTCCGATCCGCCAGCTTATCACCAACGGCGGCACCTGGCTTGACGAGCACTCGCTGGCTCTGCTAGCCGAAAAAATTATCGGCTGCGGTGTTACAGAAGTGCTTCTTTCAGTGGATTCGTTCCACAAGGAGTTTATTTCACTCAAGAAACAGCATATGTTTGCCGCAGCCTTAGTTTCTCGCGGCTTCAAAAGCATCTCTCTGAGCCCTGCCTGGGTTACCAGCAAGGATTCAGACAACATGTTCAACTATGAAACTCGCCAGTGCCTTGACTTTTTCAGTGATCTCGGTCTGGCAGAATCGACAGGCAACGTGATAACGCCTGACGGCAATGCCAAAAGGTATCTGGAAAGCTATTTCAGCAAAGGCGCATATGATTACGACTTCAAATGCGGTGATGCTCCATATACTGATGCGCTCAATAACGTTCACAGTATTTCCATCGAACCGGACGGCAGCGTATGCGTATGCTCCTTCCCTATTGGAAATATCAAAGAGAAGACCATCATAGACATACTTGCCGAATATGACCCTCTAAGCAACCCCGTAATGCGAGCCCTGATAAAAGGAGGTATACGGGAACTTAAGAACGTCGCCTTTGAAATGGGCTGCAATGCCGAGTATGAAGACTACTACTCCCCTTGCGACTTCTGCAGAGGCGTCAGCAGTCAGCTGATGGGCAATTGAAATTAAGGAAGGATTGAAATTGTATTCAGACAATCTCATTGCTGTCCAAAACAGCAAAGCAAAATTTATAGGGCAGAACGCACT
>Ga0268263_1001195_pt1 | contig 25120 bp, 24 predicted proteins | sample Biomet5_FD_190358 | JGI IMG/M metagenome (GOLD analysis project Ga0268263, IMG submission 190358) | Microbial communities from bioreactor (seeded with sewage sludge) at LBNL, California, USA - Biofuel metagenome 5 (SPAdes) (version 4) | ecosystem: Engineered > Bioreactor > Anaerobic >... | reverse complement strand
TTGGCAGGTACGAGAGGGGAACCCGTCGCCCAACCAGCGATGGACAACTCGACAAAAGGGATGTACCGCCATGCTGACCTTGCGTACCGTGTGTCTGCGTTCGCTTGCTGCGTTCGCCACGGCCATCGCCTTGATGCCTCAGTTGCAGACTGCTGAGGCAGCCTCCGTTGTACCCAGCTCCACGCTGAAACCGGCCGCCGCGAAGGTGTCCTCACTCTCCGCGTCCGCCGGCGTCGAGCCAGGCATCGTGCGCACGGTCACCAAGGCGTCCATCACCGGAAAGAACCTCACCACAGCCACTTCGGTGCGATTCGGTGACGCCGCCGCCAGGATTCTCTCGGTCAGCAAGACCAAGGTGACCTTCGAAATGCCGGTCCTGCCGGCCGGCAGCTACCGCGTATCGGTGACCACGGCCGCCGGCACCGTTGTCGGGCCGAAGTACACCGTCCGCACAATGGAGGGTGAAGTGCTCCGGCTGACCAACGTGGCCCGCTCGAAGGCACGCAAGTGCGGCAGCGTGAAATATCGGTCCGCGCCAGCACTGCGCAGTAGCAGCACCCTGAACAACGTCGCCCTGGCCCACAGCCGCGATATGGCCGACCAGAGCTACTTCAGCCACACATCCCTATCGGGCAAGAGCCCCTTCGATCGGATGCACGCCGCCAACTACAACTACCGGGCGGCCGGAGAGAACATCGGCGCCGGGTTCACCAGCCCGAAGGCTGTCGTGGACGCCTGGCTGGCCAGCCCCGGGCACTGCCGGATCCTGATGAGCCGCTCCTACACCGAGCTCGGTGTCGGCTACGCCACCGGTGGCTACTACGGCACCTACTGGACTCAGGACTACGGCAAGCCGCGGAAGTAGCCCACCACAGACCCTCGGCGGGGCGATGCGCCAATCGCCCCGCCGGGACCCCGAAGTCAACCGCCCGGACCACACCCCCCGTCTCATCACCGGGCAGACCGAGGGGAAGCACTCAGCCCGCCGTACCCCCGAACCGGCGGGCTGAGTCACGCCAGGACCTTCAGCCCGCCGTGCTCTCCCGCACCACCAGGCTCACCCGCAGCCGCTGACTCAACGGTGCTTCAGCGGAGGGATCGGCGCGGCGAGCCAGCTCGGCCAGCAGCGCACGGACTGCGGCTCGCCCCTTCAGATCGACATCCTGGCGAACCGTGGTCAGTGTCGGACGGGTTCGTTCAGCGAGCGGATGATCATCGAACCCCACCACAGCCAGGTCACTCGGCACAGCCAGCCCCCGATCGGAGGCTGCCGCGATCAGCGCTTGAGCCAGCACATCCGTCAGGCACAATGCGGCCGAGGGCCGATCGGCCTGAGCCAGCAGCGCGTCCAGTCCGTCCGGTGCGTAGGGATCGGGCTGATTGGCCACCTGCGGCGTGACGCCGGCGGCCGCCAGAGCATCCATCCAGCCGGCCCACCGCTGAGCCAGCACTCGCTGCCGCAGCGCAGTCGCCGGCGGAGGCCCGGTGACCAGGCCCGGCTCGGAACCGAAGCCCGTGGTCACCACGAGGATCCGGCGATGACCCAAGGCGAGCAGATGCTCGGCCGCCGCCGTGGCGCCGCCGTAGTCGTCGATGGTGATGGCCGGACGCTTGGCCGGAGCGTCCGCGTCCACGTAGACCAGCGGCAGGCCGCGGCGCGCCAGCAGGTCGACCGCGGGCAGCTGCGGATCGCAGGAGTAGATGATGGCGCCGTCCAGGGCAACATCGCGGGCCGGGACCACTGCGGCGTCCGTCGTGGCGGGCAGCAGGGTGAGAGCCAGCCCGGCCTGATTCAGCTCATCAGCGACCGCGCCGATGAAACGGGCCGACATCTCGTCGGCCAGGGCGGTGCTGAGCAGCTTCGTCCACAGCAGCCCGACCGTCCCCGCTGTTCCGGTGGCCAGCGAGCGCGCCGACGGATCCGGACCGAGATAGCCCAATGCCGCGGCCTCGTCCAGGATCCTCTGGCGGAGCTCTGCCGACAGCTGGTCGGGCCGGGAGAAGGCATTGGAGACCGTCATCCGGCTGACCCCGAGCCGGTCGGCGATCGACTGCAAGGTGACCTTGCCCATGCGTCCACCTCCTGGGTTGCCCGGCGTCGCTACTGAGTCTATCTTTACCGATACAGACTTTATCGGTAAAGGAGCTGGCAATGAGCGTGTTCTCCGGCCCTGACGGGGTAGACGAGCTGTGGTGGCGGCACGCTGTCGTCTATCAGCTCTACCCGCGCAGCTTCGCCGACGCCAACGGCGATGGCGTCGGCGACCTGGCCGGTATCCGCGCTCGACTGGGTTACCTGGCCGGCCTCGGCATCGACGCGGTCTGGATCAACCCGTGGTATCCCTCGCCGATGGCCGACTCCGGCTACGACGTCTCCGATTACCGCGGGATCGAGCCCAGCTTCGGCACCCTGGACGAGGCCGAAGCCCTCATCGCCGAGGCGCATGCCGCCGGCCTGCGAGTGCTGCTGGACATCGTCCCCAACCACACCTCCGACCGGCATGCCTGGTTCGTGGAGGCACTGGCCGCCGCTCCCGGCTCGCCGGCCCGGGAGCGATACCTGTTCCGCGACGGCCGCGGGGCGGACGGTGCCGCGCCGCCCAATGACTGGCACAGCGAGTTCGGCGGCCCTGCCTGGACCCGGGTCACCGAGCCCGATGGACGCCCCGGCCAGTGGTATCTGCACCTGTTCACGTCCGCTCAGCCCGACCTGAACTGGGCCAACCCCGAGGTTCGCGCCGAGTTCGAGGGCATTCTGCGATTCTGGTTCGACCGCGGCGTCGACGGCTTCCGGATCGACGTCGCGCACGGCCTGGTGAAGGATCCGAGCCTGGCCGACCTGGACGGACTGGCCTTCCCCCTCCCCGATAACGCTCCGGACGGCCTCGAACACCCCCACTGGGATCAGCCCGGAGTCCACGACATCTTCCGCAGCTGGCGCGTCGTGGCCGACTCCTACTCACCGCCGCGGGCCTTCTGTGGTGAGATCTGGGTCGGCCGTGACCACCGGCTGGCCGCCTACCTCCGTCCTGACGAACTGCACACCGCGTTCAACTTCAGCTTCCTGGTCTCACCGTGGCTGCCCGATCAGCTGCGCCACCGGATCAGCAGCACCCTGGCCGCTCACGCCGCGGTGGGGGCACCGCCCACCTGGGTGCTCGGCAACCACGACGTCTGCCGACCGTCGTCCCGCTACGCCCGCGAGCAGCAGGTGAAGGTGTTCGAGGACCGCACACTGAGCCACTACCTCGACCGTCCCGCCGATCGCGAACTCGGCCTGCGCCGGGCCCGGGCGGCTGCGCTGCTCAGCCTGGCCCTGCCCGGCAGCGCGTATATCTACAACGGCGAAGAGCTCGGCCTGCCCGAGGTCGAAGATCTCCCGCTGGCGGCGCTGCAGGATCCGGTGGTCCGCGGTACCGGCTTCGCCGATCGGGGAAGGGACGGTTGCCGGGTGCCGCTGCCCTGGACCGTGGACGGCACCAACTACGGCTTCTCCCCCGACGGCGGCTCGGCACCGTGGCTGCCGCAGCCCTCCGGCTGGGGCACCTACAGCGTGCAGGCGCAAGACGGACGCCCGGGCTCCACCCTCGAGCTCTATCGGACGGCGCTGCGGCTACGCCGGGACCTGGAACTGGGCGTCGGCGAACTGCAATGGGTCGACGCCGGCCCGCAGGCGGTCGCCTTTGCCCGCGGGCACGGCGTCGAGTGCTGGGTGAACCTCGGCGATCAGCCGCTGGAACTACCTGCCTCGGCCGAGCTTCTCTTGGCCAGCACCGGGCTGGTCGATGGGCGGCTGGCGCCGGACGCGGCCGCCTGGCTGCGGCGCTGAGCGCTACTCAGTTTCGATCAGCACCGGAACCTTCTTCGCTCCGACCAGGCGCAACGCCCAGCCCACCAGAACTGCCACGACGCCCACACCGATGGCGAACAGGGCCACCCCGAAAGCGATCACCGAGGTGAACAGCGAGGCCCGCAGGAAGGATGCGTTCATCGCGGTGACCCGCAGCGGATCCTCCCGGTCCAGCTCGGCGTAGGTCTTCCCGCCGGTGGCCTCCAGGGCATGCTTGCTGATCGCGTCCGCCTGCACGAAGGCTTCCAGCGGCCCAGCGACTCTGGCTCCCTGCAGCATCGGCGCATCAGACGAAACGGTGATATCTTCGGCGGCCAGTTTGGTGCTGACCATGCCCCGGGTGGCGCCGCCGGCGATGATGAAGATCAGCCCCATCACTGCGGTGACCAGGCCGAGGAATCGGATCCTCTTGCGTTTCACTTCGGAAAGAGTAGCCACTGTGATTCTCCCTCACCGGAAGTCGGACGGGCGCCCTTCCAGTGAGGTAAGGCTAACCTTCCCTGCAGCCCCAGAACAGCCTGCCGGCGATTTTGGTGAATTCAGCAGGTCTTCCGACCGACGGCTCCGGCCAGCCGTCCCCGCGTCGCTGCGTGGATATCTTCCCGCGACTTCTTCCGCTAGTGAGTGCACCCAGCTAGCCTCATGGCCGGGGACGTACGCGGCCATCCGACCAGAGCAAGGAGTCATTCAAGATGAGCAAATTCGAGTTGTACGCCGACGCCAAGGGTGAGTACCGCTGGCGCCTGAAGGCCAGCAACGGCCAGGTCATCGCCACCGGCGGCGAGGGCTACTCCAGCAAGGCCAGTGCTGTGGCTGGCATCGAGTCAGTGAAGAAGAACGCGCCGGTGGCGCCGATCGAAGAGGTCTAGTTCCACCCGCCCGGCCGCTGGTCGTGGAGTCTGCTCCAGGACCAGCGGTCGTCGGCTGTTCAGACCAGGTCTTTGACCAGGTGGACCAGGACGACTCCGCCGGGGACTTCGGTCCGGCCGGTCTCGCGATAGCCGCGGCTGGTGTACAGGTGCAGGTTCGACGCGCTGCGGTCGCCAGTGAACAGCACCGCCCTCCGCCCGGGCAGCGCCTTCTCGGCAGCCAGCAGCAGTTCGGCACCCAGCCCGCGCCCATGAAGGTCGGGAGCCACACTCAGCCGTCCGATGTGCAGTTCGTCGCCGGAAGCCCTGACCCTGATCGAGCCGACCAGCCGCCCATCAAGGATGGACACCAGCCCAGTGCAGGTCTGCAGGTCGGCCAGGATGCCGTCCACGGTTTCGACAAGCGGCGGCAGCTGCGGATCGGCGTAACGCTGCGCCTCGACGACGAAGGCGGCTCGCTGGACGGTGTACACCTCACCGACATCTGCGGCCGTCATTGGCCGAATCGTCGCCCCGCTCGACACCATTACTCCTTCTCAGCGCGTGTCATCGGAGCGTACTCCCGGCGCTGATCGCGGACACTCCGGTTCGAAGCATGGAGGAGGCGGGTGGTCAGCGTTAGGTAGTTCTACCTCAGCAGCACCCATTCACATGGCGTCCGCTGGCCACTATGTTGAATTTTCGGCAACAGGGAGGCTACGACCTGTGCCGAGGAGGAGACGGGCTCAACGCAGATGGGGGGATCTGCAGGCCTGAGCCCGACAGCGGACATCGATCCGGTCGGAACCAACGGCTCAACACCGACGGCTCCAGATGGTGCCCACCTCGGCCGGGGCGGCTACGGCGGCCCTGAGGCCATGATCACAACTGAATATCGGACTCGCAAGAGACCTAGTGAAACGGCAAGCGCTGGGTCGGAGTGACGAGCAGTGTGGCGCTGGACGGACCGAGCGATGATCTCTCCTGGTGCTGGGGGGCCCAGACAGGATCATCACGGACCGGGCGCAGGCATTGCGGTGCGCCACCCGTTGCCCTACGAGAGGTGGGGATGCCTTCAGATGTCGTGTTTGCGGCTGCGGGCGACGAGTTCCGATTCTCTGTTGTGGAGCCAGCGAGGGCCGACCCGGTGAATTTCGGGTCGGCCCTTACTGGCGTGGCGACTAGGCTGCATCTGTGGCGACTCCCGACTTCATCCTGGCCCTGCGCGAACAGATCGGGACCGCCCAATTGTGGCTGTCCGGAGCCACCGCCGTGGTGATCCGGGCCACGTCGTCCGGCCAGGAAGTCCTGCTGGTCCGCCGCAGTGACAACGGCGAATGGACGCCGGTGTCAGGAATCATCGATCCCGGCGAGCAGCCACACCTGGCCGCGCTGCGCGAGGTGGTGGAGGAGGCCGGTGTCGTAGCTGAGGTGGAGAACCTGGTCTGGCTGACCGTCACCGACGTGGTCACCTACGCCAATGGCGACCAGACCCAGTACATCGACCACGTGTTCCGATGCCGCTGGGTCTCCGGCGAGCCATATCCGGCCGACGGCGAAGCCACCGAGGCCGCGTTCTTCGATACCGATGCGCTCCCGCCGATGAGCGCGGACCACGCCCGTCGGGTGGAGATCGCGCTGGCGAACCCCGTCCACACAGTGCTCGGTTGAACCGGCATCATCGGCTTGCCGGTCTCCCATTGCGGATTCTGGCGCAGGTACTAGATTGGCAGGTGCCCAGTTCGGTGCGACCTGCTCGCGCCGGCGGCGGCTGGCACCTGGCGAAGCATCACACCCCCCAGCGGTCGGCCCGGCCGGGAGCACAGCGCGGTGTTCCCGGTCGGCCCGACCACTGGGGCCCAATTACTTGGTTCGGCCTCGCTGCGCTCCCCCAAAGAGGATGATTGTCCCCATGGCCCGGGTCACTGGAGATGCCCTCACGCTTTGTGGCGTGTGCAACCGCCGGCACACCAACCTGACTCGCCTGCTCGGTGCGTCCGCCCCGGACGACTGGCTGGCGGTGAGCGAAGGCGAGCGCTTGGAGGCCGAGCTGACTCCCGACGTCTGCATCCTCCCCGACAACGGTGTGATCAGGCATTTCATCCGCGGCCACCTGCAACTTCCGGTGGACGATCCGGCGATCACGCCGTTCGTCTGGTCGATCTGGGTCGAGGTCGACGAGGAGTCGATGCGGTTGATCGCCCAGCATTGGAGCGACCCGAACCGGGCGGCCACTCGTCCGCTGGACGGGCAACTGTCCAACGAGTTGCCCTACCCGGAGCCGACCAAGGGCTTGGCCGTCGAGGTGCATACCCGCGACATGGGCCAGGCGCCACTGATCATGCTGGCTCGGGGCAGCCGGCATGCGCTGGCCATCGAGCAGCGCGACGGGATCACCGCCCACAGGGTTGCCGAACTCGGCGAGCTGCTGCAGCGTTGATCCCGCTATGAGTTTCTTCGAGATCTTCAACCCCAGCGAACGCTTCCGTCGCGAGCAGCAAGACCTGGAGAAGTCGCTGGTGCTCACCGACGCCCAGGGCGGGAACGGTCCCCAGCCGCTCGATCTGGACTCCGGCTCTGTGGTGCTGCGGGTATCGGGCGGACAGTCCGGCAAGGAACCGCCCGCGCCGCCACCCGACGACAAGGACTGGACGTTCGTCCTGGGCACCCCGTGCACGGAGTGCGGCTACCTCGGCTCGGCGGTTCCGCTGGCTGAGCTGCCCGATCGCATCCGGGCAGCCACCGCGCCGTGGCCGGCGATCCTGTCCCGGCCGGACGCGGCCATCCGCCCAGCCGAGACCGTCTGGTCGGCGCTGGAGTACGGCTGCCACGTCCGCGACGGGCTGCGGGTCTTCGCGCATCGGCTCGAGCTGATGCGCGACCAGGACAACCCTCTCTTCGAGAACTGGGATCAGGACGCTACCGCGATCGAGCAGCGCTACTGGGCGCAGGATCCGGCCGTGGTCAGCGGCGAGCTGATGGTGGCCGCAGCCGAGAATGTGGTCGGCTGGTCGAGCGTCCGCGCCGACGAGTGGGAGCGCCCCGGACGGCGCAGCAACGGCTCGGTGTTCACCGTGGCCACCTTGGGCCAGTACTTCCTGCACGACCTGGTGCACCACCTGCACGACGTCGGCTGAGCCGTCCCGCACCTCGCACGCCCCGACCCTCCGGAAGGCCCGCTCCCGCAGAAAAGGGGACTGTCCCCTCTTCTGCGGAGACCCGCGCGTCACTCCACGGAGGTCACTCCACGGCAGCGACCTCGGTCGCAGCCGGAACATCCTCAGGAAATGCCTTGTCCAGTGCCTCTTCGGTGAGTTTTCGGCCCAGTTCGATCAGTTCGGTGGCCCGGTGGAAGTCCATCGTCTTGGCCGCATCGCCGGGGATGGTCACCGTGACGTCCGGCGGCATGGCGGCCATCCGATAACGAGTGATCGCCGAGCCCATCGTGTCCAGCGCCATCGCAGCGACGTCGGTCAGCCCGATCCCGGGGGGCGGCGGTTCGAAGGTGCCCCGAACCGGACGCTTGTGCTCCGACTCGATCGCCTTCTGCCCGGCTTCCTCGTCCTGGCCCCGGCCGAAGCGGGCCAGGATCGAGGCCACGAACTCGTTCTCCCACACCCCGGCAGCACCCCGAAGGAACCGATCCAGCCATTCGTTCGCTGGACGCTGCGCAGAGGTCTCCTTGGTGGGGCCGCCAGTGAGGCTGCGTCCCTGTTCGCCGGAGAGCTCGATCGCCAAGGTGAAATCGGCGCCGGATCCGATCACCGGCTCCATCGGGACGGGGTTCAGCACACCGCCGTCGACCAGCAGTCGTCCGTTGACCATGATCGGAGTGATCGCGCCGGGAATCGCAATCGAGGCCCGAATCGCCACGTCGACCGGACCGGAGGTGAACCAGACCTCGCGGCGAGTACCGATATCGGTAGCCACCGCCGTGTAGGGGATCGGCAGATCCTCGATCTGGGCACCGTCGAGGATCTCACTCATCCGGGCCAGCACCCGCTCCAGCTTGAACGCTCCGGGGCCACCGATGGTCGGGTCGAGCAGCCGGAAGACGTCGCGCTGGGTCAGCGGGCTGACCCACTCGACGTACTCGTCCAACTTGCCGGCGGCGTAGAGGCCGCCGATCAGGGCGCCGATGGACGTCCCGGCGATCGCCACGACCTGATAGCCGCGCTCATCGAGCACCTGCAACGCCCCGATGTGGGCGTAACCACGGGCTCCCCCAGAGCCCAACACCAAAGCCACCGTCTTCCCGCTCATGAGCCCATTATCCGCAACCGGCCCAGAGCACCGCAGCCGATCCGGCAGTGCGGCCGGCCGGGTAGGGTTTCGGGCATGACCACGCCGCAGCCACCGGTTGCCTACGCCTGCTATCGCCATCCCGATCGCGGCACCTACATCCGTTGCCAGCGCTGTGGGCGTCCGATCTGCGGCGACTGCATGGTCAGTGCCGCCGTCGGCTTTCAGTGCCCCGAGTGCGTCCGCCAAGGCGCGAAGGAGACCCGCCAAGGCGAGCTCCGCTTCGGAGGACGTCCGGTCGCCAATGCGAGTCTGAGCACGATCGTGCTGATCGCGATCAATGCCGCAGTGTGGGCACTCCTCAACTACGGCCAGTTGAGTAATGCGGCCTATGCCAACTTCGTCCTGGTGCCCGGTCTGGTCGGGCAGGGGTACTGGATGGAGCCGATCACCTCGGCCTTCGCTCACCAGCAGCTACTGCATCTGGGCGTGAACATGCTCTCGCTGTGGTTCCTCGGGCCGCCGCTGGAGCAGGCGTTGGGGCGAGCCCGATTTCTGGCGGTCTACCTGATCTCGGCGATCGCCGGCTCGACGGTGGTGATGTGGCTGTCCGCGCCCGACACTGCCACCCTGGGCGCATCCGGGGCGATCTTCGGGCTGATCGGAGCGCTGCTGGTACTGGCGCTGCGGCTGCGCGGCAACGTCCAGAACGTGATGTTCTGGCTGGTGATCAACCTGGTCTTCACCTTCACCAGCTCGGGCATCTCCTGGCAGGGCCATATCGGCGGCCTGATCGGCGGCCTCGCCACCACCGCGCTGATCACCTACGCACCTCGCAAGGATCGCTCGCTGATCCAGTGGGTCGGCCTGGCCGGCATCGCCGTGCTCGCGTTGGCCGGGATCATCTTCCGCGCCGTAGCCCTGGTCTGAGCCCCGGGGGCCGCGACGCCTGCTACAGCGGACGTCCGGCATGCGCGGCGGCTTTCGTCCGCCGGTTCGCGATCAGACTCGTCGTGATCACGATCGCCAAGATGGCCACAATCACCCCGAGTGAGGCAAGTGTCGGCACGGTCGGCACCCAGGCCCAGCTGCCGTGCGCCCAGTGCAGGACCAGCTTGACCCCGATGAAGGCGAGAATCGCGGCCAGGCCGTAGCCCAGGTGCACCAGAGCACCGAGCGCCCCTTCGAGGACGAAGTACAGCGCCCGCAGCCCGAGCAGCGCGAAGGCGTTGGTGGCGAAGACCAGGTACGGGTCGCCGGTGATCCCGTACACGGCCGGGACGGAGTCGACGGCGAAGACGATGTCGGTGGCCAGGATCGCCACGGTGGCCAGGGCCAGCGGGGTCAGCGCCCGTCGTCCGGCCTCGCGGACGCTCATTCGCGGGCCGTGATAGCCGTCGGTGATCGGGAAGAGCCGCCGAGCCAGCCGGACGACTGCCAGGCTGCCCGGGTCGACCTCGTGATCGGCCGGGCTCAGCGTGTCCCGCAGCACCTTGATCGCGGTGAGCAACAGGATCACGCCGAACAGCAGGAAGGTCCAGGTGAAGCTGTTCAGCATGGCCGCGCCGAGCGCGATGAACACCCCGCGCAGCACCAGTGCGCCGGCCACTCCGATCAGCAGGACGCGCTGCTGCAGCTCGCGGGGCACGGCGAACGAGCTCAGCAGCAGCATGAAGACGAACAGGTTGTCCACGCTCAGCGACTTCTCGACGAGGTAGCCGGCGTAGTACTCCAGCCCGATCTGGGAGCCGAAGGTCGCCCACACCCAACCGCCGAAGGCCACCGGTAGCGCGATGTAGAACGCCGACCAGCCGATCGCCTCCTTCATCGAGACCTCGTGAGGCCGGTGGGTGATGGCGAAGTCGAGTGCGAACAGGGCGAGCACGCCGACGATGGTGATCGTCCACAGCAGCGGGGTTCCGACGCCCAGAGCAAGCGGGATGGCGGTCATGGGTTTCCTCTCACAGTTCTCCTGTGAGGTCTCCTTCACCGGTGTACCGGTGCGTCCACGAGAGCCGGTGGCTCGTATTGACCGCGGACGACTTGGGAAGTACTCCCCTCGCGGTGAAGGCTAGCCGGACGCCCTGAGCCCGGGCAATGCGCGGCAGCAATCCTGCTGCCGACCGTCGGCCGCAGAGGAGCCGGGTCGGATGGACCGTTCGAAGAACCTCAAGGCAGAACCCGAGCACCACCCAACCGCACCCAGACGCAAACCCAGCCACCATGTTCGAGAATGGTCCATCCGTCCCGGCGAAAGCTCCGACCACCGACAACACGAGCCGGGTCGGGGAGACCGTTCGAAGAACCTAAAGGAACACCCAAGCCCCACACAACCGCACCCAACCACCAAGCCCGACCACCACGTTCGAGAATGGTCTCCCCGACCCAGCGACAACAGACGGGCCACGCAGCCGGGCTCCGAACCCCCCCCCAGCGCCAACACTCACGAGCCGGGTCGGGGAGACCGTTCGAAGAACCTCAAGGAACACCCAAGCCCCACCCAACCGCACCCAGACGCAGACCCAACCACCATGTTCGAGAACGGTCTGCCCGACCCGGCGACGACGGGCCGGCAGCCGGCCTCAGGCCACCGAGCGGACGGATGCCGTCGCGCCCGACGCCGCAGCGAGCAGCCGGCGGTGGAACAGCGGTTCGCCGGTCAGTTCGGGGTGGAAGGCGATCCCGGTCAGCTCGCCGGAACGGACGGCCACGATCGCCTCGCCGCGCCGGGCCAGGACGTCCACACCCGGTCCGACCGCAACCACCTCAGGGGCCCGGATGAAGGCCACCCGGACCGGCCCATCGGTGGTCTGCAGATCGAGCTCGGCCGAGTCCACCTGGGAGCCGAAGGCATTGCGACGCACGCTCACGTCCAGCACGCCAAGTGAGCGCTGACCAGGGGCGGGATCGAGCACCTCGCGGGCCAGCAGGATCAGCCCGGCGCAGGTGCCCAGGGTCGGCAGCCCGTCGCCGATCGCGGCCTGCAGCGGCTCGAAGAGCCCGAAGATTCGCAGCAGCCGATCGATGGTCGACGACTCGCCGCCGGGCAGCACCAGGGCGTCCACCCGCAACCCATCGGGCCCGAGCAGATCGGACGGGGTGCGCAGCGGCACCGTCCGCGCACCCAACTCCTCGAGCAGCCGGACGTGCTCGCGGACCCCGCCCTGCAGAGCCAGCACGCCGACGCGCGGTGCGCTCATCTCGTCCTCACCCGTACCCCGGTCCCCGTGGAACCGATCACCAGCCGCGCTCGGCCAGCCGGTGCGGCGCGGGCAGGTCGGCGACGTTGATGCCGACCATCGCCTCGCCCAGGCCGCGGGAGGCCTCGGCGATCGCCGCCGGGTCGTTGTACAGCGCGGTCGCCTTGACGATCGCCGCCGCCCGAGCGGCCGGGTCGCCGGACTTGAAGATGCCCGAGCCGACGAAGACACCGTCGGCGCCCAGCTGCATCATCAGCGCGGCGTCGGCAGGCGTGGCCACCCCGCCGGCGGTGAACAGGACCACCGGCAGCGCGCCGGTCTCAGCGACCTCGCGGACCAGGTCGTAGGGAGCGGCCAGCTCCTTGGCTGCGGCGTACAGCTCGTCCGGATTGGACTGGTAGGTGGCGTGCAGCCGGGCGATCTCGGCCCGGATCGTCCGGATGTGCTTGGTGGCCTCGGAGACGTCGCCGGTGCCGGCCTCGCCCTTCGAGCGGATCATCGCCGCGCCCTCAGCGATCCGACGCAGTGCCTCGCCCAGGTTGGTGGCCCCGCAGACGAAGGGGACGGTGAAGGCCTGCTTGTCGATGTGATGGGCGTAGTCAGCAGGCGATAGCACCTCGGACTCGTCGATGTAGTCGACCTTGAGGTACTCCAGCACCTGGGCCTCGACGAAGTGGCCGATCCGAGCCTTGGCCATCACCGGGATCGAGACGGTCTCGATGATCGCCGAGATCAGGTCGGGGTCGCTCATCCGGGCCACGCCGCCCTGGGCGCGAATGTCGGCGGGCACGCGCTCGAGCGCCATCACCGCGACCGCGCCGGCGTCCTCGGCGATTCGGGCCTGAACGGGCGTGACCACGTCCATGATCACGCCACCCTTGAGCATGTCGGCCAAGCCGCGCTTGACCAGCGGAGAACCAGTTGTCATGAGCAGCATCGTGGCCGCCTAACTGGACTGTTCCAAGAGCCAGAACTATGGCACTGTTCATAGACCAGTATCATGGACGCGTGCGCAGCACTCCGGAGATCACCCTGCCCGTCCGGCTGGACGGGGACGGCCCACTGCCCGGACGGCTGGCCACCGGACTGCGCGAGCTGATCTCCACCGCCGTGCTGGCTCCCGGCGATCCGTTGCCCTCGACCCGGGCCTTGGCCGAGCACCTGGGTATCTCCCGCGGGACAGTGGTGGCCGGCTACGACCAGCTGCTGGCCGAGGGCTACCTCAGTGCGGCGCCGGGACGATCGACCCTAGTCAACCCGCAGTTGCGTCGGGTGCATCCGCGCCCGGCCCCCGCGCCGGCGCCGGTTGCGGCAGCCGCCTCCACCGCTCTCGATCTGCGGCCCGGACGCCCCTGGACCGACGAAGTGGTCGGCGCGGCCTGGAAGGCCGCCTGGCGCCGGGCGTCCACCGAGCCGGTCAACGAGCAGGTCCCCGCGCTCGGCCTGCCGCAGCTGCGCCGGGCCTGGGCAGAGCATCTGCGCCGGATGCGGGCGGTGGTCTGGAACCCCGAACAGGTGGCGGTCACCGCCGGCGGGCGGGAGGGTTTCGGCCTGCTGCTGGCTGCCCTGTCGGAGCGGGGAACTGGCCACGGCGACCACCGGTTGCGGGTCGGCGTTGAGGAGCCGGGCTACCCGTCGCTGCGCCGGGTGCCGACTCACTACGGCGCCCAAGTGCTGCCGCTGCGCACCGACGACCACGGACTGGCCGTCGCCGAGCTGCCGACCGGCGCGGACGCCCCCGACGTCGTCCTGGTCACTCCGAGCCATCAGTACCCGCTGGGCGGCAGCCTGCCGGTCGATCGCCGCCAGGGCCTGCTGGAGTGGGCCCGGGCGCATCGGGTGGTGATCGTCGAGGACGACTACGACTCCGAGCTGCGCTATACGTCCCAGCCGCTGCCCGCGCTGGCTTCGCTGGACGATCCGGCCGACGGCCGGGTGGTGCTGCTGGGCACCTTGTCCAAGACGCTGACCCCGGCGCTGGCGCTGGGCTTTCTGGCCTTGCCGGATTGGCTGGTCGAGCCGGTCCGGGCGATCCGGGCCGATCTGGGTCAGCCGGTCGGACTGGTCCCGCAGCGGGCCGTGGCCGACTATCTCGACGCCGGTGCCCTGCGGCTGCACACTCAGCGGATGCGGCAGCGCTACCGACGCCGCCGGGCCCAGGTGATGGACGCCCTGGCCGAGCGTCCGGGGCTGCGGGTGCAGCCGATGGACGGCGGCCTGCACGCCGTGGTCGAGACCGACCGTCCCGAGGCCGAGGTGGTGGCTGCCCTGGCCGCGGCCGGGGTGCAGGTCAGCCCGCTGTCGAGCTACTGGTCGGGCAGCGACGGACGCGGCGGCATCGTCTTCGGCTTCGGGGCGGTGGACGACCCCGACCTGGCCAGGGGTTTGGCGCTGATCGCCGTGATCGCAGGCAAGATGGACGGGTGAGGTTCACCGGGCTGTTCCTGGCCGGCGCACTCGCTCTGAGCGGGTGTGCGGCGCCGTCCGTTGTGCTGACCCCGACCGCCGACCCGACCACTGTCGTCGCTAAGCCCGCAGAAAAGGGGACAGTCCCCATATCTGCGGCGTCGGCTTCGGCAGGGGCCTCGCCCCAGGCCGCCGAGATCTGGCGCCCAGCCCAGGGCCTGAGCTGGCAGCTGCAGTACGCCGGGGCGCTAGCCGCCACAGAGGCTCAGGTGGTCGACCTCGATGGCGTCGAGACCAGCAAAGCCCAGGTGGCTGCCCTGCACGCCCAGGGCAAGAAGGTCGTCTGCTACTTCAGCGCCGGCAGCTGGGAGAACTGGCGGCCCGACCGCACGAAGTTCCTCAAGTCACTGATCGGCAAACCGCTGGACGGCTGGCCGGACGAGCGCTGGCTCGACATTCGGCAACTCAAGAAGCTGATGCCGATCATGGCCAAGCGCCTGGATCAGTGTCGCGACAAGGGATTCGACGCCGTCGACCCGGACAATCTGGACGGCTACGCGAACGCCCCCACCGGCTTCCCGCTCACACAGAAGCACGCCCTGGCCTATCTGAAGGCGCTGGCCAAGGCCGCCCACTCCCGCGGCCTGGCCATCGGGCTGAAGAACGCGCTGGCTCTGCTCCCGAAGGCGACCGGGCTGGTCGAGTTCGCGGTCAACGAGCAGTGCCTGCAGTACCACGAGTGCGGCCGCTACTCCGGCCTCGTGGCCGCCGGCAAGCCGGTCTTCCAGGTCGAATACTCCGGGACGATCGCGGCGATCTGCGCGGCCCGTCCGGCCGGGTTCAGCACCGTCCGCAAACACCTCAACCTGGACGCCTGGGCCCAGTACTGCTGAGGCTCAGCCGACCGAGGCTCGCGCCGCGACGAAGGCGTCCACACAAGCCCGGACGTCCGCCTCGGAGTGCGCGGCCGACAACTGCACCCGGATCCGGGCCTTGCCGCGCGGCACCACCGGGAAGCTGAATGCGATCACATAGACCCCCAGCTCGAGCATGGCGTCGGCGATCGCGGCAGCCTGCCGGGCGCCGTCCTCGCCGGGGAACATCACCGGGACGATCGGATGCTCACCGGGCAGCAGGGCGAAGCCGGCAGCTGTCATCAGGTCGCGGAAGAGCGCGGCATTGGCGTTCAGCTGAGTGCGGGCATCATCGGACGACGCGGCTAGCTCGAGGGCGGCCAGTGACCCGGCGACAACCGACGGCGCGACCGCATTCGAGAACAGGTAGGGACGGGCCCGCTGCCGCAGCAGCGCGATCACCTCCGACGGCCCGCTCACGTAGCCGCCGGACGCACCGCCCAGGGCCTTGCCCAGGGTGCCGGTGATCAGATCGACCCGGTCGCTGACCCCGAACTTCTCCGGGGTGCCCCGGCCGCCGGCGCCGATGAAGCCGACCGCGTGCGAATCGTCCACCAGGACGAGTGCGCCGTAGCGCTCGGCCAGGTCACAGATGCCGGGCAGCGGGGCGAAGTAGCCGTCCATGCTGAATACGCCGTCGGTGACGATCACCGTCCGCCGCGCCCCGGACGCCGCCTGCAGCTGCGCTTCGAGGTCGGCCAGGTCGGCATTGCGGTAGCGGTAGCGGGCCGCCTTCGACAGCCGGATCCCGTCGATCAGGGACGCATGGTTCAGCTCGTCGGAGATGATCGCGTCGTGGGAGTCGAAGAGCACTTCGAAGACCCCGCCGTTGGCGTCGAAGCAGGACGAGAACAGGATCGTGTCCTCGGTGCCGAGGAACTCCGAGAGCCGGGCTTCCAGGCGGGTATGCAGGGTCTGAGTGCCGCAGATGAAGCGCACCGAGGCCATCCCGAAGCCCCACTCGTCCAGGGCGTCCTTGGCTGCGGCGATCACCGCCGGGTGGTCGGCCAGCCCCAGGTAGTTGTTCGCACAGAAGTTCAGCACCGGCCCGGACGCCGTGGCCACCCGGGCCGCCTGCGGCGTGGTCAGCTGGCGTTCGTGCTTGTAGAGCCCGGCTTCGCGGATCTCGGTGAGGGTGGACGAAAGCTCTGCGCGCAGGTCGTACATGGCCGCAGTTTATGCCCGCCTCTGGGCTTGGGAACTGTCGGAGCGGCCAGCCACAATGGGTTCGGTGAGCAGCGAAGAGAGTGTGGCCATCACCGATGAGCGTCCCGGCTGGCGCCGCGACATCACGCTGTTCCTGACCGGTCAGACGGTGTCGCTGTTCGGCTCGATGCTGGTCCAGTACGCGGTGATGTGGTACCTGACCCTGACCACCAAGGACGGCACGGTGCTGGCCCTCTCCACGGTGTTCGGTTTCCTGCCGCAGGCGATCATCTCGATCTTCGGCGGGGTGTGGGCGGATCGGCACAACCGCAAGCTGCTGATCATCGGCGCGGACGCGTCCATCGCGCTGGCCACCGCAACCTTGGCGATCCTGATGTTCCTCGGCAACCGTGATCTGTGGCTGATCTACGCCGCACTCTCGGTGCGCTCGGCCGGTGCCGGCATTCAGACCCCGGCTGTCGGCGCCCTGCTACCGCAGATCGTCCCGGCCGATCGGCTGCTCCGCATCAACGGCATCAACCAGTCGATCCAGGCCGGCATGATGCTGATCGCCCCGGCCGTGGCCGCCCTGCTCTACGCGACGCTGCCGCTGTTCTGGATCCTCGGAGTGGACGTGGTGACCGCCGCCATCGGGATCAGCCTGATGAGCCTGATCCCGATCGCCAAGATCGTCCGCTCGGAGGCGGATCCGACCGGCTACTTCTCCGACCTCGGGGCCGGTTTCCGGTACACGATCACCCATCCGTTGATCCGCTGGCTGCTCGGGCTGAACGCGGTGGTGATGGTGTTGGCCGCGGCCCCGTCCTTCCTGACCCCACTGATGGTGGCCCGCAGCTTCGGCGAGGAAGTGTGGAAGCTGACCGTCTTGGAGCTGTCGTTCTCGATCGGGATGATGCTGGCCGGTGCCACCATCGGCAGCTGGGGCAAACGATTCAGCCGGATCGGGTTGATCGTCGGGGCCTCGATCGGCTTCGGCTTCCTCTCCATCGGGATGGGCCTATCCAGCAACCTGTGGGTCTTCTTCGGCTTCATGTTCCTGACCGGGGTCGCGGTTCCGGTGTTCTCCACGCCGTCGATGACGGTGCTGCAGGAGACTGTCGAGCCGGAGCGGCAGGGCCGGGTGTTCGGCTTCTTCGGGATCGTGTCGGCGACCGCGATGCCGGTCGGGATGGCCGTCTTCGGGCCGCTGGCCAACCTCCGGTCGGTGGAGTTCGTGCTGATCCTTTCCGGCCTGACCACCCTGGTCGTCGCGGCGATCGCGCTGCTCCTGCCGTCCGGACGGCGAGCCATGCGTGCCGCCCGGGATCACACAGATCCGCTCTCCCACGGCCACGTCGAGGTCGCCGAGGCCGAGGCCTAGCCGGTCGGGCTGGGGGCATTCGCTCACCGGGGAGCAGGCGCACAGCTCGGCTCGGGACGTCCACCTCGCCGAGGGCGAGGATCGACGGCTAGCCGCACTTCGTGGAGAACTGCCGGGTCTGGCTGAGCCGAATCGCCGAGTACGGGCCGTCCTGGCCGATCAGCTGCGCCTGGCCGCTGGCCAACAGGCGGTCGAGGGCACTCTGGGCGCAGGGAATGAGGGCGAACTTCCCGGTCGCATCGGTGAGGAGATAGTCGGCAGCACCCGTGGTGGTGCCGTCGGGTGAGTACTGGTAGGTGTCGTACTGGGTGAGCAGGTAGATGCCGATGTCGTTCTCGGCCGCGATTCGTGAGCCCGTCGGAACGCGGGCCGCCACACCTCTGATCTGACGGATCCGGACGTCCTGGGTGCCGAGCCCGACAGGGCTGACTGTGCGGTAGACGATCACGCCGATGCCGACGGCAATGCTGGCAATCAGGCCGATGCAGGTGGCGATGACGAGAGACTTCCGCAGCCGCGGTCCGGCCGTCGGCCAGCGGTGCCGATAGAACTCGATCAGGCAGGCGATCGCGATCGGCCACAGCAAGAGGTCGTAGTGGTACTCGATGCCCCAGTGCGTCGGCTTGGACGACACGATTCGCCAGGCAAGGGTGGGAATGGCGAGCACGACGAACCTGGAGGAGGCTCCGACGAGCCCGGCTGTCGCGATGAGCAGCCCCAGCGGCGCGAGCCGTCCGGTCACGATCGCGATCAGGTAGCCGTCCCAGCTCTGTCCGATGCCCGGCCCGGAGAAGAACCCCGCCTGCGGGCTGGTGCCGGTGGCGCTGAAGTGACCGATGGTGGCGGACGCAGCCACGAGCCCCACGAACCCGATCACGATCGCGAGGATCCCTGCCGCTGTGTCGCGGCGGGGATGGATCCACCACCACAGGACGCCGGCCACGACCACAGTGAGGCCGATGTCCTCCTTGACCAGGATGAGAACCAGGCTGGCGGCGATCAGAAGGGCCGGGCGCCGGCCGAGGAGGGCGGTGCACAGCAGCGCCATCGCGGGAAGACCGAGGCTGACCTCGTGCACGTCGAACAGCACGCTGGGGATCATCTGGCCGCCGAGGGCACCGATCAGGACCACGACCCAGCCGGCGTACGGCACCCCGGGGAGCTCGCGGCGAGCGGTCATCGCCATGATCACGACGCCCAGCGCGAGGCTCGCAGCCTGCAAGACGAGCAGCGCGCGCGGGTCGGGCCAGATCAGCCAGGGCAGCGCCCACAAGATGTTGATCGGGCTGAAGTGGTCGGCGAGGGCCGGGTAGCCCAGCAACTGCGGGACGGGGAACTGTCCGTGCGCATAGTCCTGTGCGATCTCGCTGAAGATGCCCAGGTCATAGCTGGTGGCCAGGCCGAGATTCCAGTGCGCCAGTTCGAGCGCGAGAAACCAGCCGAACAGCACAAGCATCGACATGGTGGCGAACCGCCGTGAGCGGTACCCGCGACGAGTCAGCTCCAATCCAAGATCACCTTGCCGCATTCGCCGCTGCGCGCGGTGGCGAAGGCCTGCGTCCACTCTTCTGCGGCGAACCGGTGGGTGATCACCGAGCGGATCGCGTCGGCGAAGGCCGTCGAGCTGGCCAGCATCGAGCTCATCAGGTACCAGGTCTCGAACATCTCCCGGCCGTAGATGCCCTTGATGGTGATCATGTGGGTGATCACTCGTCCCCAGTCGATCGGGTAGGGGTCCTTCGGCAGGCCGAGCATGGCCACCTTGGCGCCGTGGTTCAGGTTGGCCAGCATCTCGGTGACCGCGGACGGCGCCCCGGACATCTCCAGGCCGATATCGAAGCCCTCACGCATCCCCAGGTCTCGCTGCGCATCGGCGATCCGGGTGGTGCCGACGTTCACGCACAGGTCGGCGCCGGCACCCTTGGCCAGGCCGAGCCGGTAGTCGCTGAGGTCGGAGACCACCACATGCTTGGCCCCGGCATGCCGGACGATGGCCGCAGCCATCACGCCGATCGGCCCGGCTCCGGTGACCAGGACGTCCTCGCCGACCACCGGCCACTGCAGCGCGGTGTGGGTGGCGTTGCCCAGCGGGTCGAAGATCGCGCCCAGCTCGGGGTCGATGAAGTCGGGTTGCCGCCACAGGTTGGTGGCCGGGATCACCACATAGTCGGCGAAGGCGCCGTTGGTGTTCACCCCGAGCCCGACGGTGTTGATGCAGATGTGGCGGCGTCCGGCCCGGCAGTTGCGGCAGTTGCCGCACACGATGTGGCCCTCGCCGGAGGCCCGGTCGCCGATGCTCACGCCGGTGACGTCCGCACCGATCTCGACGACCTCGCCGTAGAACTCGTGGCCGATCGTCAGCGGTGCCTTGACGGTGCTGGCCGCCCAGTCGTCCCAGGACTCCAGATGCAGGTCGGTGCCGCACAGCCCGGCCCGCAGCACCCGTAGCTTCACCTGACCCGGCCCGCACACCGGCTCGGGAATGTCGATCAGTTCCAGCCCCGGCCCCGGGTGCGTCTTCACTAGTGCGCGCATGGTTCTCCTGTTCCGTGCTCACGCTATCGCCGAACGCCTCGCATCCTCGCCGAGAACCTCCGCCCAGGCGGAGGCGGTCGGCGTAAAGGACGCGTAAAGGTTCGCCGGGTGCGCGCAAAGGTTGCGTCAAGGACGGACGCCGCTGCTCCCGGCCGGGGGTTTGCTGGCCTGGTGACTATTGGATTCCGGGCCCCGAAGCGGCTGCTGGTCGGCAACCCGATGCGCTCTGCACAGATGCACGAGACGCTGCTGCCCAAAAGCTTGGCCCTGCCCGTCTACTGTTCCGACCCGATCTCATCCAATGCCTACGCCACCCAGGAGATCCTGCTGGTGCTGGCGCTGGGCGGGGCCTCGGCCGTCCTGCTCACCCCGTGGATCGCGATCGTCGTGGTCGGGCTGCTCGGCTTGGTGACGCTGTCCTACCGGCAGACCTGCTACGCCTACCCGGACGGTGGTGGCGCCTACGCAGTCAGTAAGGCCAACCTCGGCCGCACCGCCTCGCTGATCGCCGCCGCAGCCTTGATGGTCGACTATGTGATGACCGTCGCGGTGTCGATCGCGGCCAGCGTCGAGAACCTGGTCTCGGCCTTCCCCGAGCTGCACACCTACACCGTCGAGTTGTGCGTCGGCTTCATCGTGGTGCTGACCCTGATGAACCTGCGCGGAGTCCGCGAATCCGGGACGGCCTTCGCCATCCCCACCTACGGCTTCATCCTCAGCGTCTTCGTGATGCTGGGCGCCGGTTTCTGGCAGATGCTGTCCGGCCACGCACCGGTCGCCGAGTCGGCATCCTTCGGCTTCACCGGGCTGAGCCCGTCCGGTGCCGCACTGGTGATCCTGCTGCTGCGCGCTTTCGCGTCCGGCTGTACCTCGCTGACCGGTGTCGAGGCGGTCTCCAACGGCGTTCCCACTTTCCGGCCCCCGAAGAGCCACAACGCCGCGCTCACCTTGATCGCGATGGCCGCACTCAGCATCTCGATGATGATCGGGCTGTCCTTCCTGGCCACCACCTCCGGGGTGCACATCGCCGACAGCGTGCACGACCTGACCGGCGTTCCAGACGGCTACATCCAGCGGACGGTGCTGGCCCAGCTCGCCTCGGCCATCTTCGGCAACAACACCTTCGGCTTCTTCGCCGTCCAGGGCTTCACCACGCTGATCCTGGCCTTGGCCGCCAATACGGCATTCAACGGCTTCCCGATCCTGGGCTCGATCCTCGCCGAGGATCGCTTCCTGCCCAAGCAGCTGACCCGTCGGGGCGACCGGCTGGTGTTCAGCAACGGCATTCTGATTCTGGCCGCCACCGCCGCGCTGCTGATCATCATCTTCGGCGGCTCGGTGACCAAACTGATCCAGCTGTACATCCTGGGCGTGTTCGTCTCGTTCACGCTCAGCCAGCTCGGCATGGTCATCTACTGGCGTCGCCGGGCCCGCGAGCACGGCTGGACGCCGGGACACATCGCCTCGGCGATCACCAACGCCGTCGGAGCACTGGCCACCGCGGTCGTGCTGGTGATCGTGCTGATCACCAAGTTCACCCATGGCGCCTACCTGGTGGTGATCGCGATGCCGCTGCTGGTGTTCTTGATGCTCCGGATCCACCGCCACTACGAGCGGGTCTCGCGCCAACTGCAGCCCAAGGCGGCCGGCATCATCCTGCCCAGCCGGATCCATGCCGTGGTGCTGATCAGCCAGCTGAACGAGCCGTCGTTGAAGGCACTCGCCTTCGCGCGGGCGATCCACCCGTCCACGATCACCGCACTGCGGGTGGACACCAACTCGGCCCGCACCGCCAAGCTCGTCGAGGACTGGGCGGCCCGCGACATTCCGGTCCCGTTGAGCATTGTCACCTCCGACTACCGCGACCTCGTCGAACCGGTGCTGAGCTACCTGGACCGGATCCACATCGGGCCGCGCGACGTCGTCCAGGTGTTCATCCCCGAGTACGTGGTCGGGCACTGGTGGGAGACCATCCTGCACAACCAAAGCGCGCTGCGGCTGAAGACCCGGCTGCTGTTCATGCCCGGCGTGATGGTGACCAGCGTGCCCTACCAACTCACCTCCGCCGAGCCGTACCGGCTGCGGCGCCCAGGCGCCGGTGCGGAACCTCCCGCCCGTCCGCCGAAGCCGGACGCACCCACACCGCCCGGCGGGGGGTCGCCGGCTGCTGACTCGACGACCAGCGCTGCTGACGGCGTCCGCGAAGAAAACCTGGCAAGCTCTGTCAGGTGAGCCAGCAGTTGGGCGAGGCTGGCACCGCCGGACCCAGGCTGTCCGGGCGGCGCCGGCTCTATGGGCTCGCGGTCGCCGCGATCGGTGCACCGCTACTGACCGCATGCCTGATCGGGATCCGCGATCAGCTCCGGCTGGACACCGTCCTGCTGCTGTTCGTGCTGGTCGCCGTGGCCGCCTCCGCCGTCGGCGGGGTCATCCCTGCAGTGGCTGCCTCGCTGCTCAGCCTCGGCCTGGCCAACTTCTTCTTCACCCCTCCCTACGGCTCACTATGGGTGCAGAACCCCAGTGAACTGGTCGACCTGGTCGTCTTCGCTGCGGTGGCCATCGGCGTCGGGATCGGCACCGAGGCGTCCGCACGGGCCACCGAACGGGCTGAGCGCGGCCGGATCGAGGCCGCCTGGCTGACCGGCCTGGCCAACCGGGCCACCCGTCCGGACTCGGTGGAACGGGCCTTGTCCGAGGCCCGCACGGTCTACGGAGCGAACCAGGCCGCACTGCTCGAAGGCGACCGGGTGCTCGCGGCGTCCGGGACACCCGGCGCTGACGATCACCTCCTCAGCGTGGATGCCGGGGGCGGCCGCCGGCTGGAGCTCAGCGGTCCGGAACGGCTCGGCCAAGACCGCAGCCTGCTGGACGCCCTGGCGCAGACCACCGGCCGGTTGTGGCAGGCGCAGCGGCTGGCCGCGCAGGCCCGCCGGGCTGAAGAGCTCGCCAAGATCGACGAGCTTCGGGCCAGCCTGCTGGCCGCGGTCGGCCACGACCTGCGCAATCCGCTGGCAGCGATCACCGCGGCTGCATCCACCCTCGAACAGACCGACATCGAGCTCACCGAAGCCGACCGCGCCGAGTTGCTGTCCACCATCTCCGAGCACGCCGGACGCCTGAACGCGATCATCTCCAACCTGCTCGATGCCAGCCGGCTGCAGGCGGGCGCCATGTCGGTGCATCCGGCCCCGACCGACCTGCTGGACGTCCTGGCCGGCGTCCTGATCCCCGGCCGGAGCTGGATCAGCCTCGACCTGCCGGAGGATCTGCCGCTGCTCCGTGCCGATGCCGGGCTGCTGGAGCGAGTGCTGGCCAATCTGGTCGACAACGCCTCCCGGCACGGCCATGGGGCGGCCGTGGAGGTCACTGCGTCCATCGAGAACGACCACGGCGTGATCCGGGTGATCGACCACGGCCCGGGGATTCCTGCGCAGCGGCTGACCGAGATCTTCGCGCCCTTCCAGCATTTCGGAGACCGGGTGACCAACGGTGTCGGCCTCGGCCTGGCCATCGCCAAGGGCTTCACCGAAGCGATGGGTGGCACTCTGGTCGCCTCGCCGACCCACGGCGGCGGGCTGACCATGACCGTGACTCTCGAGAAGGCCTGATGCCGCGACTGCTGATCGTTGAAGACGAGCCGGCCCTACGCCGAGCGCTGACCATCAACCTGACCGCGCGCCATTATCAGGTCGAAGCGGTGCCGGACGGAACCACGGCGCTGCGCGCCGCTGCGGCCGCACCACCCGACCTGGCCATCGTGGATCTGGGCCTGCCCGATCTGGACGGGGTGGACGTGATCCGTGGCCTGCGCGGCTGGACTCAGATCCCCATCATCGTGCTGTCAGCCCGGGACGCTCAGTCCGAGAAGGTCCGTGCGCTGGATGCCGGCGCCGATGATTACGTCACCAAGCCGTTCGGGATGGACGAGCTGGTGGCCCGGATCCGGGCCGCCTTGCGTCGTACCGAAGGCGGCGAAGTGGCGGCTGCGATCATCCGCACCGAGAGCTTCGAGATCGATCTGGCGGCCAAGCGGGCCACCCGCAACGGGAGCCCGGTGCGACTCACCCCCACCGAATGGCACCTGGTCGAGATCCTGGTCCGCCGCCCGGGCACTCTGGTGACCGGCAGCCAGCTGCTGGCCGAGGTGTGGGGTCCGGGATACTCCAAAGAGACGAATTACTTGCGGGTCTACTTCGCCGGGCTACGCCGCAAACTTGAGGCCGATCCGGCCCATCCGGTGCACTTCATCACCGAGCCCGGCGTGGGCTACCGCTTCGAATCCTGAGCAGGAAGCCCGACGGGCGTCCGGACAAGTCCGGACGCCCGCCTGCGAACAAGCTCTGTTTGGGGAGCCGAGCTCAGTTCGCAACTCAGGACCCGATGACGTCGCAAGCCGCCACTCGCAACAGCCACCATCAGCCCTGAGAGCCATATGTCCAAAGCCAGTCCCCCTAGTAGCGGCAACCGGCTTTGTCCCCCCTACGCAAAAGTGAACACCACATCCTCAGATACTGACAACTGCCACCCAGCATCCGAGCGCAAGTTGTCCGCAACCTGTCAGGTTCAGACCCCGGAAAGGCCTTCCGTAACGTGCACCG
>Ga0268263_1001192_pt1 | contig 25283 bp, 23 predicted proteins | sample Biomet5_FD_190358 | JGI IMG/M metagenome (GOLD analysis project Ga0268263, IMG submission 190358) | Microbial communities from bioreactor (seeded with sewage sludge) at LBNL, California, USA - Biofuel metagenome 5 (SPAdes) (version 4) | ecosystem: Engineered > Bioreactor > Anaerobic >... | reverse complement strand
TCTGAAGTACGATTCCACGCAGGGCAACTATGCACGTACGCACACCGTCGAGGCCGGCGAGGACAACATCGTGGTCGACGGCAAGAAGATCACCATCTACAAGGAGGCCGACGCCAACAACCTGCCCTGGGGCAAGCTCGGCGTCGACGTCGTTCTCGAGTGCACCGGCTTCTACACCTCCAAGGCCAAGGCCCAGGCTCACATCAACGCTGGTGCCAAGAAGGTCGTCATCTCCGCGCCAGCCGGCAACGACCTGCCGACCATCGTCTTCAACGTCAACCACGAGACGCTGACCGCCGACGACAACATCATCTCCGCTGCCTCCTGCACCACCAACTGCCTCGCCCCGATGACCAAGGGCCTCAACGATTTCGCCCCCATCGTCTCCGGCATCATGACGACCATCCACGCCTTCACCGGCGACCAGATGATCCTCGATGGCCCGCAGCGCAAGGGTGACTTCCGTCGCTCCCGTGCCGGCTCCGAGAACATCGTCCCCAACTCCACCGGTGCTGCCAAGGCCATCGGTCTCGTCCTCCCCGAGCTTAACGGCAAGCTCATCGGTGCCGCCCAGCGCGTCCCGACGCCGACCGGCTCCATCACCAACCTCTACGCCGTCGTTGCCAAGACCGTTACCGTCGCCGAGGTCAACGCTGCCATGAAGGCCTATGCCGAGACCATTCCCGACACCTTCGCCTACAACGAGGACATGATCGTGTCCAGCGACATCATCGGCGAGACCCACGGCTCGATCTTCGACTCCACCCAGACCCTGGTCCAGGACCTCGGCAATGGCCAGAGCCTCGTTCAGGTCACCGCGTGGTACGACAACGAGAACTCCTACACCTCCCAGATGGTCCGCACCATCAAGTACTTCGAGAAGTTCGTTTCCTAGTCTCGATGACCTCGTGGCATCTCGCCCGAAGTAAATGAAGTAGGGCGCGGCGTGCGGTTGTTCCAGCCGCCGTCGCGCCCTTTTCTCTGGCATTCCAACCTATTGAGGAGGAACAAGCATGGCCTTTACCAAGAAGACCGTCCGTGACGTCGACGTCGACGGCAAGCGCGTTCTCGAGCGCGTTGACTTCAACGTGCCTCTGAAGGATGGCGTGGTGACTGATGACACGCGCGTGCGTGCCGCCATTCCCACGATCAAGTACCTCAAGGAGCATAACGCCAAGATCATTCTCATGAGCCATCTCGGTCGACCCGCAGGCACCGGTCCTGAGCCCGAGTTCTCGCTCAAGCCTGCTGCCGACAAGCTCGCCGAGCTCACGGGCTACGACGTGAAGTTCGTTCCCGACACCTATGGCGACGTGGCCACCGAGGCCGTCAACGCCATGCAGCCTGGCGACATCGTCGTGCTCGAGAACGTCCGCTTCGACAAGCGCGAGAAGAAGAACGATCCCGAGATCGCCAAGAAGCTTGCCAGCTATGCCGACGTCTTCGTGCTCGACGCCTTCGGCACCGCACATCGCGCCCAGGGCTCGGTCGTCGGACCCGACGCCTACATCCCCGCCGTCGCAGGCTTCCTTCTCGAGAAGGAGGTCGATACCCTGACCAGCATCTTCGCAAGCCCGGCGCGGCCGTTCGTCGCCATCGTCGGCGGCTCGAAGGTGTCCTCCAAGATCGGCGTCCTCGATCACCTGATCGACTCCGCCGACACCCTCATCATCGGTGGCGGCATGGCCTACACGTTCTTCCTGGCCAAGGGCTACAAGGTCGGTACCTCCCTTCAGGAGCCCGACTGGGTCGAGCGTGCGGGCGAGATGCTCAAGAAGGCCGAGGACAAGGGTGTCAAGATCCTTCTCCCCGTCGACAACGTTGTTGCCGACCACTTTGGTGAGGACGCCGTGGGCGAGGTCGTCTCCTCCGACGCCATCCCCGACGATCGCATGGGTATGGATATCGGCCCCGAGACCGAGAAGCTCTACTCCGATGCCATCGCCGCAGCCAAGACCGTCTTCTGGAACGGCCCCATGGGCGTCTTCGAGATGGACCAGTTCGCGCACGGTACGCAGGTCGTCGCCGAGGCCGTCGCGGCCAACACGGGGTGCACGTCGATCATCGGTGGCGGCGATTCCGTCGCGGCCGTCAACAAGTTTGGCCTGGCCGACAAGATGAGCTGGATCTCCACCGGTGGCGGAGCCTCCATGGAGCTTGTCGAGGGCAAGGCCCTTCCGGGAGTGGAGGCTCTTCTCGATGCGTAACAGAATGATCGCCGGCAACTGGAAGATGAACAAGACCTATGCCGAGGGCGTCGAGCTCGCGCAGGGTCTTGCTGACGAGCTCAAGGACGGGACCGGCTCCGTCGACGTCGTCATCGCCCCGCCCACCGTCGACCTCAAGGGCGTCTCCGAGGTCATCGAGCAGACCACGGCCCCGTTTGCGCTCTCCGCGCAGAACGTCTACTTCGAGGAGAAGGGCGCCTATACCGGCGAGACCGCTCCCGACATGCTGACCGCGGTCGGCTGCACCTTCTGCATCATCGGCCACTCCGAGCGTCGCGGCTACTTCGGTGAGACCGACGAGGACATCAACAAGAAGGCCAAGGCCCTCATGGCCCACGACATCGTGCCGATCTCCTGCTGCGGCGAGTCTCTCGAGATTCGCGAGGCTGGTACGCATGTCGAGTTCGTCGTGAACCAGATCAAGGCCGACACCGAGGGCCTCGTCATCACCGATCCCTCGAAGTACGTCGTTGCCTACGAGCCCATCTGGGCCATCGGCACCGGCAAGACCGCCACGGCCGATGACGCCGAAGAGGTCTGTGGCGCCATCCGTGCGACCCTCGTCGAGGTCTTCGGCGCAAAGATCGCCGACGGCATCCGCATTCTCTACGGCGGGTCCGCAAAGCCCGAGAACATCGCTGGTTTTCTCGACAAGGAGGACGTCGACGGTGCTCTCGTCGGCGGCGCCTCCCTGAAGGCGGACTCCTTTGCCGCCATGGTGAGAAGCGCGATGGCATAGGCCGCTGCGACATCGACGCAGGTCTGGGGCTCGAGCGAAGGCTCGGGCCCCTTATGTGCGCAGACAAGCGTGATTAACGTACATTCTGCCTGAAACTCGAGACAAAACCGCAGGTCGAGCAATTCTCACGGCGCAGAATGTTCGTTAAGTGACGCGATGGTCGCATCGGCACGTGCGCCAGAGCCTACCCCGCAGACTCCATCGAGAAGCTGTGGGGAGGGAAGACAAACCGTGCAGCAGGCAAGATGCTGTGGTAGCCTATTCAATTGGTCAATATGCGGCTTTGTGCCGGTTGCAAAGGAGATTGAACGTGAGCGTCCTCAACGTCATCCTGCTCATTCTGATGCTTCTCTCGGGTGTGCTCACCGTTGTTCTCGTACTGATGCACTCCGGCAAGGGTACGGGCGTCTCAGACATGATCGCCGCCTCGATGTACAACGCTACCTCGGGTTCGGGCGTCTGGGAGAAGAACCTCGACCGTCTCACCGTCATCACCACCACGGTGTTCATCGTGAGCATCATCATCATGGCGCTCACCTTCCCGCTTGGTACCATCTAGCCCAAAGCGGCATCCTCGCGACACGCGCAAGGGAGCGGACGTTCGTCTGCTCCCTTGTTTGGTCTTTTTCGGCGTAATTCGCTTGCCTGTCTTGGAAAACCGATGGACTGTTGTTAACAGTTTGGTAACCAACCTTACCCATCGTGTTTTTGCTCCCGATGGTCTTTTAGGATACAGTTATCGTTAGGTTTTATTAAGGGGTGCGTCAGTTCTTCGTCGTATCCCGGGGAAGTCCGGAGCAGGGGACAAACCGGTTGTCCCACTTCGGAAAACAGGAGGAGGATCTATGTTCGACAAGTTTGGTGGTGTTACCCGTCGCAACTTTGTGAAGGGTGGCGTGGCCGCCAGCGCCCTTGCGGGCCTCGCGGCGTGTTCCAGCTCCAGTACGGGCAGCAGCTCAAGCACCACGAGCTCTACCAGTGATGCCGGTACCTACACGGGTGGTACCCTTTCCTTCTACATCACCGACCCCGTTGCCATCGATCCCTATAACTGCCAGGAGGACCAGGGCACCCAGGTCGTCAAGTGCCTCTTCGACCCCCTGACCAAGTATGACTATGTGGACCAGGAGCTCCTTCCGGCAGCCGCCGAGTCCTGGGAGGCCAACGACGACGGCACCGAGTACACGTTCCACCTGGTCAAGGATGCCAAGTTCCACAACGGCGATCCCGTCACGTCCGAGAGCTTCAAGCGCGGCTGGGAGCGCATCTGCGACCCGACCATGACCACCCCGTCCGATGTCTCCTACCACCTCGATCCCGTCGTCGGTGCCAAGGACATGGTCGCCGGCACCGCCAAGGAGATCTCTGGTGTCACCTGCCCTGATGACAACACCCTCGTCGTCAAGCTGACCGCCCCGATGGCCGACTGGCCCATCGTCTGCTCGCACCAGGCCCTCGAGCCCGTGCCGCAGGCCGCACTCGACGATCCTGCGTCCTTCCTCCTCGCTCCCATCGGCAACGGTGCCTTCAAGATGGATGGCAAGTGGGTCTCGGGCCAGTACATCAACGTCGCCAAGTTCGACGACTACTATGGCACCCCAGCCAACATCGATGCCGTGAACTTCTCCGTCCAGAAGGATCCCGATACCGCCTTCCTCGAGTTCCAGGCTGGCAACATGGACTTCTGCCAGATTCCCTCCGGCCGTTTCGCCGAGATCAAGAGCCAGTACGGCGAGTCTTCTGATGGCTACACCGTCACGCCAAATGCCCAGGTCCTCGATGGTGCCGAGGTGTCCACGTACTACCTCTGCGTCAACGTCAAGGATGCGACGATGAGCAACGTCAACGTCCGTCGTGCCATCTCCCTGGCCATCAACCGCCAGAACATCTGCGATACCCTGTTCGAGGGCATCCGCAAGCCTGCCACCAACATCTTCCCGCCGATCATCGACAACGACTCGTCCAACGACTGGAAGGACTGCTACTACGACAAGGACGCCGCGCAGAAGCTCGTTGACGACAACAACCTCGCCGGCACCAAGATCACCCTCTCCTGCAACTCCGGTGGCGGCCACGAGGACATCATGGCCTGCGTCCAGGGCGACCTCCAGGCCGTCGGCTTCGTCGTCGAAATCCAGACCCAGGAGTGGGCGGCCTATCTGACCGCTCTTGGTGACGGCAACTTCCAGATCGGTCGTCTGGGCTGGATCGCCGACTATCCGACCATGGACAACTTCCTGTACCCGAACTTCTTCTCCACCGCAGCCAACAACTACTCCAAGTGGGTCAGCACGGACTTCGACTCCAAGATCAAGGACGCCCGTCAGATCGTCAACGATGACGACCGTCGCGTCGCCTATCGCGAGATCAACCAGATCGTCGGCGATGACCTGCCCGTCATCCCCCTCATGTGGTACGCGCACAACTACGTGGGCTCCGAGAAGATCAAGTCCCTGTACGTCAACCCCGCCTATATCGCGAGTCTCGCCGAGGCCGAGCTCAACGTCTAGGGGTACGCTTGCATCGTGCTCGTTAGTTCATTAGGTGGGACACCGGACTCTGCTCCGGTGTCCCACATTCTTTGCTATTATCGATATGTTAAATCGTGTTTGAAAAACGGGCTTCAGGCGTCCGTCTGATGATTGTTGCGCCGAGCCAACCGCTATACTCACGTAAGTTGTGCAGCTCCCTGCCTCACAACTCGTGCAGCTCGGCAGACCTAGGGAGTGTCCATGGGAAAGTACATCCTCAAACGAGTGCTTCAGTTCATCCCCGTGTTTCTGGGCGTGACGCTGATTCTCTTCGTCATGGAGAACGTGGTTCCGGGTGACCCGATCAAGCTCATCGCAGGCGAGAAGAAGCTTGATCCGGTCACCGAGCAGAACCTGCGCGTCTCGTTCCACCTCATCGAGACGGACTCGGACGGCAACGTCATCTATGACGCGAACGGCAACACCATCGAGACCCCGCTGTGGAAGCGCTACGTGCTCTACATCAATGGTCTCCTCCACGGTGACCTGGGCGTCTCGTACCAGAAGTCCGGACAGACGGTCTCCAGCATCATCGCGTCCAAGTATCCGTACACGGTGAGGCTCGCCCTCGTGGCCATCGTCCTGGAGGCGGTGCTCGGCATAGGTGCGGGCATGATCTCAGCGATAAAACGCTACTCCTTCTGGGATATCCTCGTGACGCTGCTGTCGGCGCTCTTCGTGTCGATGCCGGCGTTCTGGTTGGGCATGCTCCTTCAGCTGTTCTTTGGCATATTCCTCAAGGATGCCACGGGTGGAGCGTTCTACCTGCCCATATCCGGTGTCGCTGGCCCCTATGCCACGTTCCCGGGCTGGGTCTACTACATCATGCCCGCCTTCACGCTCGCGGCCATCTCCATGGCGTACACCGCCCGAATCATGCGCTCGCAGCTTCTCGAGGTCCTCAACCAGGACTACATTCGCACCGCCAAGGCCAAGGGTCTCTCAAAGCGTGACGTCATTCGCAAGCACGCCCTCAAGAACGCGCTCATCCCCGTCGTCACCTACATCGGCATAGACTTCGGCACGATGCTCGCGGGCGCCATCCTCACCGAGACGGTCTTCAACTGGCCTGGCATCGGCTATGAGACGTACCGAGCCATCACGTCGCGTGACTGGCCCATCGTCTTGGGCTCCGTCACGGTCATCGTCCTCGTGGTCATGATAATCAACCTCATCGTCGACGTGAGCTACGCCTTCCTTGATCCTCGCATCAGGTTCGGCGCGCCCAAAGACAAGAACTAGGAGGGGGAGGATCAATGGCTGAGAACGAGAGCAACACCCAGAAGAACGACGACTTCTCTTCGGACAACCTCGGCGTATTCTCCGAGAAGGCCGCCGCGGCAGCTGCCAATGCCCCCACCTCGTCACGCACCCTCTGGGGAGACGCGTGGAAGAGAATCAAGAAGAACCATCTGGCGATGATCGGTGCGATCTGGATCATCATCGTCGCCGCCATCGCCATCTCCGCCGACCTCTGGGTGCCCCAATGGCTCGGCAGTCCCACGGACATCGACTCCACGACCATGTCCGTGGAGTCAAGGATGCCGCCATCGCTCGAGCATCCCTTTGGTACCGACACCCTCGGCCGCGACGTGCTCTGCCGCGTCGTCTACGGCTCGCGCATCTCGCTTGCCGTCGGTCTTCTCGCCACGGCCATCTCCACGGTCATCGGCCTCATCGCCGGTGCCCTCGCGGCATACTACGGTGGATGGTGGGACACGATAATCATGCGACTGGCGGACGTCTTCCTGGCGTTTCCGTATACGCTTTTCGTCATCGTCATGCTTGCCGTCATCGGGGCGGGCATCCAGAACGTGTTCATCGCCATCGGCGTCCTCGGCTGGCCGTCCATCGCCCGCGTCTTCCGCTCGGCGATCCTCTCGGTCAAGGAGAACGACTACGTTGATGCGGCCCGCTCCATGGGTGCCTCCGACGTCCGCATCATCATGCGCCACATCTTCCCCAACTCGGTGGCGTCCATCGTCGTCTATGCCACGATGAACATCGGTTCCGCAATCCTCACCGAGGCGGCGCTCTCCTTCCTTGGCATGGGCGTCACGGCCCCCAACCCATCGTGGGGTCTCCTCATCCAGGATGGTCAGGCGTACCTGGCAACCCAGCCGTGGCTCATGATCATGCCTGGCATCGCAATCCTCACCACGGTGCTCGCCTTCACCCTTCTCGGCGATGGCCTGCGCGATGCACTCGACGTCAAGATGAAGGACGCATAAACCATGGCAAAGAAGAACAATAGGGTGCAGATGAACCTCAAGGAGCAGCCCGTTCCCGAGGGTTCGCACCTGCTTGAGGTCGACGACCTCCAGATGTACTTCCATACGCAGGATGGCGTGGTCAAAGCCGTTGACGGCGTGTCCTACACGCTTGACCGCGGCGAGACGCTCGGTGTGGTGGGCGAGTCCGGCTCCGGCAAGTCGGTCACCGCCATGACCATCATGGGTCTCATCGACATGCCCCCGGGACGGATCGAGGGCGGTGACGTGCGCTACCGCGGCCAGTCGCTCCTTCAGATGAGCGAGCTGCAGATGCAGGACATCCGTGGCAATGACATCGCGATGATCTTCCAGGACCCGATGACCTCCCTGAACCCGGTCTACACGATCGGTCGGCAGCTTGGCGAGGGCCTGCGCCTGCACCGCGGCTACACCAAGGAGGAGGCGCTCAAGCGCTCCATCGAGCTTCTCGAGATGGTCGGCATCCCCAATCCCGAGCAGCGTGTGAAGGACTACCCGCACCAGTTCTCGGGCGGCATGCGCCAGCGCGTCATGATTGCCATGGCTCTCGCCTGCGACCCCGACATCCTCATTGCCGACGAGCCCACCACGGCCCTGGACGTGACCATCCAGGCCCAGATCATCGAACTCATGATAAAGATGCAGGAGCAGAACGGCAACGCCATCGTCATGATTACGCACGACCTTGGTGTCGTTGCCGATATTGCCGACAAGATCATGGTCATGTACGCCGGGCGGCCTGTGGAGTTTGGCTCCGCGGAGGAGATCTTCTACAACCCGGTTCATCCCTACACCTGGGGTCTGGTTCGCTCCATCCCCGATCCGGTCATGACCGAGAAGCACCCGCTCACGCCCATCAACGGCAACCCGCCCTCGCTGGTCAACGTACCGACCGGGTGCTCCTTCTCGCCGCGCTGTCCGTATGCTACCGACAAGTGCCGCACCGAGCGTCCGGAGAAGTACGTCACCGAGACCGGCCACTATTCCACCTGCCACTACAGCATGAATCCCGACTTCGTGGCCAAGAACGCTCCCACGACCAGCCGCACGCGTACGACGGTGCAGGACAAGGTCCCTGATGCGGTCAAGGAAGGGGGCGAGGAGTAATGGCTGAGCCCCTGCTTCACGTCGAGCACCTCACCAAGGAGTTTCCTGTCGACTCGAGCGTCTTCGAGCACAACAAGAAGAAGGTCAAAGCGGTCGAGGACGTGAGCTTTGACATCTACCCAGGCGAGACCCTCGGTCTTGTCGGCGAGTCTGGCTGCGGAAAGTCCACCACGGGTCGCTGCATCATGCGACTCACGACGCCTACCTCGGGAGCCGTTCTCTTCGATGGTCATGACGTGGCCAAGATGAAGAAGAAGGAACTGAAGCAGATGCGCCGCAACATGCAGTACATCTTCCAGGACCCGTACGCCTCGCTGAACCCCCGCATGACCATCGGCGAGATCGTCTCCGAGCCGCTTGTCATCCACGGTCTCATGCCCGACAGGGAGGACCGCATCCGTTACGTGGCGTCGCTCCTCGATATCGTCGGGCTCAACCCCGAGCACATCAACCGCTATCCGCACGAGTTCTCCGGCGGTCAGCGTCAGCGCGTGGGCATCGCTCGCGCCTTCGCCCTGCGCCCGAAGCTGATCATCTGCGACGAGCCCGTCTCGGCCCTTGACGTCTCCATCCAGGCACAGGTGCTGAACCTTCTCGCCGACCTCCAGCAGGAGTTTGGCACGGCGTACCTGTTCATCGCCCACGACCTCTCTGTCGTGCAGCACGTTTCCAATCGCATCGCGGTCATGTACCTTGGCCACCTCATGGAGGTAGCCGACTGGAAGGAGCTCTACGCGGCTCCCAACCACCCGTACACGCAGTCGCTCCTCTCGGCCGTGCCGGTGCCCGACCCCGACATCCAGCACTCGCGCAAGCGCATCATCCTGAAGGGTGATCCCCCCTCGCCGATCGACCCGCCGTCAGGATGCCCGTTCCATACGCGCTGTCCGATGGCCACGAGCCGCTGTGCCCAGGAGGTTCCCGAGCTTCGGGAGGTTGGTCCGAGGCATTACTGCGCCTGTCACTTCTCCGCACCCAACCCCATCAAGGTCGCCTCGATCGAGCTGTAGGGTACAACGATGAACGGCCCGAAAGGCCCATTCGCAGTCGCGGGTGGGTTTTTCGCTGGTACGAGCATGCGTTTGTCGGAGTTAGCAGCTTCTTCGCAGAAATGGGCCACATCGGATTTCTCGCTTGCATCGCCGGGAAGTGTGTTAGTATTTCCCTTGCCGTAAGGCGCATGTCGGAGTGGCGGAATTGGCAGACGCGCTAGCTTGAGGTGCTAGTGACCGACTAAAAGGTCGTGCGGGTTCAAGTCCCGCCTCCGACACCATGAGGTGTCAGGACCCCCAGAGATGGGGGTCCTTTTGTTTTCGTGGACCCTGCGTAGGTGCCGGTCTCGATGATCGTCTCGTGTTCCACGGTGGTTCCAACGGGTCTGATCGATGTTGTGCCCTCCCTCTTAGCCAGATGTCGGGGATAACGACATTTCTTGAACGTCAGCGCCACGATAATGTCGTTATCCCCGACATCTGGCTAAGAGGAGCGGCCACGGCCCTCCGCGGTTGCAGAAACGTATCGCAAGCGAAATCCGCCCGACTCCGGGAGCTGAGAACATGGACATGGTCTCAACCTTGATTAGGGAGGAGTCGCCATGCTCATCGATCAGCTCACCATCTGCCTTCCCGTCAGCCCCGGCACGCTTGCCGGCCTCTGCCACAAGCTCGGAGCGGCGGGCATACAGATTCACGCCCTCATGATTGCCAATGACACGGACCTCGTCCTGCTTCGCATCATCTGCGATCATCCGCGAGCGGCTGCCATGATCGTGGAGCGCGAAGGTTACCAGGTGATCGTTTCCGAGGTCGTTGCCGTCGAGGTCGAGAACACGCCGGGCGGTCTTGGATGCATCCTCGACCGTCTCGCCTCGTGCGACCTCAACGTGGAGTACGCTTATAGCTGCTCTTTGGGCGGTCGGACCGTCGACGTCGTGAAGGTCTCCGGGGAGCCGCTCGCCATCAAGCTGGGCGACTCCGGACTCGTCTTCCTGGCACCCGAGGAGCTGTACCGTTCCGACGAGCTCTAGGGGATGCGTGGCTGCGAAGGCGTTGAGCACCAGGAACATCGAGGGTATCGGCGAGGGGAGCCTCGCGGGTGCTCTCGCCATGCTGCTCCAGCTTACGGGTGAGGCCGTCGTGGCCTTCGATGGAGCCGGCCGCATCCTCCTTGCCAACGACGCTGCGAACAACATGCTCTGCCACGGTTCGGGAATCGCGGGCGCCGACGTTCGCTCGCTCTTTCCTCCCCCTGAGAGAAACGACGCAGAGGTGGAGTTCTCGCCGGCCAAGCTTCCCTTTCCCGTTGACGGACAGTCTGCCATCATCACCTGCACGGGTGCCGACGGCAGCCCCGAGGCCATGCGCGTGCGCTGCGACCGCGTGCATGCGCCTGGCGAGACGTACCTTCTCGTCGCGTACCCCATAGAGGCGCGTGACGTGGCGGAACACGAGGGCGCCCGCGCCGTGGCCGACCTCGCCCGTGCCAACAGGAGGCTCTCCGGCGCCCTGCGGATCGTTCTCGACACGCTTGACTCGCAGGACGTGAACACCCTCTTCGGACGCGTCATCGACGAGATCTCCGAGACGATGGACGCCGATGGCACGGTGGTCTACCTCGCCCAACCGGATGGCTTTCACCTCCGTGGCCTGAGCGATTCGCTCGCGGACGCGAAGGTGCCGCAGTTCATGGCGTTCGGTCGCACCGTGGAGGCGCTGACCACGCGCGAGGGAAGCGCCATTCGCCTGCGGGTGGTGGTGCCCTCGGGTGACGCCCTGCGCCAGGGGAGGCTCACCGTGCGTGAGGTCGTGAACGAGGACACGCATGAGATCCTGCGCGTCCGGACGAACCTCCTGCCGCCCTTCTCGAGCTTCGTTGCCGTGCCCGTGTGGTTCGGTGGCCACGTGATATCGATCATCGAGGTCGGATGGAAGCGTGTGCGGCCGATACCGGCAGATGACGCGCGCCTCCTCGACTCGGTTGCGCACTACCTCTCCGTGCAGCTCGTAGGAGCCTTCTCGGCCATGCGCGCACAGCGCTCCGAGCGTCTCGACTCGCTTGGCTCCGACCTGCGTGAGCAGCTCATGTCGGGGTTCGAGGGCGCCGGCGTCGTCGAGGTGCTGCGCGACGTGCTGGGTCGCGCCGCGGACGAGCTTGATGCCGCGTACGTGCCGGTGGGGGAGAACGTCCACCAGAAGATCCTCATGGCCGACCTGCCACTCATGGGCGAGCGTTCCCTCCCGTTTGCCCTCGACGAGGTCGCGGATGGCTTTCGCCAGGGTGACGTTTCGGTGGTTCCTCTGGCGGGTGGGTCGCCGCTCTCCGCGTTCCTGCGCGACCTCGGCGAGCCGTGCATCGGCGCCCTCATGGACATGGGGCGTCTCGGTGGCGAGCGTCGCGCGTGCATGTTCCTGAGGCCTGACGGCTCCGAGCCCATGGACAACGTCGAGCAGGACTTCCTGCTGCGCCTCGCAGAGGACGTGCATGACATCGCCCAGGGGGAGGAGGCCCGCGACCAGGACAAGCGCATCTCCCAGGCGCTCCAGACGGGTATGAGGAACGAGCTGCAGCACGTGGACGGCCTCTCGGCCCAGGGCATCTACTCCTCGGCGACCGCGACCGCCCTCGTGGGCGGCGACTTCTACGACCTCATCCATCTGCCGGACCGTCGTGCCTGCGTGATCATGGGCGACGTCTCGGGAAAGGGCGTGGAGGCCGCCTCGGTCTCGGCCGCCGTCAAGACCGCCCTCGGTGCCTATGCGTGGGAGGGCCTCGCACCGGCGCGCATGGTGCGCTCGCTCAACGACTTCCTCCTGGGATTCTCGCGCGTGGAGACCTTCGCCACGCTCTTCGTGGGCATCATCGACCTCGATACGGGCACGCTCACGTACTGCTCGGCCGGCCATCCGCCCGCGGTCCTCCAGCGCGCCTCCTCCGGCGAGGTCGAGATGCTTGACGTGCAGTCCGGCGTCGTAGGTGCCTTCCATGACATCTCCTACCAGGACGGCACGACGCCCATCCGCGAGGGTGACGTGCTGCTGCTCTACACCGATGGCACGACCGAGGCGCGCGACGTGCGAGGCGACTTCTTCGGCGAGGCCGGTCTGCGTGACGCGGTCATGCACGAGATCCCGCGCGGCTTCGATGGTCTTCTCGACAGGCTCCTGGCCACACTCGACGCGTTCACGGGGCGCAACCTCGATGATGACGTGGCCATGGTCGCCGTGCGCTTTGACGAGGTGGGTCGGGCGAAGCGACCCGTCTCCTCTGGCGGACGAGAATGACCCGTGCATGATCGGGGCGTTAGCGCGACGGGGATTTGGGAACAAGCCCCATATGAACTCCGAGCCGAACATATCAGTACTCACGATGGGCTCCGACCTCGACGTGACCACGGTGCCGCGCGTGCGCCGTGCGATAGACGCGGCCGTGGACGGGGGATGCCTTCGCATCATCCTCAACATGTCGGGCGCCTCGTACGTGGACTCCGCCGGGATGGGCCTCATCGTGAGCGAGCTCAGGTCCCTCCGGGGGCGTGGTGGGCTGCTGTCGCTCACCAATGTCTCCGAGCGCGTGTATCACAGCCTCGAGATCATGCGGCTGCTCGACCAGATGCCCGTCTCGGTGAGGGGACACAAGGTCACCGAGCTTGACCCCTCCGTCCTGCCGCTCTGGCGCACCACCCTGCGTGTGCACGGCGACGGTCTGACCGAGGCTCGCGGTCGGGTGGAGGAACTCCTGGGAAGCATGCGGTTCAGCGCCGACGACCTCTACGACATGTGCCTTGCGGTGGGGGAGGCCTTGGGCAACGCCGTGGACCATACTTGCGAAGGCGGCGTGCTGGCCACGGTGTCGGCCTACCCCGACAGGGCCATCGTCGAGGTCACCGACTGCGGGCAGGGCTTCATCCCCGAGGATGACGAGCCCGACGTGCCGCTCTGCGCAGAGCGCGGGAGGGGCATCAAGCTCATGCGCCTTCTCGCCGACTCCCTCGTCATATCGCAGAAGCCCACGGGTGGGACCGTGGTCCGCCTCGTCAAGTTGAGCCACCCCTACCAGACGGTCGAGTAGCAGCTCGGGGTACCCAAAAGCAAAACGGACACCCACGCCGACGCGGGTGTCCGATATCATTTGGAGGCGAAGCCCGGATTCGAACCGGGGGTAAGGGCTTTGCAGGCCCGTGCCTTACCACTTGGCCACTTCGCCGTCTATGAAAAAGGCCGATCGAAACCGGCCGAAGAGAACATGGAGCGGGCTACGGGGTTCGAACCCGCGACCTCCACCTTGGCAAGGTGGCGCGCTACCAACTGCGCTAAGCCCGCGAACGCGAGGAACAATATACGAGAACTCGCCCCGAGTTGCAAGTGAGAATCAAAAAACGATGGACGAGTCTTGAAAAACGCAGTTACGAGCCGCATAATCGCGCGGGTCGTCACGGACGCGCCACGTATCGTACAATTACGGTTACTGTGCCTGTATTGTCTGTTGGAGGGTCTGCATGTTTCTAAGCTTCCTCATGATGCTCTTCCTGTTTCTCATCGTCATGGGTTTTGCTCGCGTGGTGCGCTATTTCTGGGGCTGGCTTCGCGGAGGCGAGAAGGTCGACGAGGACCTCGTTCGCAGGGAGGACATCGCCGAGGAGCGTGCCGAGGAGGTGGCCGACCGCGACCTGGAGGGCATCGACACCGAGGACGGTCCAGAGCAGGTGGTGACCCTCGTCCGTGCGCGTGCCGATGAGATCAACGCCTATCTTGACGCGATGTCCCTCGGCTGGTACCAGATCGCCATCGTCTTCTTCATCGGCTGCATGGCGGGCCTTCTCCTCGAGGAGATATGGATGCTCATCACGGCGGGACTCGCCCAGAACCGCGTGGGGCTCGTATGGGGTCCCTTCTCGCCGCTCTACGGCTTTGGCGCCGTCTTCCTCACGGTCGTCTCCTTCGAGCTCCGCCATCACGGAGCCAGGGGCTGGCAGGTCTTTCTCGTGGCTGCCGTCATCGGCGGTCTGCTTGAGCAGATCACGGGTTGGTCCATGGAGATGCTCTTCAACGCCACGTCATGGTCGTACTTGCACCTGCCCGACCACATCACCAAGTGGGTGGCCTGGCGCTTCCTCGTGTTCTGGGGACTTCTTGGTCTGGTGTGGTACCACGTCGTGATGCCTGTGCTGCTCTACCGCATCGGCATGCCCACCTCCAAGCGCCAGTTCGTGTTCGTGCTGCTCCTCACCGTGTACCTCGCCGCCGACATCTTCATGACGGTGGCCTGCTTCAACCGCAAGACCGAGCGCGATGCCGGCGTGCCCGCGCAGACCGCCTTGGACGTGTGGGTGGACGACTACTACTCCGACGCCTTCATCGCGGGCAGGTTCCAGAACCTCGAGATAGGTGGCCCCAGGTGAGCGCCGGGACGGATATGACGTCCGCCTACCTCGACTACGCCGCCGCCACTCCCATGGCACCAGAGGTGGTCGAGGCCATGACCCCCTACCTCACAGGGCGGTTCTACAACCCCTCCTCGCCCTACGAGCTCGCCCGCGGCGTGCGCGACGACATGGAGCGCGCCCGCGCGACGCTCGCCCGCGCCATCGGCGCACGGCCTGCCGCGATCACGCTCACGGCAGGTGCCACCGAGGCCAACAACCTCGCCTTCGCGGCCGTGGAGGGCCATGTGGTGGTCGATGCCGCCGAGCACGAGAGCGTGCTCGCCTGCGCCGGCACGCACCCTCGCCGCACCGTGAACGTGGGAGACGACGGCCGCGTGGACCCCGAGGCGGTGCGTCGCGCCATCACGCCCGGGACGGAGCTCGTCTCGGTGGAGCTCGCCAATGGCGAGATCGGTACCGTCCAGCCCGTGCGCGAGATCTCCCGCATCGTGGCAAAGGAGCGTGCCCGCAGGATAGACGAGGGGGAGAAGACCCCCATCTACCTGCATACCGATGCCTCGCAGGCACTTGGTTCCATGGCCGTCAACGTGGCCTCGCTCGGCGTGGACATGGTCACGCTCTCGGCCGCGAAGATATACGGCCCCAAGCAGGTGGGCCTTCTCTGGACGTCGGATGACGTGCGGCTGCGTCCGCTCGTCCTTGGCGGCGGACAGGAGAACGGCGTGCGCTCCGGAACCGAGAACGTGGCGGGCGTCGTGGGCTTCGCGCGGGCGATGGAGCTTGCGCAGGACTGTCGTGGCGAGGAGTCCAGACGGCTCGAGACGCTCAGGGGGCGCCTGGAGGAGGGTCTCTCGTCCGCTTTCCCATGGATGGTGGTCTCGGGTCCCAGAAGGGCCAGGGACCGCCTTCCCGGCCTTCTCCACGTGTCGTTCCCAGGACTCGAGGCACGGCGCCTCGTGATCCTCCTCGAGCGCTCGGGGGTCTCGGTGGGCACGGGCTCGGCCTGCGCCGCCAGCCGCATGCGCAGCTCGCATGTACTCCAGGCGATAGGCCTCCCGCGCGGCGCCGCCGAGGGGAGCCTGCGTCTCACGCTTGGTCGGCCGACAACGTCTGCCGAGGTGGACTATGCGATTCGGGCGATCGTCTCCGCCGTGCACGGGGAGATGGAACGTCTCGGGCGCACGGACGCGGACATGGCCGCGCTCTCGGGGCGTCTGATGGCGGAGAGGTTCTGATGGCCGAGAAGGTCTTTGTCGGGCTCTCGGGTGGGGTGGACTCGGCCCTTGCCACTGCCCTGCTCGTGGAGCAGGGCTACGACGTGCATGCCGTCTACATGCGCAACTGGTCGCGCGACCTGCCGGGGTTCAGGTGCCCCTGGGCGGACGACCTTGCCGATGCCGAGCGCGTGGCCGTGACGCTGGGCGTGTCGCTCGAGGTGTGGGACTGCGAGAAGGAGTACCGCGACACGGTGGTGAGCTACCTCGTCGACGCCTACGCTCGGGGGTATACGCCCAATCCCGACGTCATGTGCAACCAGACCATCAAGTTCGGGACCTTTGCCGAGAGGGCCTTCTCGCAGGGCGCGGACTTCGTGGCGACGGGCCACTATGCCCGCGTGGAGCACGCGCCATCGGCAGGCGAGCCGGCCGCGCTCCTGCGTTCCGCCGACGAGCACAAGGACCAGACCTACTTCCTCTGGCGCGTGCCCGGGACCACGTTCAACCGCGTGCTCTTTCCCGTGGGTGGCTACGCGAGCAAGGCGGACGTGCGCGCCGCCTGCGCCCGTCGCGGCCTGGGGGTGGAGGCAAAGCCTGACTCCGACGGCATCTGTTTCGTGGGACCGGTGGGGATGCGTACCTTCCTGCTCGACGCGCTCGAGCGGCGGGCGGGAGACGTCGTGGAGTGGGAGACGGGCCATGTGCTGGGCCGTCACGATGGTGCCTTCCTCTTTACCATCGGGCAGCGCAAGGGGCTCGACCTCGGGGGTGGCCCCGCGCGCTACGTGGTGGACACGGACACCGAGAAAAACGTCGTCTACGTCACGGCCGACCGCGGCTGCCCAGCGCTCTGGACGCGCGAGCTCGTGCTCGAGGACGTGCGCTGGATCGCCGGCGAGACGCCCGTACTGGGGAGCTACCTCGTGCGCACGCGCCACACGGGGGAGCTGCGCGAGGCTCGCGTGGAGACGGGCGGCGACGGTCTCGTGCGCGTGAGCCTTCCCGAGTCCGTGCGCAGGGTGGCGGCGGGCCAGAGCGCGGTGATCTACGACGGGCTGCGCGTGCTCGGTGGAGGCGTCGTGCGCAAATAGGCGTGCGACCTCGTGTGGGGGCGTGCTAGGCTTGGGCGTATCGGTTTTGCATTGGACGGAGGGCGCATGGTCATTCTCGGGCTGCTCTGCTTCTTTGGGGTCTCGGCCGTGGTGCTGCTCGCGTATGCCGTCACGGCCGTGGTCGTGACGGGCATGGTCATCGTCACCGCGCCGATGTGGATCGCGTTTGTTGTGGCCGGGGTGCTCGAGGTGTGGGCCGTCGTGGTTCTTGGCAGGTTGTTCTGGCGCATGCTCCACGGCGGGGATGTCGACCTTGCCAAGGCGATCTGGAAGCCCGCGATCATGCTCGTGGCGGGCGTGATCGTGTTCTGGGTGGGAGTGTTCGCGGCGGCGACGCTCGTGTCGGCGGCCGTTGGCTAGCCTGGGAGGTTGCGGTTTGCCCATCCTGGCGACCGTGCTCGGGGCTTTTCTGTGTGCTCGTGGGCATTCTCGGTTGCATCGGCGTGATAGTTCGCGTATAGTTTCTTCGCTGCAACCCCCACGCAGCACCACATGATCGGGCGTTTAGCTCAGGGGGAGAGCGCTTCCCTGACACGGAAGAGGTCGCAAGTTCAAATCTTGCAACGCCCACCATAAACTCGCAGGTCAGAGACTTGGTCTCTGACCTGTTTTCATTAGTCCACTAGCAGTCCACTAAACAGTCCACTAACCTGCTCAGCGTCAGTATTTCATCGGTAATCGGATGCGATGTTGGAAATCTTGCAACGCCCACCATAAACTTACAGGTCAGAGACTCGGTCTCTGACCTGTTTTGGTATCTGCCCAAATCCTGTCCAAGCAGCTGTCCAAATTGAGCCGGAACGGTCGGACGATTCGAATTGTCAAGTCGAGCTTGGACTAGGGGCATTTTGCGCGCAGGTGCTCGGAAAAGACCCATACAAACTCCACCAGGTTCTTGTTCGCACGGTCGTATTTCCCAAGAGGGCCATGCGCTTGCTTGGTCTCTCAGCGGAACAGCGACTGACAGCGATCTCCCAAGATGCATCCCATCATTGCGGGCGGATGGAAACATCCACCCCTGCCTTGGGGCAAGTCGAGATCTCGGAGAGCCAATGACCCAGACCTTGTTTCTTCACTTATCGCCCTTGAGTCGGTGCTGATAATCCCGAATGGGTTTCCGCACTCACGCCGTCGCATGCGCTCGGACGAACCTTACTGACCCCTCGAAGCCCATGGTCGCACGGCCGGCAAGCACCTCTTCCCGCCGGCCGGCGCCCCTCCCGGGAACCCGCCGCACGCCACGCCCGTGACGCGGCGGAACCCCGGGAGGGGCTTGCACCAAGGCCTTCGAGGGGCCAAAGGGGTCCCACGTCCTAGGGAGCAGAGATGACCGAGAACACCAAGACGCAGCAGCAGCCGACCACCGACCAGACCGAGGAGCCGAAGACCGTCGCCGGGATGACGGCCGCCGAGGTCGCAATGGAGGGGCGCAAGCTTGCCACGTCCTACCTCGAGAGGCGCGGCTACGCCGTCCTCGAGCGCAGCTGGCGGTGTGCCGTGGGGGAGGTCGACGTCGTGGCCGAGGACGAGGGCACGCCCGTCCTCGTGCTCGTGAGGACCGCCCGCAGGCTCGGAGAGGACTCCGACCTTATGCCCGAGCTCGTCATCGACAAGGACAAGCAGGCCAGGTGCCGCAAGCTCGCCCTGCTGTGGCTTGCGAGGCATCCCGAGGCCGAGAGCGTCCGCGTGGACGTCATCGCCCTCAACATCGTCGGCGAGCGCTGCGCCCGGCTGCGCCACCTCATCGGCGCCTACAGCTGGGAGGAGTAGCCCTAGATACTCATAACCGCTGGGAGCGAAGAGACGACCGCTCGGGGAAACCTAGGCGGTCGTCTCTTTTGCCAGGCCACGGCCGCAGCCAAGCCCTGACGCGGCCGCCCTCCCCGCCGCCAGGAACACCTAACGGCGGCGGGGAGGGGAAGCGCAAGGACGAATCTTGCAGCAGAAGAGACCCGTTCTCGTCCTTCTTTCACCGGTGAGGGTGACGAAGGATTGATCCCAGGGATTACCCTATAGCAACGACAAGCGAGTTCTCTCGAGGGAAGATCGTAATCGAGGAGCGTCCAATGACGATGTCCGCAGTCGAAAGAGGTCTGTTCGTAAGCCTTTTCAACAGAGGGGGATATGTACTGAATTTTTACGATGCCGACTTCGATGCCTTCACGCTGCGAAGTGTGGGGGTGGCCGTCAAGAGTCACTATTCCGACGAAGGACTGTCAAAGGGAAAGTCCCTTAACCGTTTCCTCGAAGAGACAGATGACGAGAAGGCAACGAGGCTTCTCATCGATCTGTTTGAATACTACGAGGCTCATTACGACAAGGAGATAGAAGAACCAGCCAATGAATGGGGAGACGATAGCTACCGTCGCTTGTATTCCAAATGCCTGCCGATCGCCGTGCGCGAGCGCGGCTGCGCCGTGCCAAGCCCGCAAAGGACTGATTTGGAGAAGCACTTCACTAGCGAGTACATGAGGCAGCAAATCGAGACGCTCTTCAATTCCCGCGAGGAGAACCCAACGGAGGCAATCGGTAAGTCCAAGGAGCTGATCGAGAGCTGCTGTAAGACCATCCTCGAGGAGAACGGGTTGCAGCACGACAGGCGATGGACCGTCCCTCAGCTTGTAAACTCGACCATGAGGTGCCTGCAGATTACGAAGAGCGAGATCAACGCCGACCTCCCGGCCGGGGAAACGATCAAGCAGGTGCTCGGCAACCTCGCGTCGATAGCAGGAGGTATCGCCGAGCTCAGGAATCCCTATGGAACGGGGCATGGCAAGAGCGACGGCTTCCATGGACTTAGCGTTAGGCATGCGAAGCTGGCCGTTGGGAGCAGTGCAACACTTGTCGAGTACCTATGGGATGCGCACGAATGGAGAAAGAGAAAGGCAGAGCCAAGCGAATGATGTTCCCCTCAGATCGTCGCTGGCCTCTCGGCACTCCCGAAAACGGTGAGCAGCCGAACTCGATGACGTATGGATCTTCCAGCACTGACCAGCGGTCTCTCAGACAGCGAAAGCGCCTGGTTCCTCTGCTGCATCAATGAGCCTCTCCTCTGACAAGGTGGTGATCTTCGCGTGAGTGAACACGTGACTCAGAAAGCCCTGCACGAGCCCGTGGATAAGTATGCGCGGCTTACCCGGATGCTCGACCCGACGTAGATGTGGGGGAGGGCCTAGCACACCTTGTAGCTCTGCGTGGTGCCGACTCCGAACACCTCGGCGATGTCCCGCGGGCCGAGCCACTCGGGCCTCTCAGTGAGGGTGAGGGCCCTGCGCCCGCGCTCCCCGAACATCTTCGCCATGTTCTCTCCCTCCGTCTGACTGACGAAGGGAGAGCATTCGCTAACGTGAAAGTCGACGCTTGGGGTCGGCGTCACCGTTTCGTGCATATCGGTCGGACAGCCCATCGCCGAACACGGTGCCGAGCGGATAGCCCATGCGCAGGTCGAGGTCGAAGCTCTTGAGCAGGAAGAGGACGTCGTGAAGACCGCCTCGCGCGTAGATGTCCTGCTCGTTCAGGAGATGCGCGTGGGAGGCGACGCGGTCGTCCAGATTCGGCACTTTTTCCCGCAGGGAAGAGTACAGCGCCCAAAGGGCGACGTCGTGGTAGAACAGGGGCTCGCCATCGAGGACGAATTCATGCAGATGGATCATCTCATGTAAGATGACGTGATTCTTGTCAAGATGTTCCGCCTGGAGGGACAGGCTCTGATTGCTGGTGTCAAAACGGCCGTATGCTCCCTTGTCCTCGATACCGCCGACATGGTAGGTGAAGAATGAGTATGAGAAGTCCGTGAAGGCATCGGGCAGGCTGACGTTGTCGGCCGTCCAGACGCCATCGCCGCCCTCTGACTGGCAGGCGGTCAGCCTGCCAGTCAGGGAACCCGGTCTGAAGAGCAGGTCGTCGAACATCCCCATCTCCCCGAAGCCGCATACCTTATCCCACAGGGCGCACTCGTCCTCTGAGGCGTTTGGAAACCACTCCTGATATCGCGAGCTGCCCATATCCATGCTCACCCTTCTCTTATCCCCTTCGAAAGGAATCCGCCTTCAGTCACGAGAGATTGACACTCTCATGACCTTCCATCCAAGACTGGTATTAGCAAGACACATCTCTCCAGCACGAATCATCTGAGGCCCATCTATCAGAAATGCTGCCTCGACGTCAGGAACCAGTTTGATGGTTGCCCCGCCTCTGTCATCCCGGAACTGCACGTCGTTCGAGATTCCGAGGTGACCGGCAGCAGCCAGCCCCCGGGCGGCATCGGAGAAGTCTCCCCAGTCACTTCTCGTCCATGGTGCGACCATCGCGCCGAGCGCCGCCACGTCGAGACCGTCCTCCCTGAGCATGGAGAAGAATCGCACACACACCAGAAGGACGGACAGAGTGTCCGCATCCTTGCCTTCGAGGGCCCTGGCGGCCTCGTCATCGGTAATGTCCCTCCCGGTCAGGCCTGCCCATCGGGGTGACCCGACGATCGCCCTCTCGTCCGAACCTACCGACGATCCCCAGCGGACCGACGCCTCCCGCTCGCCCTCGTGTGCCCTGAGGGGCTCCACTCCTGCCATGTACAGGGAGGAGAGGAGCTCGCAGAGGATCCCCTCTCGAAGCATTACGTACTCGCCGACGTAGGCGGTCTGCATCGTCTCCGGGACCTGGATGATTCTCTTGATCTTGTCCGCGTCGGCATGGAGCAGCGCCCCATAGGCGACGTCCTGGGCATTGCAGAAGTAGCCGTCCCTGTCGGTGCCGTCGGGGAGTGACACTTGGATCGATCGCTCGCTGATCTCATCCAGCCGCTTCAGGACCCTTCCCCATGGGTCGTCATCCATCGGAAGGTATTCGAGCGCGACCTTTATGAGGTTTCTCACGAACTGGGGGTTGGGTTTCTTGTGGCCATCGGAGCGCTGGAAGTACTTCCTTTGGAGCATCAGCCGGACCATGACGCCAAAGTAGTCCGAGCCGTCGAGCTCGCCTGTGGTCTCCGAGATCCTGCGCTCGCCGCTGGACAGTCCTGCCAGATGCTCGTTCACGGGGAGGTAGTCGGCAAAGCGAAGGTAGGTCTCCATGGACGTAACGAAGACCGCCAAGCTCTCGGGCATCTCGCAACCACTTGCTTCAATCATTGCAGGCTCCAGACGGCTGGCCAGTTGCTCGGGTGGTCGACCTCGTCTATGGCAGGCAGGCCAGCCACAATCTCGTTGGTCCTCACTGACACCGTCACGAGCCGACCGGTGAGATTAAGGATGTAGCTGTTGCGTGCCAGGACGTTGTTCACACGTGACATCAGGAAAAACCAATCGGGCCAGCATCGGGTGACGAAGTGTCGGCCCTTGGAAAGGAGTAGACAGAAGCGAAAGGGAAAACGAGGTCTAAATCTTGGTGATGTGAAAGCCGTCGGGAACAATTCGCCACTCATCGTTGTCCTTAAAGAACCGAGCAGGGTCACGGACAATGACAGGTTTGTAGTCGGCCATGTCTGTCTTCTCGAGTTCGACCAGGTAGATGTAGTATTTCGAGCGGTAACTCACTGCACGCTCAATCTCGCCCGACGAGATGTGAAACCCTCGCCTACCGATAGCCTTGACCTCGATGAACCGGTCAAAGCACGGGGAGTAGCTGTTTTCGAAGGATGCGATGTCAAACCCAGCAGAAATCGTCAGTAAGGACACCTGCTCGATTCGATCCGCGTTCCTACCGCCAAGCCTCTTCTTTTCGAATCCCATCACGTAGCTCTCAGCTCGCTCGCCCGCAAGCCTGTCCTCCTCAAGCTTCTTCAGGAGCTCCTCCGGGGTCATCCCGTCGAAAGAAGGAGGAACTGGGCCCGCCGCACCTTTCACGTCCGTTGAGAAGTACAGTCTTCCGCTCTCGTCAGAGAGAAATCGGTTGATTTGCATAGTTAGCCGAACACTTCCGAGCGCCTGTGCGTTTTCACAGCTAACCGTACGATTATCAAGGGGTCAGGGGACTATCCACCTGGCTCCTCGTTGTCCCATGTGCGCGTCCTTGGGCTGTTCGGTTGGGTCTTGGGCAAGGCTTCGCCAACCCGTTTGGAGCCACTTTCTGACTTATCCGAACAGGGGAGCAGGAGCACCGCCCATCTTGGGTCTTGGGCTAGACGAGAGGGGCCTCACCCCTCTTCGTCCTCGCATGCTCGACGGCTTCCATGGTGAGATCGAGGGCCCCGTAGGGGATCTCCTCTATGCCGAGGGCGTCCAGAAGGGCGTCCGCGAGGGGCCCATAGGCAGCCTCGAGCATTCGGGTGGGCGTCATGCCGCCAAGGGAGGGTCTGGGCTCGGAGTCGGGCTGGCTCATGACACAGGCCATGTCATGTCCGCAGAGCCTGTCGAACGCGATGCCGCGCCCCTTGGGCAGGAGCTTCCCTGGCTCGACGTGGTTTCGCTCGCAGCCCGCCTTCTGCTGGGACTGGCGTACGTCGCAGTAATACACTCGTGTGCGGGCGGCACCTCCCGCTGCGGAGCGCTCGAGCGCGGCGGTGTCGCTGAACTCGGTGCCGTTGTCGGTGAGGACGAGCCCGAACAGACGTCGGAAGCCCTCTTGTCCAAGCACCGTCTCCAGCGAGTCGAGCGCGGCGGCCACCGCGCCCGACGTCTTCTCCGGCAGCGTGAGCGCGAGCTGGAACCTGCACGGTCTGAGGAAGAGCGTGAGGACGCAGGCCGTGTCGCAGGATCTGCCCATCACGGTGTCCATCTCGCAGGCGCATGCCCTCCTCTCCTCGGGAAGTTCCGAGAACGCGGCATGGGACCTCCCGGGGCCGTGGGCGGTGGGCCTTGTCCCGGGCATGTGGTGCCGGGGCCGATAGCCTACCTTGCGTCTCAGCTCCGCGTTCGACATGCCGCCGTAGCCGGCTTCGACCCAGCGATAGATCGTGGAGGTGCTGACGCCGAGCTCGGCCGCCCTGGCATGTGCTATCTGGGCTGGTGACAGGCCGCGGGCGATGTCGGCGCGTATGGTGGCGAACGCCAGCTCCATCCTGGTCTCGCCCATGTCGATGCCTCTGCGCGAGCACGATCTGAGGTCGTCGGAGAGTGCCTGGGCGCGCGGGGCCGAATACTCGCATTCCCATTTCCTGGGGCAGTGGTAGTGGAAGTGCCTGCACCCGTTGCAGGTCCAAGGCCACGCCTGGAGTCTGGGGCAGGCATCCTGGGGCGCCTTGCCAGCACGCTCGCCCTTGGCCGGCCCCCTGGCCACGGTACGGTTGGTCCTCACCTCGTCGGATATCGAGGAGGCGGACCTTCCCAGATCGTGGGCGATCGCCCTCGCGCCGTCCCCTCTGTGCAGGGCACGTTCTATCGACGCCCTCTCGGCACGCGTGAGCCTGAAGTACCTGCGCTGCTGGTCTGACATCTTCCCTTCCCTTCACGTGCAGGTCACCTGTTGACCTGATGGAGAAGGGGCTACCACACCCAGCGCTACGCGTACGGCTCGGTTTGGAAGAAAGGGCAAGGTGTTCGGCTCAACTCGCGAATTGACTGTCTCCAGTAAAAGGGGCGCACCCCCTCCACCGGACGAATCCGTCCATATGTGTCTGGGGTCAACGGTAGAATGGACTGCGATCGTACGATCAACGACTCACGCGACAAGGGGCGGATAATGAACAAGCAGGAGCTTGCCAGCAGGGTCTGGGCTGCCGCGGACGAGTTGCGCGGCAACATGAACGCAGGCGAGTACAAGGACTACGTCCTAGGCTTTCT
>Ga0268263_1001189_pt1 | contig 25327 bp, 13 predicted proteins | sample Biomet5_FD_190358 | JGI IMG/M metagenome (GOLD analysis project Ga0268263, IMG submission 190358) | Microbial communities from bioreactor (seeded with sewage sludge) at LBNL, California, USA - Biofuel metagenome 5 (SPAdes) (version 4) | ecosystem: Engineered > Bioreactor > Anaerobic >... | reverse complement strand
CTCCCCCTTTAGTATACAAGAACTCTAGTACCCCACAAGATATTCAAATGTTTTTTCGCAAATTGCTATCCGAGAGTAATTCAATATAATTTTCTTAGCCTTATGCCATTAAAGTTTTGAGTTTTTAGTTTGAGTTTTTGAGTTGAGTTTTTGAGTTGAGTTTTTAGTTTGAGTTTTTATTTTATTAATTTGAATGAATATAAACTTTGACTCGGACCATTATATTCATATCATATTCAAAAGATTCATCATGAAAAATAAATAGGATTTATGCGGTTGAACTGAGAAAACAATAGTATCATAACCAGGAAATAATTGAAAGAAGATAAATAAAAATCAATGGAAACAAATCGATAATTATAATTAAAGTTGTAGATCTAAACATATGACCTGCAAGAGATGATCAAAGGTTTGCAAATCCATGCGGATATTAGGCTGGTTTGATATTATCCGTCATTCAAGGATTTCAATCAAAAAATTACCTTATTCTAAGGAGATTAAAGCGAATATGAAACCTGCACAGAATTCCAGAAGATCTTTTCATTTTTCCCTCTTTCAGGGAATATTACCCCTCAACTCCAAACAAATACCCCTGGAAATCACTGCAGGGATAACATTCGCAGCGTTTGCCATCCCCGAAGTTATGGGATACACTAAAATTGCAGGCATGCCTGTAGTAACTGGAATCTACACAATCCTGTTTCCAATGTTAGCTTTTGCCATTTTTGGTTCATCCCGTCATCTTGTCGTTGGCGCCGATTCAGCAACCGCGGCAATTATAGCAAGTGGACTAACAACGATAGCCGTACCTGGATCTTCCCAATATGTCGCATATGCGAGTGCAATCGCTCTACTCGTAGCAATCTTGCTTTTCCTTGGAGGTTTGTTCCAACTTGGTTTTCTCGCTGACTTCCTCTCCTACACGGTTTTGATAGGATTTCTCACAGGTGCTGGTATCTATATATCTATATCACAGATTAGCGGGATGCTTGGGATACCTTCAGAACCGGATGGAACATCTGTGCAGATTCTCTCTTTAGTAAGAAACCTCTCTCTTACGAATACTTCCACACTCCTGGTCTCATTATCCGTAATCGGGGTTATTGTTCTTGGCGAAAAGCTCAGCCGCAAATTTCCAGGTTCACTAATAGCGATTATTGGTGCAATTGCTGCAAGCCGGATATTAGACCTTTCTTCTTATGGGATTAGCGTCCTTGGCACAGTACCACAAGGTCTGCCGCAAATTTCTTTTCCTCAAATCCCGCTTTCAAGTCTCCCAGAGATCTTTAACATATCCATTTCTTGTTTTATTATTATCCTTGCCCAGAGTGCTGCAACATCTCGTGCTTATGCCATTAAGTTTTCCGACACTTTTAATGAAAATACAGATCTCATCGGGTTGAGCCTTGCTAATGCAGCAGCAGGGATATCAGGGACTTTCGTTGTCAACGGCAGTCCAACCAAGACTGAAATGATCAAAAATGCCGGAGGTCGGACACAGCTTACTCAGCTCACAACGGTCTTCACTGTTATATTAGTCCTGTTGTTCTTTACCAGGCCATTCGCCTATTTACCCACAGCTGTACTTTCGTCTATGGTATTCCTCATTGGTTTGCATCTTATCGATATCAAAGGAATGACAGCCCTTCACAGACAGCGGCCTGTCGAGTTTGCTGTCGCTTTGATAACGGCTATAACGGTCGTAGTTATAGGTGTCGAGCAGGGAATCCTTATAGCTATTGTACTCTCGATCATTGCTCACCTGCGACATAGTTACAGACCACTTAACTTGCTGCTTGTTCCAAAGGCCGGAGGGGCCATGAAGACATTTCCACTAGAAAGTGGACATCAAGCTGTTGAAGGATTGTTAATCTACCGTTTTGGTTCAAACCTCTACTTTGCTAACGAAGGCCGCTTCGCGGAAGAAATAATAGATCTTGCCATAAAAAATGGTTCACTTAAATGGTTTTGCATTTCTGCCACAAACATTGGAGATATCGATTTCACTTCTGCAGAGACGCTCAAAAAAGTGTATATCCAACTGCAAAAACTGGACATTACTCTTGTATTAAGTGAAGTAGTACAGCCTGTGATGAGTGAGCTGGATAGAGACGGCATAACTCAAATGATTGGTAAAGACCATATCTTTGAATCAGTTCAGGATGTTATAGAAGCATATAAAAGATCAACAGATGGTTCGTTACGCTAGATCTACAGATAATTTTTCACACTAATTTTAAAGCTTCAACTTTTTCCAGTGTACGGAATTTCTGTGCTGTACTCCTTTTTTTACACTGTAATCCATTTTACACTGTGATCTTTATTTACACTGTAATCCTTTTGCACTGTAATCCTTTTTGCGCTGTAGTCTTTTTTACACTGTAATCCCGTTTACACTGTAATCCTTTTTTTAGGCGGTCACTTTGAAATTAGCACAACTACACTCCTGCCCTGCACAATGTAGCTGTTCCCATTGACCTGAGTTTCTTCTCCGGCTCTGGCAATTTCCTGAGGAGAACGCAGGAACGTATCGACTGCTCTATACCAGCTCCTACTTATACATTTGAGTTCCGGAATTTCGAACTCAAGAGGCTCCCAGTACATATTCATCATAACATGTATATCTTCTTCATCTCCGGGTTCTCCCATGGTAAAAGAAAGGGCTCTTGCATGAGGGTCATCCCAGCCTGGACTGTAGAGCTTGCACCCGTGCCAGGAAATATCTTTTAGTCCACGTTCGTTTTCCTTGCCTGTAAAATATCGGGGGCGAAGGATGGTAGTATGGCGTTTCCGAAAATCAATCATCAATTTCCAGAAGCGGAACATATCACGATTTTTCTCTACTAAGTTCCAGTCAAACCAGCTGGTCTCATTGTCCTGGCAATAAGCATTGTTGTTGCCTTTCTGAGTGCGTCTGACTTCATCTCCCATGCAAATCATCGGAACCCCTATAGACAGCAACAGAATTGCAGCGAAATTTTTGATCTGCCTTTCCCGCAAGTTTTCGATTTCTGGGTCTTCGGTCTCTCCTTCAACCCCACAGTTACAGCTCAAATTATTGTCAATTCCATCCCTGTTATTTTCCCCGTTAGCCTCATTGTGTTTGTGGTTATACGAAACAAGGTCGTTAAGTGTAAATCCATCATGGCACGTCACGAAATTAACACTATTGATCGGAAGCCTTGATTCGGACTGGTAAAGATCAGGGCTCCCGGCAATCCGGCTTGCAACCCTCCTTACAATCCCGGGATCTCCTCTTACAAAGCGGCGGATCTCATCTCGATAATAACCGTTCCATTCAGCCCATCTTGAACCTGGAAAGTATCCTACCTGATTGAGTGCAGCTGCGTCCCAGGCTTCAGCAATAACTTTTATGTATCCGAGAGCATCGTCAAGTTCAATCTGCCATATAACAGGAGGATACTTCATAACCTTCCCATCGGTATCCAGCGAAAGGATAGAACCTTCATCAAAACGAAAACCATCAACATGCATCTCTTCTGCCCAGTATTTCAGGCAGTCAACTATCAACTTTTGAGAAATCGGATGGTTGCAGCTCACTGTGTTTCCACAACCCGAGTAATTGCTGTAGTGTTGCTCGTCAGGTTCCAGGAGATAATAGATACTGTTATCTATACCCTTGAAAGAAAATACCGGACCCAGGTCGTCTCCTTCAGCTGTATGGTTGAAGACCACATCAAGAATTACCTCAATTCCAGCTTTGTGCAAAGCTCTGACCATGTCCCTGAATTCTTCCATATGAGCCCCATACTCAGGATTCACACAATAGCCGCTATGAGGTGCAAAAAAACATATCGGGTCATAGCCCCAGTATTGTTTTCTTCCGTCAAGGCTTGTTGCATCATCAAAATCAAAGACAGGCATTAATTCTACAGATGTGATACCAAGTTCCTTGAGATATGGAATTTTTTCAATTACTCCTGAAAATGTACCGGGCGCTGTAACGCCGGATGTTGGAGATCTGGTAAATCCACCTACATGTAGCTCATAGATGATGGTTTCATTCAGTTCTTGCAGTCTTTTTTTGCTGTAGAACTTTTCGCCCATTCCTGGCATCTCATATATCTTTTCTGCAGTTACGTGACTGTTATTTCCCCATTTGTAATGGGACATATCAATTACCACGCTACGCATAGAAAAAGCAAGGTTGTCTCCTGGCATGCAGGCTTTTTCTCTGTTCCAGAGTGTTTTGTTGTTTCCTTTAGAATAAGGATCTATCAGGACCTTATTTCCGTCAAAACGGTATCCTCTGGAGGGATCAAAAGGACCACCTATCCGATACGCATAGTGGACTCCAGGCTTCAGGCCTCGCACATATACATGCCAGAAGTGGAAGGTTTTATTAAGGGCAATACTCGTGGTTTCAGTGGTTTCAATATTCTCGGAAACCTTAACTGAATTCGTAATATTTTCAATATCCTCGGAAACCTTAACTGAATTCGTAATATTTTCAATATCCTCGGAAACCTTAACTGAATTCTCAATATTTTCAATATCCTCGGAAACCTTAACTGAGTTCTCAATATTTTCAGAGTGGGTAAGTTCTCCAACTCTGTTTGTGTAAAGGATAAGAGCAGGTTTCAGATCATCACATTTATCAAAAAGTAGAAGTTCAACGTAATCTGCATGTTCGGAATAAATAGAAAAATTTACCCCATTTTCATCAGGCGTTGCCCCAAGAGGATGGGGATATCCTCTCTCGATAACATAGCGATACTTCTTTAAAGTCTGTTTGTGACCCGTGTATAATTCTCCTAACATTTTTTGGCTCTAGAAATATGCCTGAAGTTCTGCAAACTGTTACTCAGATCAAAATGCGACTCAGATAATCCAGCTTTTCAGTCGTTGACAAATTACCTGCTAACCTGTTTGCTTTATTTTTCTCCTTTTAAGCAAATAATTTTTGCTGTCTTTATCCATTCAGGTCCGCGAAGATAATCATTTTACAAAATTTTCTTTTTCAGATTCAGTGGAAGCGCGATAAATATTATTAAATCCAAACAAGTATTCTCTTTATGTCCAAGCTCAATTCCATATGATACTACTGGATTTACCAAGTTCTTCAAGGGTAGAATTCCAGCTTTCCTTTTGATCTTTAGTTTCCAGTACAGAAAGTTTGCCGTATCTGGTAATTACAGTATTCCCTTATTTAAGACTAAAAAAGACTAAAAAATAGTGATAATAACTTTATAATTAAATACAGGATGAAAGCTTCTATTAAAGCTGCAATGATTACTGCTATAAAAGTAGATAAATTAAGTTCAATCAAGTTTATATAATTCAACAAAAATAAAAAGGTAAAGCAAAAGATAAACAACTTTATATTTCTTGATTTTTTCATCATATAAATTCACATCCACATTAATAAATTCTCAGAATAGAAAAATTCATTTCGCCAGTTCCGTATTATTTTTAGTCTCAGGCTAAATCTTAGTTATTCTCTAGAATAAAAGTTTCAGAACTATTTCCCATGATCAGAAACCCGATTGATATCAGAATTCAAGATTGAAATAACTAATTTTGAGTTTTGGATTAAGATTAGTTATAGAATGGTGAGCCCCGTAATTTCCATCTTGGTCGCACGATAAATAAACCTTGACGTAATAGTTCTGAACAGTTAAGCCGTTGCCATTGTACTCAAAACCATAATGGAAATTCCCCTGACCATAAATTTCTGCAGTGCTACTGGAAATTTGATGCGTACCTTTTTCCCAGTTAGAAATTTGCCAGAGATTGAAAGGCATATTATGTACGTACCATGAATCCTCAAAATAAGGCTGTACAAATTTGTGATTATACTCAAAATATCCTTGTGTGCAGACAGTAAACAATTTCCAGCCAAGCCAATTATATTCACTTACGGAAGATATTAAAGGAGGTGTATAAAGCGAATCAGTCCCAGATTGTGGATTCATTTCGCTTTTTGTATTAACTAGTTGAGTATTATTGCTCACTTTTAAGTTATTATTATTTAGTTGAGTATCATTATTGTTCACTTTTAAGTTATCAATTGAAAAATAACCTCGATCTGTAAAAGTTATGTTTGATCCATCTTTTAGTTGATATGTCCTTGAATTATTTATACCTGAAGCAGTAGCGTTCTCTGATATTGAAATCTTATCTTTGTTTGCTTTACAATAATTCGCAATTACATCGTCTGTGGATGAGTTTTTTGTATTGGAATTTAGAGCATCAATTAGACCTTGCTCCAGTTCAGAAGGCTTATCACTTACTTTTGATGCTTCCTGTGCTATTACAGCCGGTACTAAAGCAATACTCAAGAAAACCATTGCTGCAAATATTGCGCCTACTCTAGTTTTACTCATTGCCATTATTTTTTCTCCTGTTTAGCACCCAGGAGGCAGAATAGGCAAGCTTAAATATACACATAGGTAATATGGTCACTGCCTCTTAGGACGTGTTTTATTAAGTTTGGATGATACTGGAAATACTCTTGAACTCCATAAACTCCTTTTTATTAATTTATTATATAAGCTGATCCCAAAACTCTAAATTACTTTTTTAGATCTCTTGTAAGCAACTAATTGAGCTTTGAATTTTGGACTCCAATCGTTAAATTTTACACACGATTGAATTCCAAACTTTACAACCTTAAACATCAATATAAGTTGTATTACCAAAGTCTCTAACAATTAACACAATTAACACTTTAATTGACTTGATTACAAATTAATTACTGAGGTCAAGCAGTGTACTAGAAAAAGCATGCTTTGGAGTTATAATGTCAGCAGCAATACCAAAATTAAATCAAGTTTTGGGATGCGCTCTATATTTTATGTCCTAATCATCTAGCAATGCTATTTTCTAACTACTTTTTAATTTTGAATTATTACTTGATCTCTGATTGTTGGACGAATTTGCCATAAAATTTATATTTATCCGTATGTACTCAAACTGCCGCAAGTAAACTCCTATGTTTCAATTAAAAGTTAATATTTCTTATTTGAAAACAGCATATGTTAATTGGTTAACATCTATTCTATAATGTAATGCAAGTATCTGATAGGAAAAGCTTCCATAGTTAAAAACGTCAGGGATTTTTAACGCAGTACTGAAGCTACTGTAACTGGAATGGGCAAATTCATCTGTACATTCATCTGTGCATTTTCGGTATTTTTCAGCTATTTTGGAATCTCAAAGAAAAATCTCCTGTGCTCACAACAAATACCTTCTGGAGCTCAAAACCGTTCTGAGAATATCTTCCCCGCCCGTTTTTTCTACTTTGATATCAGAAGGCTTTTCTATAATCTCAAGGTTGAGGGGCAGATATTTCTGGATTTCCTTTAAGAGCTGGGCGTCTCCGCTCATAACGACGCAGTCTATGGGGGAGTTTTCTTCGAGGGTTTTATCCAGGACTTCGAGGACTTTGTCCATGTGGTGTGCGATATCTTCTTCCCGAAGGCGTTCGAAGCGGCGCTGGCTAAAGCCTCCTTTACTGTGCTTTTCCTTTACGCTGCTGCGGATAAGTTCCTCAGTATCGAAAACCTGCGCATCGGGAGCAAAACCTATGAAAGATTCGCCGGCGTGCAGGACAAGGACAAGCATGCGGTAGTCCTTACTTAAGATATCTTCAAGCAAAGAAACCTCAAAACTGTCCCCAAGCTCCCAGGCTGAGGAAGTGATAGGAAAAGGAGGAGCTATAGCTTCACAGACCATGCGGTGAAGATCATAAAAAAGTACAAGGCCGGTCTCAGGCTCAAGCCTGTCAAGAAGGGTACGGGTTTCCTCTTCCACGCGCTCAAGAACTTTTTCACTTATCACACCTGAGAGTCGGGTACCCTGGGGCAGGTAAACGGTCAGCAGGTTTCCTGCAGTGGTTTGGAGGGACTTGAGCTTGGAGAGGTAAGCCTGAACAGCTTGCGGGCTCAGGGTTTCAATTCCCCGAAACTTCAGTTTATCCTGAGACTCAGCTCTTATTGTTTCGAGCTCGTGGGAAAGAGTCCGGGTGCGAATACGTTCCTGGTTTAAAAGAACCTCAACTTCCTGCCTGTCCGAAACCGCCTGCCTTGCAAGAATTTCTTTTTTTTCAAGCTGGTTTTTTGCACTCTGCAAATCAAGTTCCAGTTTAGCGATCTGTGAATTGAGCTTATCGATTTCAAGTTCGAGTTGCTCTTTTCCTGAAATTTTCCCTAGAAATGTACTTAAGCCATTTTTCGTAACTTCAGAGGCTTCTTTTTTTGCTTTTTTGTCGTTAATCTGCTTCCCTCTCACACTGTTATTTTTAACTCAGATTTTTGACTCAGATTTTTGACTCAGATATTGGATTAATAAAATAATAACTCTCTATAAAGTTTATTTATTAATTAATTTTAATCCTTATTATTTCGAAAGTTTTAATAATATCGTATTGAATGTCACTTTGTTTTCAGGATCATTTTCTGAAAAGCAAGCTGATTTAAGAGATTATTGCCCATCTTATAACCTTATAGATCACTCTGCTGCCTGAATGAGGGTCCAATTGAAAGGTTTTTAAACCCAGACGGGCAGAGAAGGATCCTAACCAGGAAAGCCCCGGTCAAAGGGGCCGGATTGAGTAGATGAAATGGATAAAGAAGATAAGCAAAAGGCCACCAGGTCCAGAGCCGAAAAGTTCCATCCCACACTCTGGATCCAGGGTCAAAAGAGCTCTTTCCTTGCCGGAAAAACCATAGTTCTTGGCGTTACGGGAAGTATTGGAGCGGTCAGGGTAGTTGAACTTGCAAGAGAGCTGATAAGAAACGGGGCTGAGGTCCATGCTGTTATGACAGAGGCTGCCACGCGTATTCTGCACCCTGATGCCCTGCACTATGCAACTGGAAATCCAGCAATTACCGAACTTGGAGGCAGGGTTGAGCATGTGGAGTTCTGCGGACTGAAAGGCAGGGCCGACCTTCTCCTTATAGCTCCTGCAACCGCAAATACCATAGGAAAAATCGCATACGGGATAGATGATACCCCTGTTACCTCGTTTGCAACAACTGCCCTTGGCTCTGGTGTGCCTGTGATAGTTGTTCCTGCAATGCATGAATCAATGTTCAGGCACCCGGCTGTTGCTGAGAATCTGGTAAAATTGAAAAGCTGGGGAATCTCTATTGTGGGCCCCAGACTTGAAGAAGGCGTTGCAAAAATTGCGGCAAATGAAGAAATCGTGCTCGAGGTAGAAAGGGCTCTTGGGAACAAAAACCTTGAAAACCGAAAGATAATTATCACAAGCGGCTCTACTGCCGAAAGCCTGGACCCCATCCGAATTATCACGAACCGGGCTTCAGGTAAAACCGGTAGAGAACTTGCCCTTGAAGCTTACCGCAATGGAGCTGATGTAACCCTGGTTCATCGGGATCGGCTTGGGTTTGCAGGAATCAGGGAAATTTTTGCAGAGAGTGCCGCCGACATGACCGATGCTGTACTTTCGGAACTCGAGAAAGAGTACGATGTTCTTATCAGTTCGGCAGCAATTGCAGACTATACAGCCGAACCTTCTCCCGAAAAGATAAAATCGGGAGGAGAACTTACCTTAAGACTGAAGCCCACCCGCAAATTGATTAAAGAATGCCGTCAAAGGTATCCTGACCTCGTGATTATAGGTTTCAAAGCTGAAACCGGAATTGAAAAAGACGAACTCCTCAGAAGGGCAGCTTCAACCCTTAAAACTTCAAAACTGGACCTGATTGCAGCAAACGACGTCGCGAAAGGCGGAATGGGCACTGAGGGGAATGAACTGTACCTGCTTGGACGGGAAAAAAGCGAACCAAGGCACGTAAGCGGAAATAAACGCAAACTTGCAGCCTTTATCCTTGAAGAGGTAGCCGATCTGTTAAAGTAAAAAATCTGCTGCAAAGTATCCCAGAGTATTTCACAAAAATCCGGAAGCATTTTGCAAAGTATCCTGCAAAACACGAACGAACTTTGAAAAAATGATTGAAGTGGCAAAAAGGCGTTTTCTATGTATACATATGAGAGTGAAGGAGCAGACATTCAGGCAAAGGCCTATGCTCCGGGGCACATCACAGGTTTTTTCCAGATCCACGAGCATGAAAACCCTCATCGCAAGGGTTCTACAGGCTGCGGAATCGTTCTGAATGGAGGCGTAACCACCGAAGTAAAGATCGGGAGATCTGTAGAAAAAACCGAAGTTTTCCTTAATGGAAAGAGAGTTGAAGGCAGAACTACTCGGACTGTCGCAGAGATGATGACTGAACTGCCTGTAAGAATAAAGAGCTGGGCAGAAATCCCAACAGGATGCGGATTTGGAGCTTCAGGTGCAGGAGCCCTCGGGACAGCCTATGCCCTGAACAATGCCCTTTCCCTGAATCAGACCGTAAAAAGCCTGACTGAATATGCCCATGTGGCTGAGGTCGTCAATTGCAGCGGACTTGGGGATATTGCTGCCCAGTCCAGCGGTGGAGTCGTGATCAGACTGCAGCCTGGCGGGCCTGAATTTGGGCTTGTGGATGGGATCCCGGCTCCCGAAGCCAGGGTTTTTTGTATTGTGCTTGGTGAGATTTCTACCGGTTCGGTCCTGAGGGATGAAGCGGCAGCCTCAAGAATTAACAGTGCAGGAAAAGAAGCTATGTCCGATCTGCTTAAAAAGCCCACTCTTGAGAACTTCATGCAGCAGTCAAAAGCTTTTGCCAGTAAAACAGGCCTTATGAGCAGCAGAGCAAAAGATGTGATCGAAGCTGCAAACGCAAATGGTGGGCTAGCTTCCCAGGCAATGCTTGGGGATACGGTTTTCGCAATTGCCCCTTACTCCCAACAGTTCCGTCTCTACGAAGCTCTCCAGGAATTTGGGGAAGTGCTGGAATACGGCATAAGCACCTGTGTGCCGAGGCTGATGAACGAATGAGTTAAGGCAGAACATATTTTGAATGGGCCAAGAAAATAAAAATTACTTGCAGAAGATTGCTGCGTAACTACTCTCCTTATAACTTAAAGAGAGTTAAAATAAAGTAGAGACCGAAAATTGGGATCAAATAGTAATTATATAATTCAGATTACTCATTTTAGTTTTTATTTGAGTGTTCTGAACTAATTAAGCAGTTTATATTAAAACTGATATTCAAGCGGTTTATATTAAAACTGATGAAACTCATTTACGGATTAAGTTCATAAATAAAAAAAGATACTGGAAAGTCAATTAAAAGAAAGTCAATTAAAAAAAGGTAAGCGACCGATATGACCGAGATACCCAAAGACCACCCGAGGTATGAGTCCCTGCTAGCCCGTGAAAAGGTTGCAGCCGGGGTAAAAATGGGAATGACAAGCATTCAGGGGCTGATTTCCCAGGGAAGAGGCGAAAGCTTTGATTACCTTATAGGCGAGCGAAGCACCAAGTCTGCCCTGTATGCTGAAAGAGCAGCAGTTGCTGCCCTGCTACTGGCAAAAAATCCTGTAATTTCCGTAAATGGTAATGCTGCAGCTCTCGCTCCTGAAAAAATTGTCGCCCTGGCAGATGTTACAGGAGCAAAGCTCGAGGTCAATCTTTTTCACAGGACTGAAACAAGGGTCCACCTTATAATAGAACAGCTCAAAGCTAATGGAGCTTCTGAGGTGCTCGGGAAAAATCCGGATGCAAGCCTTGAACTCTCTCACGCCAGGCGGCTGGTAGAAAGCCGGGGGATATATTCTGCAGACGTAGTGCTTGTCCCGCTGGAAGACGGAGATCGTTGTGAGAAACTTGTAGAAATGGGAAAAACTGTTATATCTATTGACCTGAACCCTCTCTCACGGACTTCAAAGATGTCTACAATCTCGATAGTTGACAATCTTACCCGTGCACTTGAAAATATGATCAAGTTCGGGGTGGAACTGAAAAAAGAGAGAAATGAAGAACTTGTGAAATTAATCACGACTTATGATAATAAAAAAACCCTCGTAGAGGCGATTTCTGAAATTCAGGAATACCTTAAAGCTATGGCTGTAGAATTGGAACACTGAATATGGATCTGATAGAAAAAACGAGGGAATTTGTAGCTACTTTTCTTGAAGGTGAGCCCAGTTCCCACGATATGTCCCACATAAACCGGGTAGAAGCCCTTTGCCTGGAAATCCAGAAGGAAGAAGGTGGAGATCTTCTCGTACTTCAGCTTGCAGCTCTCCTCCACGATGTCGGCGTAATTAAGGAACATGAAGAAGGCGGGGATCATGCCGTATATAGTGCCGACATCGCCTCTGAATTTCTTTCGAGAACAGGGCTTGGAAAAGAGGTTATTGAAGCTGTTACTGGTTGTATCCGGACGCATCGCTTCAGTGCAGGGGAAAAGCCGGATAGTCTCGAAGCTCGAATTTTGCAGGACGCCGATCGGATTGATGCCCTTGGAGCAGTGGGGATCTTCAGGGCTGTTCTTTCCATGGGAGCTCTCAGGATGTTAAAGCACACAACAGGGATGGATAAGGGAAGTTCAAAAAGAACCGTGTACATTGAAGACCCTATTGAAGGCTTTAACGAATATATGCAGTACAAACCTTTCACCATTCCTGAAAAATTGAACACCGATGCTGCAAAAAAGATTGCCGAGGAAAGGCTGAAAATCATGCGTATTTATCTTAAAGCCCTGAACCTGGAGGCCGGGATTGATGAAAGAGGGCTCTAAGTAAGAGTCAGGTTTGAGTAGATCCTGGTAGGCTTTGAGATTTTGATAAGTACAAAGTCCGGCAGTAAAGCGCAAACAATGCAAAAAGCCTATTTCTCAAGAGTTCTTATTGACTCAGTTCCAAAATTTAGTGATTTTTCATTTTCTTCCTTCCTTAAACTTCGTTTTTCTCTGCGCACTACCCAAATAAACTGTAATAATCATCGAGAAACAATTTCTTTTGCATTTTAGACATAGTATAACTTTTCGGTAGTGTCCATGAGTTGTTGATCAATTCTGAAAAAGCGAGTACTACCCCTTGATTAAGGAAAATACAGAAAGTTCTTATGCTCACGGTTTTCAGTAACTTGAGGACACGACCACATTGAGAGCAAGTGAAACGAGGAATTTATTTACTCCTCTTTGTTTTTGACTTTAGATCTGCTTTGAGAAAAGATTCGTAAATTTTATTACCAGGATCGCCACATGGCTTTTTAGCTCCAGGAGCTTCAATTGCCTTTTAATGTTATGGAATTTTGAAAAACGTTATCAATTAAAGAGGATAAGTCTCTCTCATTGCTTACTGAAAGATATTAACATCCTGACATCTGTACATTATTATATACTTTGAATTTATATACTGTTTTATTTAAAAGGGTAAATTTGCGAGTAATAGCTTAAAAACAGACAGTTACAGTAAGCTATTTTCACCAATTTTAAGTTTCGCATCGGCAATCTTCTAAAAAAAATTACTTTAGGGAAGTTAACTTTCTAAATGGATTCTAATAGATAAGGAGGGTTTAAAAATTAGATTTCAACAATTTACTATTCGAAATAAATTGTTTTTATGTTTTATTGTATTATTTCTTGGATTGATGAGCGCTTCTGTTACGCATGCTGAAACTTATACTTTTGTTACAAAGTGGGGCTCTGATGACCGCCTCAACGGACAATTTTACAATCCAATGGGTGTTGCAGTCGATTCTTCTGGCAATGTTTATGTTGCCGATACGGGCAATAACCGCATTCAGAAGTTTGACAGCAACGGTAAATTCATTACCAAATGGGGTTCAGAGGGCAGCGGCGACGGACAATTTCGTGGTCCAGGCTGTATGGCTGTTGATTCTTCTAGCAATATTTATATTGCTGATATAGGCAATAATCGCATTCAGGAGTTTGACAGCAACGGTAAATTCATTACCAAATGGGGTTCAGAGGGCAGCGGCGACGGACAATTTCGTGGTCCTGAGGGTGTTACTATCGATTCCTCTGGCAATGTTTATGTTGCCGATAAATATAATAATCGCATTCAGAAGTTTGACAGCAACGGTAAATTCATTACCAAATGGGGTTCTTTTGGCAGCGGCAACGGTCAATTTGATGGCTCATCTGATATTGCTGTAGATTCCTCTGGCAATGTTTATGTTGGCGATCCAGGCAATGATCGAATTCAAAAATTTGACAGTAGTGGGAAATTTATTACCAAATGGGGCTCTGAAGGAGACGATGAAGGTCAATTTAGTGATCCTGAGGGTGTTACTATCGATTCCTCTGGCAATGTTTATGTTGTCGATACTTTAAATAATCGCATTCAGAAGTTTAACAGCAACGGTAAATTCATTACCAAATGGGGTTCTTGGGGAAGCGGCGACGGACAATTTGATTGGCCTAAGGGTGTTGCTGTAGATTCTTCAGGCAATGTTTATGCTGCCGATGTAGAGAATTATCGTATTCAGAAGTTTGACAGCAATGGGAAGTTTATTACCAAATGGGGTTCTAAAAGCGGCACCGCCGACGGTCAATTTGAGTATCCTGAGAGTGTTGCTGTCAATTCATCTGGCAACGTTTATGTTGCCGATACTTTAAATAATCGCATTCAGAAGTTTGACAGCAGCGGTAAGTTCATAACCAAATGGGGTTCTGAGGGCAGTGGCGACGGACAATTTGATTCTCCAACTGACGTTGCCGTTGATTCATCTGGCAATGTTTATGTTGTCGATTCATGGAATTTTCGCATTCAGAAGTTTGACAGTAGCGGCACATTCATAACCGAATGGGGTTCAGATTCATGGTATATGGACCCTATGGATGGTGAGGTTAAACCAAATTGTATCGCTGTCGATTCATCTGGCAAAGTTTATGTTACCGATGATAATAGTCTCATTCAGAAGTTTGACAGCAACGGTAAATTCATTACCAAATGGGGTTCAGAGGGCAGCGGTAGCGGGCAATTTTATTGGCCTCAGGGTGTTGCTGTAGATTCTTCAGGTAATGTTTATGTTGCCGATACGGGCAATAGCCGCATTCAGAAGTTTGACAGCAACGGTAAATTCATTACCAAATGGGGTTCCGAGGGCAGCGGCGACGGACAATTTAATGGTCCAGTTGGTGTCGTTGTAGACTCCTCTGCCAATGTTTATGTTGCCGATACGTGGAATCATCGCATTCAGAAGCTTGACAGCAGCGGTAAATTCATTACCAAATGGGGTTCTGAAGGTAGCGGTGACGGACAATTTAGTGATCCTGAGGATGTTACTATCGATTCCTCTGGCAATGCTTATGTTGCCGATTCGGGCAATAATCGAATTCAGAAGTTTGCTAAAGTAGCATCTACTCAACCAGTTGCTTCTTTCTCTGCATCTCCAACCTCAGGAAAAGCCCCCTTAACGGTTGCCTTTACTGACAAAAGTACAGAGGTACCAACTAAATGGAAATGGAGTTTTGGAGACGGAACAACTTCAACCAAGCAGAATCCAACGCATAAGTATTCCAAAGTAGGGAGTTATACTGTTAAACTTACAGCAACAAATGATAAAGGCAGTAACACTGCAACAAAAAAAGACTACATAAAAGTGGTGACAAAACCGGTTGCTTCTTTTTCTGCGAAACCGACCTCTGGAAAAGCTCCACTGACTGTTGCTTTTACTGACAAAAGTACAGAAATACCAACTAAATGGAAATGGAGTTTTGGAGATGGGAAAACTTCAACAGTTCAGAATCCAAAACATCAGTATTTACAGGAAGGAAATTATAAAGTTACACTTACAGTAACCAATGCGGCAGGCAGCAATACTACAACAAAGACAAACTACATAAAAGTGACAACGAATACGAGACCGGGTATATACTCTGAAAGCGAGTAAACCCTAAACCGAAACGATAAAAAGATCAAGGTTAAAAGAGTGGGGGGATTGTTTATCAAGTCTGACAAAAGGATTACCTATACCTTGTTTGATCAGAGTTGAGAACTTACCTTTTCTTTTCGATTTTGAGTGATTAATCTTGCTTTTAATTTCTAACCCATTTAAATCATTCTGAAATTCTCAATTAGCACTTACAATTGAAGTATTCTTTACTTATATTTATAAGTCAACTGAAAAACAGCAACAAAAGGTGCCTTCAACTGTTTTAATAATAAACTGCTATTAAACTATGTGTCTCGTTTTACAGATTAAATAATTTGTACTAAGGATACGATAATTTTAAAAAGTGCTATATATAAGGACAAGACATCACTATTTTTAGTTAATTTTGCAAATTTTTTACTTTACAGCAAAGAGATTTTTGCAGTAAAATATCAGCAAAGTCGATGCTAGATTTTGAAGAACCCACTGTACATTAAAATGTCAGAATAAAGAAAGATAGAGGAGTAGGATAAATGAAAGAGAAAAGAAAATCATTTTCTGTAGCTTTAGCTGCAACAGCGCTGGTTTTATTTTTAATTTTTGTATCATCTACGGCATCAGCACAAACTGAACCAGAAATCACAAGTGGAGTAGGGGATACATCAGACGAACAGGTTCTGTCCGATGGAGTACCTACAGAAGTAGGTGATATAGCTACGGAATCCATACAAACCGCATTGCCAAAGATCACTGAAACTCGGATCACCACAAATGCATCAGGACAGCAGAACCCTGTTATTTACGGAGATAAGATAGTGTGGGAGGATGATCGCAATGGAAACTGGGATATCTACATGTACGACCTCTCTACTTCTACGGAAACTCAGATAACCACCAATGAATCAAATCAGACCGACCCTGCTATTGACGGGAATAGAATAGTCTGGGCTGATAATCGTAACGGAAACTTGGGAGATATTTATATGTACGATCTCTCCACAAAAAAGGAAACCCGTATTACCAAAAACGGATGGGCACTTAACCCTGACATATATGGCAACAAAGTAGTCTATCAGCGCTCTAATGAATATCAGGACTCAGGAATATTTCTTTATAATCTTTCTACTAAGAATGTAACTCAGATAGCCGAAGATTCGTATCAGGATGATGATTGGGGGGGTACGACGAGTGATAATTATTGTCCTGTTATCTACGATAACAGTATAGTATGGTTAGTTCATGATTGTACTTTTGATATGGGATCTTCCGATACTATTTTCTTATATGATCTCTCCACTAAAGAGACAATTTATCTTGTATTTGCTGGTTATATGGAGTCACTTGGTTGCCCTCATATCTATAATGATAGGATAGTATATGTCAGGTACATGTATTCGCAAGATATTTACGTGGGTGATAATATTTACATGTATAATCTATCAACTCATAAGGAAACTCAAATAACTACCAGTGGATCAGCAGACAACCCTGCTATTTACGGGAACAAAATCGTATGGCAGGATCGTCGCAATGGAAACGCCGATATCTATATGTATGATTTATCCACTTCCAGGGAAACTCAGATTACTACCGATAAATCAGATCAATCCTATCCAAATATCAATGGTGACAGGATAGTGTGGACAGATTATCGCAATGGAAACGCCGATATTTACATGGGTACCTTTACAACCTCTCCGATTGCCGCATTCTCTGCAAAACCTACCTCAGGAAAAGCACCATTAACGGTTGTCTTTACTGACAAAAGCATAGGAAAACCGACTAAATGGAAATGGAGTTTTGGAGACGGAACAACTTCAACCAAGCAGAATCCAACCCATAAATATTCCAAAGTAGGAAGTTATACCGTTAAACTTACAGCAACAAATGACAAGGGAAGTACTACTGTAACAAAAACAGATTATATAAAAGTGGTAACAAAACCAGTTGCTTCATTCTCTGCGAAACCTACCTCTGGGAAAGCTCCATTAAACGTTGCCTTTACTGACAAAAGTACAGGAATACCAACTAAATGGAAATGGACCTTTGGAGATGGAAAGACTTCAACAGTTCAGAATCCAAAACACAAGTATTTACAGGAAGGAAAATATAAGGTTACACTTACAGTAACCAATGTCGCAGGCAGCAGTACTACAACAAAAACAAATTACATAACAGTGACAACGAATACAAGACCGGGTATATACTCTGAAAGCGAGTAAACCGATGGTCTATCTCTATCCGATTAGTGCTTTTAAAAACCTAAATGTCAGCGGTTCTTTAAATCCATATTTCCACCCCCTGCCCCAATAGGGGCAAATAATTCCTGTATAGTGGCCATTTGATTAATAGAACCTCAAAAAAGTGGCATATTTGTACCATGAATTTGTACAAATATGCTAAAATTTGAAATGTGAATTTAAAGAACCCTATAATATATTTGGTAAATTCCAACAAAACACCGCCTATATAATGTTAGGCTTCTGTGGACACAATGCCAAAATATGTGATGAAAGTAAAATTAAAAATCACTAAATTTTGGAACTGATTCATTTCTATTTTCTCATGAATCCTTATTATTTTATAAATTTACAAATTTTTTCACAGAGTTTTAGCATAATTCTCAGGACAACTTTTTTTAGGATAACCTCTTAATTCCAATACCTTTTAATTTCATTTGTCTGTTAAGTCCAGTATTTCTTTAATTTGGATAAAATTCTTAAATTCAGAAAATAGTCTAACAGCTTCAGTTCATTATCTTAAGGATCTGATTGTATGGCTGACATAATTGTAAAAAATGCTTACGTTATGACAATGGACCCCGATACGGGAGATCTCAAAAACGGGACTGTTGTCATTGAAGATGGAAAGATTACGGAGATCGGGGAAAAGACCAGCGAAAGTGCCGATACAGTGATTGATGCAAAACATTCGGTAGTAATGCCAGGGCTTGTAAATACGCATACCCATGCCGCAATGACTCTTTTTAGGGGTTATGCCGACGATTTACAGCTTGCAGACTGGCTTGAAGGTCATATCTGGCCTGCCGAGGCAAAGCTGACTGCAGAAGATGTCTATAAAGGCAGTCTGCTTGCCTGTCTGGAAATGATCAGGTCAGGCACTACTTCTTTTGCGGACATGTACTTTTATATGGACGAGACTGCAAAAGCTGTTGAGGCATCAGGGCTTCGGGCCTCGCTTTGTCATGGACTTATAGAACTCTGGAACGAAGAAAAAGGAGCAACAGACCTTAAGGAAGGAAAGCGCTTTGTCCGGGCCTGGCAGGGAGCAGCTGACGGCAGGATAAAAACAATGTATGGGCCTCATGCCCCGAATACCTGCTCTGAGGAATATCTTGCAAAGGTAAGGGAAGAAGCCAACAGGGACGGCGCAGGAATCCATATCCATCTTCTTGAAACGGAAGCCGAACTCCTGGCTATGAAAGAAAGGTACGGGAAATGTTCGGTACACCTACTGGAAGACATAGGGTTTTTAGGGCCTGATGTGCTTGCTGCTCACTGTGTCTGGCTTTCCGACGGCGACATAGAAATCCTGGGAAAAAGAGGAGTGAATGTTTCCCATAATGTCATAAGTAATATGAAACTTGCTTCAGGAATTGCACCTGTACACAAGATGCTCGAAAAAGGAGTCAATGTGAGCCTTGGCACTGACGGCTGTGCCTCAAACAATAACCTTGACCTTTTTGAGGAGATGAAAACGGCTGCTCTTCTGCATAAAGTCAATACTTTCAGCCCTACTGCCCTTCCTGCGCGACAGGTGCTTCAAATGGGTACGGTAAACGGTGCAAAAGCCCTTGGCACGGAAACCGGCATGTTGAAAGTCGGAATGAAAGCAGACCTTATTGTGGTAGATATGAAAAAACCGCATCTTACCCCTTGCTTTGATGTTCCCTCTCACCTGGTGTACTCTGCAAAAGGAAGCGATGTCAGGACAACAATTGTAAATGGAAAGGTCCTTATGGATGATTACAAAGTGCTGGTCCTGGACGAGCAGAAAGTTATGGAAGAGACTCAAAAAGCCGCAGAAGAGCTTGTTGCAAGGGTAAACGCCTGAAAACTCTGCTTATGTCAAGAATAATTTATGTCAAGAATAATTTATGTCAAGAATAATTTATGTCAAGAATAATTTATGTCAAGAATAATTTATGTCAAGAATAATTTATGTCAAGAATGTTTCACTGTGGAACCTAAATTAGTAACCTGAATTAGTAATCTGAGTGAGTAAAGGATAAACACTTATGTTTGAAGCTAGAATAAAGATCGAACTCAACCGCATATTTGATATTACGGGATGAACATGACCGAAAAAGAACTCATAGAATCCGGAAACATGAAGATGGACTGGGCAAGAAATCATATGCCCGTACTTGCCATCGTCAGGAAAAAATTCGAGGAGGAAAAACCCCTTAAGGGGATGAAGGTAGGAATGGCTCTGCATGTGGAAGCAAAAACTGCAGTCCTTGTAGAGACCCTCGCTGCAGGCGGTGCAGAGGTAGCAATTACCGGCTGCAATCCCCTCAGCACTCAGGACGACGTGTCCCTTGCACTCGGCACCCGCAAGAACATAAGTTGTTTTGCAAGATACGGAGTCGAGAGCCAGGAATATTATGAAGCAATCGACCGGGTCCTGGACATCAAACCCGATATCACAATCGATGACGGGGCAGACCTTATATTCAAATTACATAAAGAAAGGACCGACCTGCTTCCGAATATCCTTGGCGGCTGCGAAGAAACAACAACTGGTGTTCACAGGCTTCATGCGATGGAAAAAGAAGGAGCCCTGAAAATGGCGGTAATCGCAGTAAACGATGCCATGACCAAATACCTCTTTGACAACCGCTATGGGACAGGCCAGTCAGCCTGGGACGGGATTAACAGGACCACAAACCTCCTGGTAGCAGGCAAAAACGTTGTTGTTGCAGGCTACGGCTGGTGTGGGCGCGGAGTTGCGATGCGTGCTTCAGGCCTTGGGGCAAATGTAATCGTTACCGAAGTCGATCCTGTAAGAGCCCTTGAAGCCAGGATGGACGGGTACAGGGTAATGAAGATGGCAGATGCTGCAAAATTAGGTGAAATCTTTGTGACCACCACAGGAAACCGTGATATCCTCACAGCCGAAAATTTCAAGTCCATGCCTGACGGAGCAATCCTTGCAAATTCCGGCCACTTCAACGTGGAAATCGATATGGAAGCCCTTGAATCTCTTGCGAAATCCGTCCGGACCGTAAGACACAACATAAAAGAATACGATCTCGGCGACAGGCGCATCAATGTCATAGCTGAAGGCAGGCTGGTCAATCTGGCTGCTGGCGATGGCCACCCGGCTGAAGTTATGGATATGAGTTTTGCAAACCAGGCCCTCTGTGTGCGTTATATTGCCGAAAACAAGCTTCCGAACGGGGTCCATAAGGTACCTCTGGAACTTGATACTTTTGTGGCAAGAATGAAACTTCAGTCAATGGGTATAACCATCGATGAACTCACGTCGACGCAGAAATGCTACATGAGCGGCTGGGAGTGCGGGACGTAATTTAGAAAAGAAGTTGAAGAAATATTTTCAACAACCTACAAATCCTAATTTAAAATGCAGTAAATACCGGTTATTTCCATTTTCGGAATTGATAGTATTTACTGTACCTATTTTTGAGAATTTTAAGTTATTTTTAAATGATTTTGGCGCCAGAAGTATAGTTTTTTTCGTGAAATAAGGCTCAAATAGTCATTTTGATCTTTCCGAGACTACATTAATACCATCTTCTGTCGTCTTTGTCCGCGCGCAGCGCGCCTGTCCGAAATATGTAAAATGATTTTTCTTTTTATTTATTATATACCTACGAGTGACAAATTAACAATATTTATATCATTTTATGATGTGAGTTTGTTAGTAAGTGATTATCTTCTCAATATTAAGAACAACTTATAGATGGAAACAATATGCCCGGATTTACAGAAGTAGAAAATCGTATCTTAGCAAACTATGTTTCAGATATTAAGTTATCCAGAAGCCTTACTTCAATTCGTGGGGTAATGGAAAATATTTGGGCAAATGAAGCTCCTCGAATAGTGAAGGACTACACAGATCACGGTGAAGAGCACAGTAAAAGAGTTGCTTACTTTGCAGACAAACTACTTCAGGCAAATCCAGATGCAAAATTTTCTCCGCAGGAGATTTACTTGCTTCTTGCTGGTATTTATTTACATGATATTGGGATGCAATGCGATATTGCCAAATATCCAGAAATAAAAGTGAAAGCTGAAGGTCTAGGTGCAAAGTTCAACGAAGTGTTTAGTGCAAGAACCACAAATGAATATTCTCTAGAACAGCAGAAAGAAATTCGTAAAAATCATCATCTTCTTTCAGCAGCCTGGATTGACTACCTATATGAAGGAAAAGACCCGTTATTGTCTCATGGTATCAAAAGTATACCATATGATCTCGTGGATGACTTAATGGATGTATGTAAATTCCACTCTAAATTGTCAATTAATGATTGTCCTGATTATCTCAGTGGTGATCCTAATAGTCGCAAAAAGATGGTCGCTTCACTTCTGCGTTTTGCTGATGAACTCGACATAAGTAGTACACGTGTTAATATAGAGACTGTAAAGATTTTTTCCATAACCCCCGAGAACAGGATTTACTGGTGGCTACACAATTATACTAAAATCGATTTTATTGATTCTAGTAGCGTCCGTCTTAAAGTTGATTTACATCCTGAAGACTTTGATTCATATGGTTCTTTTGTGCGTGAAGACTATATTAATACCTTTAAAATCAAAAATAAACCTGTTTTAGAGGTCCTCGTTGGACAAAAAATTCCAATTATAATCGATAACAGTTCTGACGTTGTACCACATCCCCGCGTTGAGAAGTTTCCTCCTGAGATAACTGCTGTTCTAAATGACAAGATAAAGGAAAAAAGCTTATCTTCTACTTCTAAAAATCTATCTACTAGTAAAAATTCTAGTTTCGGACCTGTACAAATTTTTCCTCCTAATCCTGAGCATGAATCAAAAACAGCAATATTAAACATTCCCTACTCAAGAAACCCTCGTTTTACAGGACGTGAAGATAAGTTAAAACAAATCCATGAGGCTCTTCTTTCAGATAATACCGTTGCTGTATCTCAACCTGTTGCAGTGTGCGGGCTCGGAGGTATTGGAAAAACACAAACTGCGATTGAGTATGCCTATCGTTATCAATCTGAATATGAATTTATATTCTGGGTAAAAGCTGATTCTGAAGATTCAATAATCTCCAGCTATGTCGATATTGCAAAATTATTGAATTTACCGGTTAAAAATGACTCAGACCAAAATAATATTCTTTCAGCTGTATTAAACTGGTTTAGAAACCACAAGAACTGGTTACTTGTTTTTGACAATGCAGATGACATTTCTTTTGTAAAGAATTATCTTTTTCCAAATCCAAACGGACATATCCTCCTAACCTCAAGGTTAAGAGTTTTTGATACACTGGATATTACGAAACTGGTCGATATGGAGGAAATGTCTACTGAAGAAGCTAAAACTTTTCTGCTGAAGCGCACGTTGCGTACTAATTTGAATCAATCAGAGCTTGAAGCCCTTGAAAAGCTCGTACATGAGCTTGGTTGTCTTCCATTAGCTTTAGAACAAGCAGGAGCCTACATTTATGCAAATAACTCCAGCTTTGAAGATTATCTAGCTAGCTATAAAATACGTGGTCTGAAGCTGTTGGGAAAGTCTAATATTGATAAAAGAAAGTATCCAGAATCGATATCAACCACCTGGTTAATGAATTTTGAAGAAGTGAAGAAAAATTCAAAGGTCTCCACAGATTTTCTATATGTTAGCGCTTTCCTTAATCCAAATGAAATACCTTCCGAGATATTTTATAAAGGTGCGAACGAGTTAGGACCACTAATTTCTGCCGCATTTACTGAGGCTAATATAGACCCGCTAGTTTTTGATGAAATTCTTAATCCACTCTGGCAGTACTCTTTAATTAATCGTGATGCTGGCTCTCATACTTATGATATTCACCGTCTTGTACAGGCTGTTCTCAGAGATGGAATGGAAAAAAGTGAACAGAAACTCTGGGCTGAACGTGTTGTTAAAGCTGTAAACTGTGCATTTCCTGAAGTTAAGTATGAAAATTGGGAACTTTGCGATAAGCTTCTTCCTCATGCTCAGACCTGTGCAGAATATATTGGGTTGTGGAATATCGAGACTGAAGAGTCTGCAAAATTGTTAAATGCAGCTGGCAGCTATCTGCATAAACGTGCACGTTTTAAGGAAAGTGAGTTACTCTTGGAAAGTTCTTTGAAAATTCGAAAGAATATTCTGGAACCCGAACGTCTTGATATCTCTGAGAGTCTTAATAATTTAGCAGAACTTTACATGAGCTTGGGTAAGTATTTCGAAGCTGAACTTTTATGCGTGCGTGCACTCAAAATTCGAGAAAATACTTTAAATTCAGATGACCCAGCTATAGCAGAAAGTCTCAATAATTTAGGAGAACTTTATGATATTTTGGGTAAGTATTCAGAAGCTGAACCTTTATGCTTGCGTGCATTAAAGATTCAAGAAAATACTTTAAATCCAGATGATCCGACCATAGCAGAAAGTCTCGACAACTTGGCTGGAGTTTATAGCGATTTAGGCAAGTATTCTGAAGCCGAACTTCTTTATATCCGTGCCTTGGAAATCACAGAAAAAGCACTTGGCTCCGAACATCCAGATGTAGGTAAGAGCCTTAACAACTTGGCTGGAGTTTATAGAGCTTTAGGCAAGTATTCTGAAGCCGAACCTCTTTATATCCGTGCCTTGGAAATCACAGAAAAAGCACTTGGCTCCGAACATCCGACTGTAGGTATTCGCCTTAACAACTTGGCTGGAGTTTATAGCGATTTAGGCAAGTATTCTGAAGCCGAACCTCTTTATATCCGTGCCTTGGAAATCACAGAAAAAGCACTTGGCTCCGAACATCCAGATGTAGGTAATAGCCTTAACAACTTGGCTGGAGTTTATAGAGCTTTAGGCAAGTATTCTGAAGCCGAACCTCTTTGTATCCGTGCCTTGGAAATCACAGAAAAAGCACTTGGCTCCGAACATCCAGATGTAGGTAAGAGCCTTAACAGTTTAGCGACAGTTTATAGCGATTTAGGCAAGTATTCTGAAGCCGAACCTCTTTATATCCGTGCCTTGGAAATCACAGAAAAAGCACTTGGCTCCGAACATCCAGATGTAGGTAATCGCCTTAACAACTTGGCTGGAGTTTATAGCGATTTAGGCAAGTATTCTGAAGCCGAACCTCTTTATATCCGTGCTTTGGAAATCACAGAAAAAGCACTTGGCTCCGAACATCCGACTGTAGGTATTTGTCTTGAAAATTTAGCAATATTTTTACACAAGCAACGTAAGTATCTCAAGGCCAGACCTTATTATGAGCGAGCAATTGAAGTTATAGAAAAAACCGGTCGTGTCCCTAAGTTATTGAACAGGAGTTTTAAACATTAGTAATTCCTTTAAACTCCATATATGATCTGTTATCCCTTCTGCCATTGCTGGAGTTCTTTGGAACCATTTTCTATTTCCAGAGTCT